>Ga0214544_1008286_pt1 | contig 17420 bp, 8 predicted proteins | sample CNSS3metaG_FD_160074 | JGI IMG/M metagenome (GOLD analysis project Ga0214544, IMG submission 160074) | Root nodule microbial communities from cowpea collected in UCLA plant growth center, Los Angeles, California, USA - CNSS3 | ecosystem: Host-associated > Plants > Roots > Nodule | place: USA...
TATATATATATATATATATATGAATTATTTCTAGTAGGTTTGAACTCCTTTTAGCACTTTTTTGGACTTGTTAGTTTGCTTACCCTTAATGGTTACACATGTTCTTGAAGAAATTTCGCAAATGGACCATGTGCTCATCCACTCATAGTGTATATACCATAATACTCTCCATCTCTATCCAATCTCATAACCTTAAGTTGCTTTCCGCACTATAACTATAGTGCAGCCTTAAAAACTTTAAAGGCATCTAAAGTTTCATCCTTAGAACGAAGCGAGTAAAGATACATTGTTAAGTCAAATTTTCATAGTTGTTTTTTAGAGTTAAACAAAACCTAAATAATTCTTCCAACGAAGTTTAGGGAAATTGACCCAAGATCGAATCCAAGAAAATGGTGCATGTTAAGTCTAGTTTGCGTAATTTAATCTCGCTAAAAGGAAAATAAAAGAAAACAAAGGGGAGAAATTAAAATAAAGAAAAGTTAAGAGAAAATGCAGAATTTTATTCAATTAAAAGTTAAACTAAATGCATGATTGGAACTAAAAGAATATATACATGAATGCAAGGCATGATATGTGATGCATGTGACCCTATAACAGTAGAGTTGGATCTGTAACAGTAGGAAAATGTAAAATCATGACCACTTTATAAGTGTGAATGCATATGCAAATCTTAGACCAAGTTAGGAATGATTTGAGATCATGAACACTACTGCAACCTAATGCACAACGTGCTTAACACGAGGAAACGATAATATGTATGAATGAATGGATCTCATGCTTTAACAGATAAAAATTGATCACTGAAAATAGGCAATGACAGTAGAATTATGGACTGCAACAACAATAGAAAATTTAGGTGCAATATAAAATGCATAACATCAATGGTTCAAAGCTTTACATCAGCATCATGCTAGAATTCAAATCTGTATTAGGAAAAAGATATGAATGCAAAGGCGTATCTGGTAATCAATTCATAACAGCCAAGTCAAATAAAGTTTCTTCAGATATAATGCAATGGCAGAATTGCGTGGTATGCAAATTTCTAATTAAAGGCTAAATCATGTGCATTGCATGTGCATGTGCATTATAGATGAAAATATATGTGGAACCCAATGGTAGCAGAAATCTGAACTAGAACTAAATGAATGTAGAATCAGTAAAGTTTAATTGGTAGTAGAGTCAGATTTACATGATGCAGAATGCATGAAACCTGAAATGGAATCCAAAGGCAATGGTAAAATGAACTTGAAATAAAATGAGACATAACTAGATGAAGAATGAATGGATGTATGACCCTATGGGCCTGGAAACTTAGACCACTGCAATGTGCCAGCCAAAATCATATTGATTGATATAAAATCAAGAGTTGAGATCTTAACTTGGGATGTTTGAATCAGAATTTTGTGCATTATAATCCTTGGGTCGAGACAACAAAACAATATGCATTATAAGTCAACTCAACTTCATTTTCAGATGCAAGATGGAATGTTCCTAACCATAGTGGGAGAATATAGATGCTTGAATGCTTTATCATGAACAACTAAAAGATGCAAATGTAGGTGCAAAAATTAAAAATGCATGGAAATGAAATGTTCCTATCATTACTACTAACAGAAACCATGATCCTATAAACTAACTACTACAGGAATTTTAAATCTGAGACAAGAAAGTAAATGGTGTAGAATCATAAAACAACGGAGAAAACTTAAAACTGAAATATAGTGCAGTAAGGGTTACTCTACACTCAAGAAGACATCTTGGTAATGTGTGCCCACTTCACATAGTCCCTAAAAGGAACCATTGCTTTGTGCAAATTTCTGCAAGATCCAATCACTAACCCTCATCCTTGCTTCTCGAATCAACTTGCGATCTTTAACCACTCTTCGTGGCCCTTGATCAGCTTGACTTCTTCTTTGTTCATCACGGATTGCCACGCTCTCCCTCCTCAATCTCATCACGTCTCAGCCTTCATATGATCATCACGACCTTGATAACTTTCCTCCATATTGCATCAACATAATCTTTCTCTCTTCACACAGGATCTATAGCGCTAGATTCTCTTGAAGAGAGATTCACGTAATTTCCTAATCAGCAAGTTTCCAATTGTGCATCATAAGTGGAGTTGTGCATTTTGGAGAAAATGAGTCAAGTTTTTTTTTTAGTTGACCAAAGGAGGGGCTGCTCTGCAATAAAGATAAAGTTAATCAAGGGTTTAAAACCTAAAACGAACACAATAAAAGGGTATCCTGGAAAAGACAATTTATTCTAAAAAGGGAAATTCTAACATAACAAAATTAAATGCAACACAATACTCTCAAAATTAACCTTTGTAACACATTTTTATGAAACTGATTTTTCCTAAACACTCAACAAAAACTAATTAATTAAAACTCAAACATATTTATTTAAACTAAAAGAAAACTTTTAGAAAAGAAATATAAGGAAATTTGGAGTGCTAATATACATATATTTTGAGTAATCATAAAGGTGATGAAATGTCTCAAATTCCAAATATATATATATATATATATATATATATATATATATATATATATATGAATTATTTCTAGTAGGTTTAAACTCCTTTTAGCACTCTTTTTTTGGACTTGTAAGGTTTGCTTACCCTTAAGGGTTACTCATATTCTTAAGGAAATTGCAAATGGATCAGGTGCTCATCCACTCACAGTGTATCTACCATAATACTCTTCACCTCTATCCAATCTCATAATCTTATATGGTACTACAAACATGGTACTACAAACATGGATTCTAGTTCCAAAATCAATCCACCATGTGTTATGATTACCTTTCTTCATAACAAACAAAGCAAAAAAATTACCTTTCTTCACTAGCCAATTCTTAAACTTTGGGAAATCCTTCTTCATGCGACCTTTCTTTTCTTTACAAGAGAAACACTTGGACTTCTACTTTATAATTGGCTTAGCATATTTCCCTTCTGACTAACTTAATTTTTCTTATTCTTAAGAGAAGTAGTCAAATTCACCATTTCGTCTTCCTTCATTAGTAGTCTTTCTTCTTCTTCAACAGACATGGTCAACCATGCATAATAGACCACTTATTGTTATGTGTCATAAGAAATTTTAAAAGGAGCATATTTATGAGGCAGATTACACAAAATATAATGTACTAGAAAGGAATCAGACATGGGAACCTCCAAAACTTTTAGTTGAGTCACAATGTCCCTTATGTGCATAATGTGATCATGCGCCCCTTTAATCTCGATGAGTTTTAAAGATGAAAAAACATGATAATAGTGTCAAAACCTTTTCTTGATTTATAGTTTTCATCTTTTGATACCGATTAATTTGGTGAGAATGATTAGATTTGTTGTAGGGTTTAGAAATCAAATCAAGAAAAAAAAAATATAAACTAGAAACTATGAATCAAGTATCATGAACCAAGATTTGACAAGTAAACTGAAAATGGGTTTTGACAACGTATATGAATCTTTAACTTGCAAGAATTCATAAAAGAAAGCTATAAAATGGCAAAAAACATAAATTACAATGTAAATAAAACTGGAAAATAACAATTCAATGAAAGAACGTTGAATAGAAATATAAATTTTTATATTGAATAAAAAATCTGTAAAAATAAGTTTTGAAAACTTCAAATTAATATGTAAATGCAAAACTGAAAAGAAAGAAAATGTAAAACTGTAGAATATGTAAATGAAAGTTGTAAATGAAATACAACAAATGAACTATGGAAGAAAATTGGAAATTGAATAGTATTAAAGAACTAAAATTGAGTGTAAAAAAGGTTTAAGAATGCAAGCCATATGGGATAGTTAGACAACTTTGTTCACATTGTAGTCTGGTTTACCGACCTCCTTCCAACAAGAGATTTCCTAAAACTCAAAGAAGAATGATCTAAATATAAAATTTCTAGAATTTAGAAGTGACTTTTCAATGGTGTCTTTGTTCTTTCTATTCTAGTCTATTTAAAGAAAGAAAATACAATGAATCAATGACTAAAGACTTTACAAGAAAAACATTAGACACAAGGTATTTTCCTTACTAACTAGGCTGTATCTTTGACCAAAATTCTTTATTTCTAACTTCTTGAAGCACTTCCAATGAATTTGTCCAACTTAGTTCAATGACTTCTCCAAGTTTGCTACCCCTAGGATGGTTGATGTCGACTTTTCATAAAGTATTTTTGACAACTTTTATGAGAACGACCAGCTCATTAGACCTCAAACTCTTCTAATATCTTCTCAAGCTTGTTAGAAAACACAATTAAGACTCAAATTAGTCATGTTAAGAAGATTTGATCAAAGATAAAGTCAAGGTAACATTATAGTAAACCAGTTTAAGAACTCAAAACACAATAAAATAGAATTTACTCTAAAAAGCACCCTTTGTGACCCATTTTCACTAAAACTATAATTTTTACAAGAAAGAATGAAAATTAACTAGAAACAGAAAATAAAAAACAAAGAAACACACAAAGAGTGCTCTAAACTACTAAAAATATGCATAATTTGACATTTAACACAGCCCCACAATTAGAGGTTTGCACATGGGCAAAGAAATATGAAAACAAAATTAGAAAACGTCTTTACTGCATTGAAACATCACTCTACCAATCAGCTACACCTCTCTACACAAATAAAAAAACAATTATAGTTTCAAGGGTTCTAAACTGTCAAAGTAGATCAAATAAGTCAAGTACTATTAATCAAAACTCAACTTAGATAAGTTTTTCAATCCTTATAGGTTAGTGCTTCCATTATTCTCTCATGTGTAGAGGGTTAGTGTATCACTTAGGCTATCACATCATGATTATAGTCTCGGTATAGGCTGGAAAAGCCTCTAGCAGTCCCCTTTCATCATCAATCACAATTCAAGATCAATTAGGACTTTAGTTTTGGCTTGTAATGTGGCAAAGGTAGAAAGTAAGGGAATAATAGATAAGGGTTCAATGCTAAAGCACAAAAAGAGAAGTGAAAGAGCAATGAGGGAAATATCTGAAAATTTCAAGTGTAGAGTCATACTCCAAAAGTCACCACATTTAAAATTGTCACTCTCTTCCACATTTTCCTTCTCATTCTCTTTCTCTAGTATTTTTCTTTTTCATTGAAAATAATAATATTTTCATTGTAGACCACAATGTGAAAAGTCCACCACACTATTGTTCATAAGGGTTCCCAATCAAATCATATTACACACTCATATATTTTTTATTGGTTAGATCTACACTACATTTGTAGGGAAAATAAAGCATTTGTATAGGCTTATGCGACTATAACTTTATCACTCTTGGAAAGTGGATGCCTGTAAATCACAAAAACAAAATTTACATAATTAGACCTTTTTCACAAGAAGAAATGAAGAAAAAGGGTATTTATGGAAGAATGAAATTTCATGGTCGGGTAAATTAGAAATCTTTGTCACTTATTAAATCAAGAAGATTGTTAGATTAGAGTAGGTTAATATAAGAGACCATTAGAATTAAGATAAAAATTAGATGATTAGACGCCTTAAGTGCATTAGACTAAGATAAAAATTGTCTCAATGAATGAAGCATTGAACTATCTATAGTGCATTGGAAGCCCTAAGTATTAGACTCTATAAGCATTAAATGCTTTATGTGTTAGACTCCATGTATTGGACAACCTAAGCAATTAAACGTCCCATGCATCAGACGATCCCATTATCAAACGATAATGTGTTCAATTAATCCATCCTGGAAATCTCTACAATAGAAATTGAATACGTTTTTGATGAGGTGGCATACGTGACTGTTGCATTCGAACCAAAAACCTCTTCAGAAACCCGATCTCGTTTCTTTCTCCTCACGCTTTATCTGAAACTCTCTCAAAGGAAAACTTAATCTTTCTCTACAAATCATTTAATTATCTTCTCTACAATGGCTTTCATCGTGTCCCTAAACCATGTGGAAATCACCACCATTTCCTGTGGCAAGAGATCAAATGAGTGCACTCTATTGATAGAGCATTGTCTTAACCCTATAGATTTTGATTCAAGAAATGTGGAATATCTAACTCCTTCGTTGAAATCCAAACAATCCTCCTTGAGGTAGTTAGGGAGTTACAAAAGAACTCACGAATTGAAGGAGACCACAACATTGACTTTGATGTGCTAAGGTGATTTGTGATGGACAAAGCCCTTTGTAGAGCCTTCAATCCCACGAACAAAATGCAGTCGAAGAATATAAAGGTAACTTTCCCAACTTCTAATTGGACCTTGGAGGAATCACAAATTGGAGCAAGCCTAGGTGTTCAATCAAAAATTTGGGGAACTTCGAATAGGCGTAGAAGACAACTTATAAAAGGTAGAATAAAATTCCATGCATTATAAATGTTTGGGCATTACAAAGGGTTGGCCTCTTATTTATAAGGGGAGAGGCAACCATGCATAAACTAAAGTAAATAAAGCAAGACTTGGGATGAAACTTCAGTTGCAACACTTGGTGAAGGGAGAACTCCTACATTGATGAAATTAGCATCTTCTTAAGATTTTATAAGCAGTAAGCTCTCATATATGTTCACAAGTCGCTAATAGAGTTGGTCTTAAATTTTTCCATGATCTATCCCCTCGGTCTTAAATTTTCCATGAAATATGTAGGTTTTTTAGGAAACACTCAGCGTGAAGAAGGTGGCTACGTAAAAACACTCAACTAACTTTTATGCCAAGGGAGCAATGTCGCACATTGTAAGATCTGAGGAATTTAAATAATTAAATAAATGCGGGTAGTGGGAGCCAATGTATGCTGATTGTGTATTATTTTAATTATGTATTATTTTGATAATAATGTTCTTGAATATGATGAGTGATAATATAATCCTTTATGTATTGGAATTATCACGAAATATGAATTGGTTGAATTGTTGTGTATTAACTTGACAATGGTGTGGTTGAGTGTTTGAACCTTGGCTTATGTGAATTTTTGCTAAAATTGGTTTTAGTGAGAGGAAGGGTTGGATTGTGGAGGAGAAAGGAAGGTTGTGAATCCAAAAAGCTAGTTAAAGTTTGCAATTGAAAGCACGGAATCCAGGTTAGGGGAGCTGACTCTTGGGCTAATTTTTAATATTCGTGATTCTATGTTGTATGAAAATTGTACGTGCCCTGTTGTTTGTCAAGAAAATAATGAATTGTGCACGTTTTTGGATTTTTTTTTCCAAAAAAAAGTCTGACGATCATGATGACTTGCGAGGCGACACATGTGTCTGAACACAATCTTCTGGGTTTTGGGAATGAACCACCTGGCGGCTTTGTTCTTCCCGCCAGGCGACGTGAGCTAGATTACCAATTCATGGTTTTGGGTGGTTCTTTTGATGCCTGCGAGGCTTAAACTGACTATAAATGTACAATTGCATGAAATGTTAATGTGATTGAGGCCATATAATTAAGTTTTATATGAAATTGGTATGTATCGTGATCTAATTGGGGGTTAGGGGTCATGACGAGATTGGGGATGAATAAACGTGATCTTTGTTTATGATTATGATATTTTTCATGAAAATAATTTTTAATTGAACAAGCATGAACCCTATATGATGTTGGAACATTAAAATTATGTCAAAACGCCTGTTGGAATTGTTGATTGGGGGTTTTAGGGTTCGTACAGGTGCAAGAAAATCTGGACAGAACCCATAATTATATGCACTGTTTGGCGGCGCATGAACTGCCGTTAGGGGACACATCAATACAATAAGATATCCTGATTTTTGTCCTATGATTCGTGTTCTTGGGGGTTATTGTGTAATTTTTATCCATAATCTGGATTAGTTGAGCAGAGGGTATGAAAAGGCGTGTGGCACCTAGCAGCATGAGGTGACCTCCAGTCGATCTGGAACAAATTTATGCCTACTAATGCAGTGACGCGCTAGGTGGTTTTGGGTTCAAAGTTGGATTGCGAGGAGGATTCTACCCCACTTTGGATGGAAGTCTTGATGCGATGCTTTGTTGTATGCCCAGTTACGACTGCAACTTGTATTAGGGAATGCGTGGCCACTCGAGGTTGTAGCCTGGTGGTTTTAGAAGTCCAGTGGAGTGTGTGAGATCGTGGCTCATACGGATGGGTTCCAGAAGATTGCCCTCCTCGGTAGTAGCCGACGAGTTTTGTAGTCTTGGGACAAATACAGACTTCGGTTGGTATTGGGGAACTCCACTTGGTGTTGCAGATTGTGGCCATGATAAGTTTATTCCCACGTGTGGACTATAGGTGTGGCCTGTAGTCGAAGGGGCGAGTAGACACTCGTGGCAAGAAGGATCAATCAATCTTATCATTAAAGGGTGTAGAATCAAGAGGCATCTAGAGGAAGTGATGAAGATTGGGGTGTGAGACTTGATTTTGTTATAAGTGTTTGGCATATTGAATTATTATTTATTGTATTTTTGAATTGGACTTTTATTCTGTTATGCTCACTCTATCTGTGTATGTTTAGCGATAATCATGTAACTCATTACATGGGAGCAAATGATGTTGCAGGAGGTGTTGGTTAGACTTAGCGTTGGAGCGGGGCAGCTTGGGGGATATTTTTATTTCTACAATTTTATAGTATTTTTTTTCTGTAATTTGGATTTTTAATTTGGATTTGGAGATGTAAGAATTTGAATTAAATGTTATGCTTTTAACATTTTAGCGCTCATAATAAAGTTTTTTTTATTTTCCCGCATTTTGGGAAATGTGTGGAATAAATGTTATCTTTTTATTTATTTATTATTAATTTTATTTAAATAAGTAATATCCGGCTAGGATGTTACACACATCGGATAGGCAAGACATCACCCAATGGTTTATATATGTTAAGCTTCCAAAATGAATGCAAACATTGTAGAAACGTGAAGAGTTTGCAACCCATTGTTTGTTGATTGCACATGCATGTGATGACTGGAAATAACCCAATACATTTTCAAACATGTTGGATTTTAGTCTCACATCGACTGGATGTGCTTCTAACACATGTTTTGGTGAAGGACCATCTAGAGGGATCCACACTGGACCTTAGACTAGAGCCATGGCTAGGAGAATGGAAGAGAAAGAAAGACTTCAAAGAAATCTACTCTTGTGGAGAATAGTTTATTAGCTTGCATTTTCCTTCCTTTGGCTTTGTAAAACTATAAATAAGTCTTTCCTTTAGGCCTTGTATTTTTGCCAATCTCATATTTCCTTTAGGCCTTGTACGTTTTGCCATTTTAATGTCATAACCTCAAATTATTCAATTAAAATAATAACATGATCGATTCAATCAGAAAATTGACCATTTTAGTGTCAACCTAAATTTAATCGATTACAACAATAATATAATTGATTAAATCAGGTAGCGTCCAACAAGTTTGTAGTTTTGGCTTTGCAAGTTGGTTCTTGAGTGACTATACAAACTAAGGTGCTCTTTGGGCTTGCTTGGGCCTCAAGTAACCCTTCGAACATTGCTTGGAAGCCAAGGCACTGTGAAAGGTGCATGCATCTTGAATAAGGTTCTTGAAGCTTTTTAAGTTTTTCATATTCATTGTGGTTTCTTTCACTTAAGTTAACTCCTTCATTCTATAAATAAGAGAGACTCAAGCTTTGTAAATAAACTGGAAATTAATATAAAGAATTTATGCCAAATTTGCAAGTCTCCTTCATTCTAAGTTCACTAGGATATTCTCTCTACTTTACTTTTCCTAGACCTTTTCCTTGATGGTTAGCCCAACTTCCTTCAAAAGACACATCCAAACTCCATTTCCTTCATCATTTCATGCTTTTTGCATCCATGAGATCATCTTCATGGAGTCTCCTTCAACTTTGTGAAGTGGGTTTCTGTCATTTGGCATCAAGAGCATGGGTTTCAACCTTTTGGTCATGGTTCTTCAACAGATAAGTGTTCCATGCTTTCATTACATGTCTATATATGTTTATATTGAGTGATATGATCATTTCTTTTTGGCTTTAAATATTGGTTCAAACCCATTTGGTGTTCTTGAACCTTCCATGCGTGCAATAGGATTCTTTTGTGTTGCATCTTTGAGCGATACTTGTTATTAAATAAATGACAAGTTCCTTTAGAGTTAGGTTTCTATTGTTTTTCTTTGTTGTTTGCTAGATTTACTTGTTTCCTTAGGATTTTCTTCCTTTGTATTGTGTGTTGACCTTTGAAAAGAGAAACTTAGAAGTTCAAATTGAACATCATGTATTAGTTGTTGTTGTTGTATTTATTTGTGAAGTTGATACATAGAAAAATTGTTTGAAAGATTTTTACTTAGAAACTTTGGTAAAAGCAGTCTAAGGAAACTATGTGTAGGAAGGACTTGATTTCTAAGCTTCTCCACTTGTGACTCACCTCTCCTTCTTACAGCTAGTTGAAACACTTTAATCATTAGTTTCTTTTTAGAAATCCTCTACCCCAAAAAGAAAATCTTTTGTGAAAATCTTTATCATTCATAATTGTGAAATTTTGAAAACTCTTGAGAAAAACTTTCTTATTCATAATATGGGGGATCGTTCTCCTCATTCTAGTGTACATGGTAGTGTGATGATAGTAAAAAAGGAGTACATTTGAACTAAAAGACATGTTTGCATAATTCATGATTAATCAAAATAAGGGCAAATAAAGAGATGAATCCTGACCTAGAAGAAGATACACTAGAGAATCACCCCATCTCCTAGTAGAGATGAGTGGTATAGTAGTCATCACAATGATGACTTTTATCAATCCCCACCTATGCAACATCATAGACCTAGAGATCACTACCATAGGCAACCTAGAGTTGACCTTCCTCCCTTTAATGTGAAAGATAACATAGAAGAATACTTAGATTGGAAATGAGGGTTGAATAAGTGTTTGAGTGTCATCATATCGCTGAAGAGAAAAAGGTGCCCATGGCTACATTAAACTTTCAGGGCCATGCTATGTATTGGTGGACTTCCTTATTTAGAGACCTAACAGTACACAATTAACCTTAAATAATATATTGGAATGAGCTTAGGTCGGCCCTTAGGAGGAAACATGTACCTTCTTATTATAATAGGGAGTTGATTGACAAGCTCCATAGACTCCAATGGAAAAATATGAGTGTGGAAGAATATAGACAAAAAATGGAGTTACTCATATTAAGGGCATGAATAAGAAAGGAACCAAGGATAACAATTGCTAGGATTCAAAGTGGCCTGAATTATGATATTAGGGATATAATTTTGAACTTTTGCCCTATAATGATTTAAATCTGTGTGTGAGGGCAGAATAAAAGTTGAATAGAAAGTCTACCACTAGGAAGGATTACCCCACCACATCTTACCCCAGGAAAGATTCCAAGAGGGGGGCTACCCCTCCAAACCTAAATATAAAGGGTCCCAAGGATAAGGAAAAAGAAAAATATCAACCTAGAAAGCCTTCAAAATAAACTAAAGGTAGATATATCCAATATTTTACAAGTGATGAAAATGAGCATTTTGCTTCAAAGAGTCAAAACAAAAGGTCCACGTATATTCTAGATCATGAGAGATAAAATGAGGGGTCTACATCATCTAGTGAGGCTAGAACTTTAGTTCTTTGAAGAAAAGGCTTTACCGTGTGAGGGTGAACTCTTAATCGCGAGAAGATGTCTTGAAAACCAACATGTAGAGTTAGAACAATCACAAAGGGAAAATCTATTCCATACTAGATGTAAAGTTTTTTAAAACACATGTTCAGTGATTGTGGATAGTGGTTCTTGCTATCATTGTTGTAGCTCTAGATTCGTGGAAAAATTTGCCTAACTACTGTTCATCACTCTAAAACTTACATACTTCAATGGATAAAAGATGATGTAAGGATAGTAGACAAGGAACAAGTGAGTATACCCATCTCCATTAGAAATTATGAAGATAAAGTTTTATGTGATATTGTTCCAATGGAGGTTGGGCATATTTTACTTGGAAGGCCTTGGTAATTCGATCGAAAAGTTATTCATGATGGTCTCACCAATAGGATAACTCTCTACTACAAGGGAAGGAAGATAGTGTTGTGTCCTTTCACACCTCAACAAGTGAGGAGGATCAAATAAGCTTTAAAAATAACTTAGAAGAAGAAAAAAGAGAAGGAATGAAGAAATTAAGAAATGAAAAGAACTTGAGTTTAGAAGTTGATGTCCCTTCCAAAGAAGTTGCTCAACAAAAAGTTTTGAAAATTCAAAAGAAAGAAAATCTCTTATAGTTTGACAACCTCATTTTCTTCTCTACTGTAAAGAGACACTTACTTCCAAAAATCATGAACCTCGTTTTCTACCAAATGGGGTACAAAAACTTTGAAAAGAGTTTGATGATTTGTTTCCTAAAGAGATGCCAAATGGTTTGTCACCATTGAGGGGAATAGAACATCAAATTTATTTGATACCAAGGGCTAGCCTTCCCAATAGGTCGGCTTATAGGACAAACCCCCTTGTGACAAAATAAATAGAGAAGCAAGTTGATGACTTTAGGAAGAAGGGAAAAATACTAAAATGTCTTAGTCCATGTCTTATGCATGTGTTGTTGGTCCCTAAGAAAGATTGGTCTTGGAGAGTGTGCATTGATTGTAGGGCCATCTACAACATTACTATCAAGTATAGGTATCAAATCCCTAGGTTTAGATGAATTGCATGGAGCTAACATTTTCTCCAAAATTGATCTTAAAAAAGTGGATATCATCAAATAAGGATTAAAGAATGAGATGAATGGAAAAATACTTTCAAGACCAAATTTGGGTTGTATGAATGGTTAGTCATGCCTTTGGCTTGATGAATGCCCCTAACACTTTTATGAGGTTGATGAATCATGTCTTAAGGGATTGTATAGGGAAGTTTATTACTGTCTACTTTGATGACATTTTGATTTATAGTAAGAATCTTCATGATCTTGAGAAAATAAAGGCTATACCAAAATTGCCCACCCCCAAAATAGTAGGAGAAGTTAGGAGCTTTCATGGGTTAGCTAGTTAAGAAAACTTCTTTACTATAATTAGTCCCCTTAATGATCTTGCTAAGAAGGTTGTGCCATTTCTGTGGGGGTAAAAAACAAGATCTCTCCTTTGAAACTTTAAAAACAAAGTTGACCCATGCACCCATTCTAGTGCTACATGACTTTTCTAAAGCTTTTGAACTAGAGTGTGATGCTTCTAGGGTTGGTATAGGTGTTATGCTAATTGAGGGTGGTCATCCTGTTGCGTTTTTTAGTGAAAAATTAAATGACCTTCCTTGAACTATGTTACCTATGATAATGAGCTTTGTGCTCTCATTCGTGCCCTTAAAACATGGGAACATTAATTAGTCACTATCATTCATACTAATCATGAGTCACTCAAATATTTGAAGAGGTAAGGAAAATTGAACAAAAGACATGCCAGTTGGGTGGAGTATCTAGAACAATTCCCTTACGTTATCAAACATAAAAGGGAAGTAATAATGTTATAATTGATGCATTGTCTAGGAGACACACATTATTAGTTTCCTTGGGATCTCAGATATTAGGGTTTGATGACATAAAAGAATTGTATGAGCATGATGAAACATTTGCATCCACATATGCATCATGTCTTAAAAAGCCTTTGGATGGATTCTATCTTTTTGAGGGGTGTCTTTTTTATAAAGGAAAACTTTGTATACCTCAAGGATCCATTAAGAGGAAGCTTCTTATACAAGAAAGTCGTGGAATAGGATTCATGGGCCATCATGAGGTTGTTAATGTAAGACCCGTGAAATTTAATTAATTAAATAAATAATTAGTTAATAAATGTGGGTCGTGGAAGCCTTTATGGCATTTAATAATGGTTGATGTGATGTGGAAAAATACTAGCTCATGTGGTTGAGAGTACTTGATTTGTGTGAGAGGACTTGGGTTCGAGTCCGATGTATGTCAATTATGAGTTATTTAATTATTATTGTTTTAATAATATGAATGTGTGTGTTAGGTAAGAATATAGTATTTGAGTTATGTTGGTTGGCAAGAAACATGAATCGACTTGATGTCATTAAATGTTAAATGGTGTGATGTCAAAAAGTACTAGCTCAAGTGGTTGAGAGTACTTAGTTGTGTAAGAGGACTTGGGATCAACTCCTATGTATGCCAATTGTGTGTTATTGAATTTATTATTATTTTGATAATGTATTTGATTCTGTTAAGTGAAGGTATAATCTTAGGATTTTGATGGCTATCACTAAATATGAGTTGGTTGAGTGGTTGTATAATGGATTGGCATTGGTATGATCACGGGTTCAAATCTTGATAAACATGAATTAAATCTTAATGTTTTTTTGGTAGAATCAGTGTTTGCTTGAATGTGAAAGGGCAAAGGTAACTCTAGAATGAGGAGCAGCCAAAGGGCTGGAGAAAAAGTATAAAACCACTAAGTAATTACCCTTGAATGGAAATAAAACACACCATTAAGCCCATTTGTGTTTTAGCACTTAAAACCATAATTCAGGCACATATAAAAGGGCCAATTTGGGGGAAAAGAAGGGTTTTGACAGTGCTGATAATTGACTTTTGAAAGGAGAGTGAGAGGTGAGTTTTGATGTGGCAAAAGGCTGAATTGGGAGAAAGACTGAAGCAAAGCATTGGTGAACAAAGAAACCTTCATTTTTCCCAATCTTAATCAAGAATTCCATGTTAGGGGAAGTTGTTCTCTCGTGTGTATAAAGTGTATGATATGATTTTGCATCTTGCTCTTCTCAAATGATTCCTGTGTGTTGGAAATTTTGTGTATGTGTGATGAGAGTAAGAATTGGTTGTTTGATATGGGTTGCAAAACCCTTTTATGTCTTATATGATTTTGGGGATGAGGGTTTAGGGTATTGTATGGTTGTTGTTGATTAAACCTCGACTTTTGGTAGTTTAAATGGATATAAAGCATGTTCATATGGTTTGATTGTTGAAATAGATTGAATGGGAATGATTAAACTGTATTTTGGCATGGTTTTGGCGAATTGTGTGCGTGAACAGAGACGAACCTCTGCAAGTTTCGCCCAAGCGAGTCCCTCTCACTTAAGCGAGAGTTGCAGAATCTCGTTCTTGGTTTTGGTTCGCATTTCTCGCTTAGGCGACCGGTGTCAGTGTTGAGCGACAAGTTTTCTCGCTCAGGCGAGGATGGCTCGCCCAAGCGAGATCGCGATGAGACTTGTGTGTGTTAAGTGAGAATCCTCGTCCAGGCGAGCAGTTGTGTGTGTTGAGCGAACGAAGGTCTTGCTTAGGCGAGAAGAGCTCGCCTAAGCGAGATGATGTGGTGAAGCCACGGTTTCAGACTCGCTCAGGCGAGGTGGGTTAGCTTAAGCGAGGCCGAGGGACTAGCTTGAGCGAAGACCACTCATTAGCCATGTTCATAACCTAAACATTTAAAACATTTATTTGAACTTGATTTAAGAAGATTCGGAAGGTTTATGATCCTTAATGGTGTGTTTGGAAGAGGCAATTTAAGAAGGTAATTCATTTATTTTGGAGAATTTAAAATTCTTTCAAGAAAAATGACATGTTTTGTTGAGGATATTAAAAGGAAATTGAAATTGAGAAATTTTAAGAAGATATTTCAAATAATTAAAACAATAGAAATTGAAATTCACTCAAAAAAATAAGGAACTAAAATTTCCCGAGTTGTGCAATTGCTCATTGGTTAGGACATTAAAAGTTCACAAGTCCAAAAAGTTCACAAGTCCAAAAAGTCAAGTCGAGCAAAAGGTTGAGACGAGTCGGGTCGAACAGAAGGTGGAGACGAGTCAGGTCAGATAAAAAATCGATGAGTTAGGTTGAGCGAAAGACGATACGAGTCGGCTCAAGACAAAGATCGAGCTGACTTGGCCCGAGATTAAGATTGAGTCAACCCAGCCTGAGACGAAAGTCGTGCTGAGCTTGCCCGGAACCAGCATCATGACATGTAAGCTTGGGCCAAAGGTCGAGCAGGTCGAGCCTAGTCGACTCGGGAAGTAGGTTAAGCCGAGTTAGTCTGATTGAAGGTTGAGTTGAATTGAATTAGTCTAGGTTAAAGGTCGAGACTAGTTAGCTTAGGTAGAAGTTCGACCTAAGTTAGTTTGACCTAAAGGTCGACCCAATTCGACCCAGACCCCATATCGAGCTAAGTGGTATCAAGCCTAGTTGGACCATAAAATAGAAATTAAATTGCTTTATCCAAACAAGAAAATTGAAATCTAAGATATTTTAATTACTTCATTCAAACTAATTATTTAAAAAATGAAGAGAATTTAATTACTAGGTACATCATCCAAACACAAGGTAGGACTTATTATGAAAAGTGACTACTCTTCAAACCTTGGAAGAATTCCTACCGAATCTACTCTTATTTTTATTATTCCAAGTTCAATCATGGCAGCTATTTCCATGACCATTTTTTTCTAGGAAATGTTTTTTTTTATTTGATTTAAATTTTAAAGCTTGATGAACTAGTTTTTGAAGAGAAAATTACTAATGCAATTCTACTATGTCTATGATGTTTCCATTAAGACCATTCATAAATATGGCAATTTTAGGCTTATCGTCTTCATGCAATTAAAGTTTCTTCTTGTTTAAGTAGTTGGAGATTCAATATGAATTTCTTCTGTAGTAAGAAGGCACAAATCCACTGCGCATTAATTATGTTAAATGTCCCCAAGAGACCATGTACAACCTTTTTTTTTTTCAATTTTCATCAATGTTTTGTGTGACAAACTCATGGCATAGTCCTTCATTTCTAAGCTAGCCACCATAATACAAATTTCAGCCAAATAAATCAAACCTTTAAATGAGACTGACAATAATTTGTAAGAGAACCGTTCCCAACACTACCGATATTCTTATAAATGTATGAACCGTCTATTGACTTTTACACACACTGCTATCACTAAAGGGTCCGCAAACATTCTTATGATTATAATTTGCCGTAGAATTTCACATGTTCCAGTTTCATAGGCCATGGAGAGTTGAAGTTGGTAACTGTGTTGATCAGAAAATCACAAAGCGAGTTGAGCGCCTATGAAGTTAAATTGTATTTGTAATATACTTCGAGAAATATGGATCTAATTTACAATCCTGCAAAACCACCTTGCTAAACAAACGTGCCCTTAAATACTGGACCACAAGTATCATAACATTGCAATGAAGTAAAAATGAACCAAAATGAACCCCAATCACAGGTCAATTACCAGGTTGAGAAGAAAAAAAATTAGAAGTTTAGGGGTCCCTGGACAATGTAACAATACACAGGTCAGAGAAGGGAGAAAAAAATGAAAGTAACTATATCTCACGTACATAGAGGAGCTTTATTTCTATCTCAAACAAAAATAGAACATGCTTTCTGTTACTCCAACGAATTTGACATGATGAGACAACTTAAGCATTGACAATTATTGCCAACAATAATCTTTCCTGAAGTGAAAAATGAAACTTTAAAGCAGCTAGTTGACAACATCAAGAACCAGCTTGCGAGACTTTAGAACGGACCACCGCAG
>Ga0214544_1008287_pt1 | contig 17420 bp, 2 predicted proteins | sample CNSS3metaG_FD_160074 | JGI IMG/M metagenome (GOLD analysis project Ga0214544, IMG submission 160074) | Root nodule microbial communities from cowpea collected in UCLA plant growth center, Los Angeles, California, USA - CNSS3 | ecosystem: Host-associated > Plants > Roots > Nodule | place: USA...
ACTCAAACCCTAGCAGAGCTTCTGTTAGAAGGGAAAGAGGGTAAGAGCATTGTCTTTGCAAAGTGTGGCAGAATGAGAGGGGTTAGGCTGCCTTAGGGGCTTTGGACACCCTATGGGCCAGCCCTAGACCCAACTAGTTTAGGGCAGTCCCTCTTACAATAAGGAGCAGATAAAGGTGTGTCTTACAATATGTGTTGTTTTGTGTTGTGACCTAAGCCGCACTATGTACACAAATAAATATAAGTACTCGTGAAAGAGAAATATGCTTAAAGATTGAAGTTTATTTTTTTTAACATTTGTATTTATATAAATATATTTTGTATGCTTACTTTGTATTTTGAAAGGCTATATAGTTGTTTTTTAAGAGTCTTACAACTACTAGATAGCTTAATGAATCATCTTAAATGCATAATATAAATAGATATTCTGTAACTTTTTAGTGTAATACTTTTTGGGAGAATTTTGTTCTAGTTTCTCGTCAAATTTTTTAATTTGTATATTTAAATTAATAATTTAAGATGAATAATCTTTCCTTAGTTAACAATAAATCTTAATTATGGTAATATTTTTTTTCAACTCTTATCTCTTTCTAATATATTTCTAATGTATGGGTTGGTTAAAGTATCAATTTTCTTAATCTATGATTAGACTGTCTTCAGTTGAGCAATATCGTGGTTATTGGTAAGCTGTCAATTTCTTACACATGGAGACTCGATTTTCTTGCGACTCAAAGCAACACTAATAGCAATTCACAAATTCCACCAATACTATCGTGTACTATCAATAGACATCTTTTTTCTAGTGGTCACAATAAAGTCAAAATTACTAGTGTAGTCGTGGCTCATTGTATCCTCTATTGATTTTCAAACGTTATTGAAACATTTTTTGTTGGAAGGTTAACCGCTACCATTTATATCTTGTTGACCATTTGACCACGGTATTCTATATGAAAAGACGTGTTATAACCACTTTAAATTGAATGTAACTCATAATAACATATACTAAAAAATTAAAATTATATTTTCGTAAAAATTAATATTAAACATTAATTGTTAGAGATCGGTTCAGGGATAAGGTCCACCCCTGCCCAGACTCTTTGTGTCTAAACTCAATCTTTTTAACATGTTTACATTAATTAACATTAATTAACATGTTTACATTTGTATATATTTATTGAATAATGGTTGAGAAGGGTAATCTAATGTACGAATTGTTTGAATGAGTAATATTAAAATGCTTTAGATTGAATATATGTGATGATGAGTGGTTTGATATGTGAATTATGAAGGAAATAATTTTCTATATGTATAAATAATTTTTTTATTTTGTGATTTAAGAAATATGTTGTATGAAATTATCTAGGTTAATGAGAGTTACTGTTTGTGGTCTTTAATGATTTAAACGGTGTTAGTTAAAAAGGACCCAATTGAACAAAATTGACGAAAATTAGGACCTATTTGAACACAAAACCAAAATTAGGACTTATTTAAAAAAACTTGAAGAAAATTGGGACCAAAAAGATATTTTAACCTTTATTTTATTAAAATAATTTATGTAATAATTTTTTTGCGTGATAAGTTAAAAAAATAAAATAAATAATAATATGATTATAGACAGAAATATTTGAAAAATAATTTGAACATAAAGTTAAAAATGAATAATTTAATTAATTAAAAAATTATTTTTTAAGTATTAACATTAATTTAAATATCTCATAACTTCAACAAATAATTATCAAATTTGAATATAAATTTGAATTTTTAAACTTTATATCTTTTGTATTTTAAAATACTTAGAACATTCTATTTAGAATTTGTATACTTTGCTATATTTTAAATTTATATTTTTTCTAAATAACTTTTTAAAAAACAAAATCTTTACTTTTTTTAATAGTTTTTTTATAAATGAAGCTAAATATTTTGCATTCATATTATAAATTTGTAACTTTACAAATTTCTTTTCAAATATTTCCACCTACAATCATCATATTATTGTTTAATTTATTTTTTCTAACTTATTAAAAAACGATATTGCATAAATTATTTAAACCAAATAAATATACATTTAATGAAACTAATTTTACCAAAAAAAATCATAATTACAATATTTTAACATGATAATTTTTCTATTACCACATTTACAACATATTTAAATTATCTAATTTATTATAATCATTCTCCAAAATTTTCTATTCTCAATTAATTTATAATATTAAATAAATATACTTTTTAAATTTATATTCACATAAGTTTATAAACAGTTATAAATTTTTAATAAAGTAATTTATTATAAACAAATATGCAAATCTATAAAATTAGAAAAAAAAATTGTTAGGAATTCATTTATTAAAAAAAACAGAATTCTAACCGCTAACAACACGCAAAATTAGGAAGAGCATGATGAGAATTTAGTCTTTCACAAAAAAAAAATCTACTTGAATGATAGAAGGGTCTAGTTTGAAAAAAAAAACTAATGGTCTATTGACATCAATAAAGTTTAAAAGTAGTCTATAACATGAAAAAAAAAAAAATCAACGTGCATTTCCAACTTTTCACTTATTTCTCAATTACACCAAAAAATTAAAGGTTTTTCATCAGCTCAATCTTTTACATGGAATGGAGCGTGCTTATTAATAAGGTGTTGACACGTGATAATCTAAACAATAAGGGAGTATAATTAGAAAGCAAGAGATGTGTTTTGCATGATATCATCGCTGAGAATATGAGTCATTTGTTTTTTACTTGTAAGGTGGCAGCACGAATATGTCAACTCTATGATTCTTCGATAGGAAAATCCTATATTTACCATAATAGTGTAGGAATACGCTTTAGCCTGTTTGAACTCATTGGGCTTAGCAATAAAGGTAGTCAAGTGTGGCGATGCATGTGGTCGACTATTCTTTGGAGCATTTGGAATCATAGAAATAATGTCAATTTTAGAAATGCAAAAGTAGACAATGAGAAAGTTTATATGTTAGCACAAACTAGAGTTTGGACATGGATCACAAATAAGTATTCAATTGTTATTTTCTTTTATTCTTACGAGTATTTATGCCCAATCACATGTGTACTCCTTCTTTAATGGGGTGAATAATGCTCTAAGTTTCTTGGTTTGTTTAACACATAAGGGTTGATACAAAGCAACATATTTGTCAAGTGGTTTTGAGTTTTCTAATGCAAGTTTGTTAGTGAAAGTGGAAGGGAGGATGTTATGCCACATATTGAAGGAATATGCTCTATAATGTATTACCAAGGTTTCATGTATATGCCAACAATCATGCTCTTAAGATTTTAGTTTCGAAAGTCGATACAGTGGAAGCTTTGATGGGGAAGGTCCTTGTTATTCTGTTAAGATTTTCGATTTGGTTGCTTTCATGGTTGTCAAAATCTATTAGGGTGTAGACCTTTATCCTTTCTTTTGTGTTTTTGTTTTATAAATAGTTGTTTGTTTCTTTCTCCATTTTTTTTTTGTATAAAGGTTAGGATAATCTATTGTCTCTTTATCAATTCATATTTGTTATTGTACATAAAAAACAAAAAAGAAAAACACGTGTTAGAATGTTTAAAAAACATGTGTGAATTCAAACATAAAAATCACTTATCATAAAAGATTCATCTCATAGGCAACTATTATATCGTCTAATAAAATTCAACAAATCAGAGGTTCCAGTAAAACTTGTTTAGTTAAGTGATCTAGAAGATGTCAAGGCTTAAAAGATTTATTTTTACCGATATAAATCATAATGCAAATTACTTTTTCTTTCTTCAATTGCACAAGCTTTCAAAACTTACGTCTTAAAGAAAAATTTGTAAGCCCTATGAAATTATTTATAAAATTATTAGATAACCCTTATATGATATATGCTTACTAAGAAAATTCAAATTATTTTAAGATTAATTGAAACTTTCCAATAAAATAAACTTTCTTTTCAAATAATATTAACAACAACATTTCTTTTAACAAATCCTAGAAACTCTGTAATTCTCTTATCCACTCTTAATTAAAAAAGACTTTGTATTTATCTAAATTTTATTCATAATTACGTTTTGTTAAAAACAAACATATATCATACACGTAAATCTTCCTCTTTCAAAATGTATTATTTAATCTATCTAAAAATAATTATTTTTAGTTAATACTTACAAAATCATATTTCTTAAATTTGAAAAATTTTTAGTAACTTTTAAAACTAATCTTTAAATGTACAATATGAAAATAGTCATATCATAATGAAGTACTCAACAAAATATAAACTAAATTAAACTGCGATCAACTTTAAGACGCGACTTAATCTTTACCTAGTAATCAAATATAAAAATAAATAATTTTCTCATATCGTTGATTCTGGACAATTCAATATTTAGTTATTATTGAATCACAAATAAATAAATAAAAAATTAAGGTGCATAATGCATAAACAAAAAGTTGCATATGGTGCATACACATTGGGTGACAGATGAACAACAGCTTGTGTTGTGAATCACATGAAATTAGAAGTGACTGATTTGATATTTGAGATTTGACAATTCATTTATAAACTATGTCTAGTCAAGCATATCTGAAACTTTTCACACATGATTTCATAATAAGTGATGGAAACCATTGAAAAAGAAAATAAAACAAACCTTGTGTTCTACCATTGTATCACCCTCATTTTCTCTTGAAGGATGATCAAGATTTACTCATCTCGATTGCAGCTCATTGATCATGTTATAAATTTTCTATAATAATTGATAAATCTTTTTCTATACATTTATAAAAGGTACAATCAGAAAGGCCTACCTAATTAAATTGTTTACATCAATAGATATTTCATTGATATGAAAAACCATGACATACACAAAACTTTTTGCAGTACAAGAATAGACGAAGAAGAAAAGAAGTTGTAACTAAAACAATTTAGAACCAGAACATAAATAATAAAAAATAACAAAGATTCATAACGTTGATAATAATAGAATATTTTAAATAATTAAAGATAATTATATAGATCATATCGAAAAAAATATTTATGCTTCAACAAGATATTTGTCGTAATAAGAAAAACAAGCGCAAGTATTTCGAAAATAAACCTGAGTGATATGTATGGTCACCATTTTACATCAACGTCGTGTGAATAACGTTTTTGTCACATAAGCAAAATTTTAATATCTTTAAATAAGGAGAATTTAAATCTATTTATTAGTAAAGTTTGGAAATAAAAATAATTTAAAGTTTAAGAGATGTTTAAATTCAATTTCAGATAAAAGTTAAAAAATTAAAAACATATTTAGCATCTTAAAAAAGTTATAAACATTTTACTTTTTAACATACATAGAAAATAATATGCCTTCTTCTTTTAAAAATAATTATCAAAAATTTGCTCAAATAAACATAATTTAAGTTGAAATGTTCCAAATAGTAATTTAAATTCAAATAAAACAATAAGTAATATACATATGTAAAATAATAAAAATTATTAAAAGAATTAAATTTTAATTCAATAACAAAATATAATGGTGTATATATATATATATATATATATATATATATATATATATATATATAAAGTATTAATTGATATAATTATACTAGTTGATTGTAAAATAAGATTTTATTAGTTAATTATAAAATTAGTTCTTAGATTAATATTATTTTTCATTGAAGTTCAACTAAATCTATCCATTCGGTTACTTCAGAAATGAAGATAAAGGCCGCCAAAATAATGGACCTATAACTATGGGTACTAAATTGAAACAAATAGACACATGTGAGGACTAAATTGAAATCAAGACAATGACAATTGGTAGGTATCTTACCATGTGACAGTACCTTGTCACATGGCGGTACCTTGCCACGTGTCACTTACAATGCCGCATCTCACATTAAGAATTTGACACGTGACAATTTTTTTTAAATTCAAAAGAAAAAATTAAAAAGAAATTAAAAAAATTAAAAAAACTAGAGGCTGACACGTGGCAAGGTACTTAACGGCGTTTGCGAAAACTTAACGGAGGGTACTACATTGATGCACATTACGAATTTGGGTACTAAATTGAGACAAACTTAAAAGTAGGTACCATTTTGAAATTTTTGAACCAAATTGGGTATAATCCGAGTAATTAAACCTAATTTAAAACAAGGACAATATGAGGACCAAGATGGATATAAGAACATGTATGAGGGAAATTAGTGAACAATATCTATTCATAACATTTTCATACTCAAATTAAGAAATCAGTTATTATTTATATCATATCTATATCAAATCGTGAAGATTCCCTATTGAAATTAAGACATCTTTAACTAGTGTCCACAAAAATGTATTTATTTGTCCTCCTTGCCTTCTTCCTAATAAAGAGTAATAATATTTTCTAAATTAAATATATTAATAAAATAAAATAAAATAAGGGACGAAACTTAATCATTTTAAATAAGGCAAGACATTTCTATATCTTCCAAAAGAAGTTCTAAATCCAAATTCTTAAATAATAACAAACAATAGTGTTTGAAAAATTGCTTTACCGGAGAATTCCTTTTCTAGGAATGGTAATAGTTGGGATGGATAAGAATTTAACTATCCCTATCTTTGAAGTAAAAAATTATCGCCATTTCCATTTATATACTGACGAGTATAACATTTTTGTCTTATACCATCAGGTTATGAGTATATTTGGACCCGCCCTTTTTATTGTTGCAAATATTAATTAAATATTTTTATGCAAAAAGCACTATATGGTTAAGGATACCTGATGTTAACAAATATTGGGTTAAATATGTTTTTTGTCCCTTAAATTTTAATGAAATTGGAATTAGTTTTTTCGAAACTATGGTCAAAATTAGTCCCCAACTTTAGAAAGATGTGAATTTAGTCTTTTTAACCAAATTTTATTAAGTTTATTTGACGTTTCATAATAATATTTAAGTTGTTTACACCATTTAACACATTTTCGCTTATATGTTAGCTCAAAAACACTTTTGAAATGTCAAATAAATTTAACAAAAATTGGTTAAAAGAGTCCATGCATTTTTAAGATGGAAGACTAAATTAATTCAAATTTTCAAATTGAGACTAATTCGAATTTTCACGGAAAGTTAAGAGGAAAAAAGTATATTTAACTCACAAATATTCAATGTAAGAAGATACATTTTGGTTTTCTTTAATATAAAAAATCAAGAAAAAAAATTAATTGCAAAAATGTCAATTCAAAATACGGAAAGATTTAATATATTTTAAATTTGGAATCAAACATTTTCATGTAAAAAAAATAAACAGAAATAGAAATATATAAAAGGTGTAAAAATAATCAAATGAATCCTAAAAATTATATTCAATTAAGTTGAGGTTTATGTTTCCTGAGTTATGGTATACCATCATTTGAAGTTTGAAGAAAACTTAAAAAAAAATTTAATCAAAATTGTGAAAAGAGAAAAAAATATCTTAAAAATATTGAACAAGTAAAACCATAAAGAGAGATGATTAAAAGTTATGTAAAAAAAAGAAAAGAAAGAGAGAAAGATTTTCAAAATAAAAAAAAAAAAACTCAATAAATAGATTTCATAAAAAATAAGTTTTTTAAGTTACCTATTAAACAATGAGTGTTTATTTTAATAATTTAAAACATGAACAAGTATATGTGGATGTGGACACATAAATGGATAAAAATAAATAAACGAATACGTACATATGCATTTTTATCTTCCTACTTGTACTGTACCTGGCCAACTTAACCATATAAGTAACAACAAACAATCTCCACGTATATGCCGGAAACAACTAAGGTACACGGCTCGGGCCGACATGGACCTAAACCGGCCTAAACTCATAACAAAGGTCGCAAAAGGAACGGCCAACCTAGGACAGTACACGCGACATAAGCCAACTAGGGAAGTAACCAGATCAGACCATTCCAAAAGACTTAGCGAAATCAAAACCCCCTGATATCCAATGAGCTCACAATAATCGAATTAAGGGCCTGGGCTAGGGCCCAAGCCCACCTACAGCCCAAACTAGGGCCCAACCCATGACCTAGCCAAACATAATTAATACTCTATAAATACGTGTGGACCCCAATAATTAAAGGTACGCATTCATTACTCCATTAATCACCTGATTTGACTTTTTGAGAGCTTTGATTGACTTGAGCTTCGGAATCCCTTCTGCAGGTAACCCCTCCTGGGTCCAAGCAGACATGTACCAACCGGGAAGAGACCAACTGAGGAGATAACAGACTGCATAGGTAAGGTGACACTTGTGCCTAACGAACACTACCCAATTTAAAAGAATTAAATATTACCTATACTTATATATATCTAATAAATATTGAAATTCTCTATTAAAATCAAATTAAATTCAAATAATATATGAAAGACAGGTTGAAAATCCAATTATGATTCTAAGTACTAAATTAAGTATATTTGAGAAAGTTAAATATTATATAAAAAAATACCCTTAAATTTACTGTCTTAAATTTTTTAATTAAAAATAATTATATCTAAATTATAACTCATGTATTATTATTATTATTATTATTATTATTATTATTATTCAATTTGTCTATCAAATTCTCCCTCGAAAATCCTTCCGGACATATTTATTTGTTATCCTACCTCGTCTAACCTAAATAAATTAGTAAAATAAAATAAGTGAAGAAGCATAATCATTTGGAATAAATAAATAAACAAATGTCTTGGCAAGCGATTTTCGCTCTTTTAAGTTGGCCGATATATACGGGAATTTTTTTATATGCCAGCTAGCTACAACTACAAATATCTGAAAAGTCCAAGAGTTTTTTATATATTTTGGCATAATATTCGAAAATGAAATTTCTTGTAGGTCCGTTCCATAGCAGAACTAATTTAACAATAAATAAATCCACGTGACTCCCATGCAGCCATGTTCAGTTCGACTCTAGTAATAACATATTTTGCCTTTGGTTACATTAATTGATAAAATAATACGTGATTTGCATCAATCTACATCATCATCCATAGATTTGCCAATTCTCTGTGTTTGGGTGATAGAGCATTGCAAAATTGATTTTGGATAAAATTGATTATGTGAAATTAAACCATTTTAATTCTAAATCAATTTTGGAGTCATCACTTAATTTTTAAATGCATAACCAAATGTATAAATATTTATCTAAAATTATATTAGTTAATACAACATGAATCTAAACAACTTTTTATATTTATATTATAATCCAATAAATTTAGGTTGGTAACGTCGCTTTTAGTTCAACAACAGAAGACAAAAAAGCACGGAAACAAGAAAAACGGTAATATTCATATATTTTATCTTCGTTTAGGTAAGGTTTGGTATCAGAAATGTTTAAATATTTTTGTGAAAATCATTTGGAAATAAACGCATCTATGTTTGATAAAAGAGATTAATAATATATTTTTAAGAATAAAATATTCTAATAAATGTTTATAAATGAATTTTTCTGATCTTCTTAAGTAGAACTAAAACTTTCTCATCACATAAAGTGACGGTAAATACATCACTTTAGAAATTGAAAAAAATTAAATAAATTTTCAGTTTTGACGAATTTGGAGTAAATTTATTTTCCAACATTTAAAATTAATCTTTTAATTCATATAACTTAAAAACTATTTATTTTAATGTATCTATCATTCACAAACCGTATTTAAGATAACAATTTATTTCAGTTTTACATTCTTATTATCAAATACTCAATCTTGTATTTCAATGCAAGACAAATCCATTAAGAGACTAAATCAAGAGGTTTTTCTAATTACAGTGTACATAGTTAACTTAAATTTAAACAACTGAAACAATGTTTGAACCAATAACTAAATATATTTTTATAAACTCTCATAAACAAAATGACCCAAAATGTTTAAATGTCAGTCTCAAGAAAAGTTAAATATAAATAAAATAATTTCCCGTAGATGAAAAGCTACCTCAACGGTAAGATTGCGCATAATGAAATAATACCTACCGTTGTGGTTCCTCCACTGAATGGAAATTGTCGCCATAATAATGCTGTCAAAAGTGCAATGATTTATATCAGTATTCTATGAAGGGTAGGGTCATTGTTTTGAATAATCTAAATTTGCACAGTTTCACATCGGAAGCTACCAAAAAAAGTCAATACATGAATGGATGGGTCGACATCAAAACGCGTAAAATGCAATAAAAAAAATCTTAGTCTTCACACTAACGTAGCCTAACTTTTCATCATTTGTAGCAAACCAGCATTTTACAAAATCAACTTATAGCTCATGACTAAGTTTACTTTGAACGGTGCAAGCGGCTTTAAGCTGCTATCTCTGACCAATCTATTGTCAGCATTCTGTTTTCAAAATAGCTCATTCTAATCTATTTCACTTAACCTTCTCTGCACTCTACCCGTCTTCAACACAACTTGCACACTTTTGGCCTAGATTCCTTGCAAAATTTAGAGGAGTTTAAGAAGATGTAGAGTGGGGAACACGGGGCACGAGGGTCTTGTTCATGGGTCTTAAACTTTATGAAACAATCATATGTTCCTTCCCTTTTTCAGTGTTGTGTTGGGTGATTGTCCCTCTTAGTTGACACCAATGAGAATCACATTAGTTTCATTGCTTTCTTTCTTTCTCTGCTACTTGATATTTCTCAGTATCTGCTTCTCTGCCGCCACTGGCAAATGTCTAGAGGATCAACAATCATTGCTGATTCAACTGAGGAACAACCTCACATTTGAGCCTGAAAATTCCAGCAAACTGAAGTTGTGGAATCAAAGCATCGATTGCTGCAATTGGAGTGGTGTAACGTGTGACGAGGAGGGACGTGTCACTGGCATTGACCTGAGTGGAGAATTGATCGGTGGTGGATTTGATGATTCGAGTGTTGTTTTCAGTCTTCAACATCTCCAGAAATTGAATTTGGCCGGTAATAATTTCAGTTCTGCCATTCCATCTGGATTTAACAAGTTGGAAAATTTGACTTATCTCAATTTGTCATGGTCGGGCTTTGAGGGTCAGATTCCAGTAGAGATTTCTCAAATGACAAGGTTGGTTACTCTTGATCTCTCTTCTTTTTCCTCTTTAACTGGGCATGGGCTGAAGCTTGAAAACCCAAATCTAAGAAAGCTTGTCCAAAATCTCACAAGTATTAGGCAACTATATTTGGATGGTGTAAGTATATCAGCTCCAGGACATGAATGGTCCAGTGCTTTGATGTCACTGCATGACCTGCAAGAAGTTCGCATGTCACAGTGCAATCTCTCAGGACCCCTGGAGGCTTCCCTATCAAGCCTTGAGAATCTATCAGTCATTGTTCTTGATGCCAACAATTTATCTTCCGAAGTTCCAGAAACATTTGCCAATTTGAAATTTCTGACCATCCTAAGTCTTCCTTCTTGTCAGTTGACTGGAACATTTCCACAGAAGATCTTCAACATTGTAACATTGTCAATTGTTGACGTATCTTTCAACAACAATCTCCAAGGTTTCTTTCCAGACTTCCCACTAGGATCTCTTCAGACCTTAAGAGTAAGTAACACAAGCTTCTCTGGAGCATTTCCAAACTCTATTGGGAACATGAGGAACTTAACTGAATTGGATTTTTCTTATTGTCGATTTAACGGAACGCTTCCCAATTCATTGTCAAACCTCACAGAACTCAGTTACCTGGACTTGTCATATAACAACTTTACAGGTCGAATTGCATCGTTTGACATGGCCAAAAAACTTACCTACTTAGACCTTTCTAATAATGGTTTGAGTGGTGCAGTTCCGTCTTCTTCTCACTTTGAAGGACAGAAGAATCTCATTAGCATTGACCTGGGTTATAACGCGATTGGTGGGAGCATTCCTTCATCCCTTTTTACACTTCCACACCTGCAAAAAATTATGCTTTCCCATAATCAGTTTGGTCAACTAGATGAATTCACAAATGTGTCTTCTTCTAAATTAATAATCCTCGACTTAAGTAGCAATAATCTATCAGGGTCTTTTCCAACATCTATATACCAACTCAGTAGACTCTCTGTCCTCACACTTTCTTCAAACAAGTTAAACGGGAAAATAAATCTAGATAAGCTTTCCGAACTCAGAAATTTAACTACATTAGATCTTTCATACAACAACTTATCAGTCGATGTGAATGACACAAATGCTGACCAATCTTATTTTCCCAGCATCAGCAATCTAAGGTTGGCATCCTGCAACTTGAAAACTTTCCCTGGTTTCTTGAGAAATCACTCCAGAATAGCTTCTCTAGATCTTTCAGATAACCATATCCAAGGAATGGTGCCCAACTGGATTTGGAAACTACAGAATCTTGAAAGGCTTAATATTTCTCATAATTTGTTGACTCATTTGGAAGGACCTTTGAAGAATTTATCTTCCAAGTTGGTTGTCCTTGATCTTCATCATAATAAACTTCAGGGGCCATTACCTGTTATTCCTGAAAATACGCTCTATTTGGATTTCTCAAGCAACAAATTTAACTCTGTTATCCCACAAGACATTGGTAATTACATGCCTTTCACATTTTTTTTCTCTCTCTCAAACAATACTTTGAGTGGCAGTATTCCGGATTCCCTCTGCAATGCTACATATCTTCAAGTGCTTGATCTTTCCAATAATAACATTTCTGGAGCCATTCCCTCATGTTTAATGGCAATGAATGAGAACCTTGGGGTATTAAATCTGAGAAATAACAATCTCACGGGTCCTGTGCCAGATATGTTTTCAGCTGCTTGTTCTCTAAGGACTCTGGATCTCCATAACAACAAATTAGATGGAAAGATTCCAAAATCTCTTTCAAATTGTACTTCATTAGAAGTGTTGGACCTTGGAAAAAACAAGATTATGGATGTCTTTCCCTGCTTGTTGAAAAACATATCCACACTCCGGGTCTTAGTCTTACGAAAAAATAATTTGCATGGTCAAATTGGATGTCCAAAGACCAACGGCACATGGCATATGCTTCAAATAGTGGATCTGGCCTTCAACAATTTCACTGGCAAGCTACCTGGAAACTGCTTCACAAGGTGGGAGGCAATGATGTCTGATGAAAACCAAGCTGAATCCAAGGTAAAACATATCCAATATCAGTTTCTTCAATATGGTAACCAAATATATTATCGTGATTCAGTGACAGTTACAATAAAAGGTCAACGGATGGATCTGATTAAGATTCTAACTGTCTTCACTTCGATCGACTTCTCATCCAACCATTTTGAAGGGGAAATACCAAATGAGCTATTTGACTTTAAGGCACTCTATACCCTTAACTTGTCAAAAAATGCCTTTTCTGGCAAAATTCCACAATCAATTAGAAATCTGAAGGAGCTTGAGTCCTTAGACTTATCAAGGAACTTACTGGAAGGAAATATTCCCACGGAACTTGCAACTTTATCCTTCCTATCAGTCCTTGACCTCTCTTTCAATAATCTCTTTGGGCGAATCCCCACAGGCACCCAAATTCAATCATTTCCAGAAACTTCGTTTATTGGTAACAAAGGATTGTGTGGCCCGCCTTTGAATACAAACTGCAGTGCCAATACCAGTCCTGAAACTACAAAAACAGCCAAAGACTTTGATTGGCAGTACATAGTCACTGGAGTTGGTTTTGGGGTTGGAGCCGGAGTATTTCTTCCGATATTGATGATATGGGAGAGAGGAAGGAAATGGAGCAATAATACCATTGATAATTTTCTTATGCGAGTTTTTTCACTGTTCGGGTTAGCTTATATCCCCATTGAGGATGACGAAGGGGGTGATGATGCAGAAGACCTGGAAGATGATTCTAGTGAAGAAGATGATTGGGACTATCCAAGCTTCAGAGGAAGGTATTGTGTTTTCTGTTCGAAACTTGACATATCTATGAAGAGGGTCATTCATGACCCCAGTTGCACATGTTACCCCTCATCATCAGCTTCAAATTCTACTCATTCATCAAAATCATATTCCCCTTAATAACACACAAGGTGATCATTTTCTGATTTGTTCTTTCCTTGCTGTCTTCACTTTTTTCCTTTTGAAAACATATATGTATATGCTGTACATAATACACATCAAAGTTATCTAGAGTGGCAAGCAATAATGAGAAAGAAATAATAATGACAGCTCTGATTTTTCAGAAGGAAACTTATGTACCAATCGGTCATAAGCAAGATAAATAGACAAATAAATAAACTTACAGAATATAGCCGATGCTCAATCAGGATTTTCAACGAACACGTGGGAGACAACCAATCCAGAGCTCAATCACTCCAATGTCTATGCTGCACAATGCACAACAATAATTTCATTTTTCAGAATAGTTGGTATAAATTACTTAACACTGAATTACTGTTTACTTAAAGGAAAACTCAGGTTTATACTGCAGACTTGGATTTAGTAAATCACAACCTAAGACGCGGGCACATTTTGTGTCGGCGTTCGGTTTCTTTGGAAAGAGTTATTAATCCAGTGGCGAATGTTTACATGGAGGTGAAGGCTCCCTCTAAATTTATCCAATGTTGGTACAAACTAATAAATATTGAAATTTTACTTAATCATCAACGTTTACTTAAATACACAAAATTATCTTATAAATCATATGTAATAGTAATAAAGGAAAAATAAAGTAACTAGGAAAAACACATTGTCTAATATTGATTATAATTCTAATTTTAATCTTACTTTTAATTTTAACTTTACTAGTGTTAATTATAATTATTCAACTTAAATTAATTTAAATCTTAATTGTAACGATATTTTAATCATAATCTAATTTTGATAAAAACTAATTAAAAATATTCCTACTTCATACATAAAAACAAAAATTAAAAAATATATAAACAAACGAAGTGTTACTAACCTCTTGTGATTAGGGATGTCAACGGCACGGTTATGATACGGGGAGTAGCTCTCATGTACCCTACCCGCTGGATAAATATCCATCATGTATCCATACCTATATTTGTGCGAGTATTCGTTATGTGAGTACTTGCATATTTTTTTAATATCTACGGATATTCACGGGTACCCACTAGTATTTACAAAAAGAAAAATTTAGTATTTAATAAAAATATTTAACCATAAATTCAAATAAAAATACAATGTATAAATTTTATAAATCTCAAACAAAATGAAAATAACTCATTTAAATAGTGTTGAATGACAGTTTACAAATAAATGGAGATTTTTTAAAATCAATTAATAAAAAATAACTCATTGAAAATCAATGTATTAATATTTAATAATTTATTTTTAATTTCAATTAGAGTATAGCGGGTACGGGTATATGTGGGTATGGGTATCCACGGATACGGATACAATGATACCCGTAAACACCTCGTTAACATGCAGGTATAAAAAATACTTGTACGAGTTACCTGTAGGTATCCATTTTCAATATCCATCTCCTACTCGTTGTGGGTTTTATCCGCGGATACCCGTCAATACGAATTTTTTTGACATCCCTACTTGTGATGATGACTTCACGGCTGACAACGGTGACAAATTCAGGTTGACAACAAAGAGATAACGATATTGTGTTATTGTTGATGCTATCAAATTAGCAATAAATTATAGCAACTTGAGTATTGCCAAGCTAGTAGTACTAGTACAAAAAATAGGATTTCACATTTAGCGATAACGACAGGTTAAATGTAGGGGTCACAAAATGGTCAGTTCGATCCATTTTGGTCCGATCCACACTTGATCCGTCATAAATGGGTTGGATCGGGTTGACCCGCCACCAAAAAATGGGTCGAAAATGCAACCCACCCCACCACAAGGTGGGCTAATGATGGACAATCTATTTTTAATTTTTATTTTTCGAAATTTATTTTTTGTTTATATTTATAAATAAATATTTAAAATATATTTAATCATATAAATATTTTATAAGCTTTGAATTGATTAATTAATATTTTAAATAGATAAATTAAAATAATCATTAAATTTACATGTTAAATTACTCTATTAAACTAATAGTTGAAACTTAATTTGTGAGTGTTAATGATTTAAATTATATTAATATTACATATTTAAATATTCACAAAAATATAATATAGAAATTAATCATTTTAATTATGTATATTTTAATTTTAAATTTAGAAAAGAAAAAATAAAAAAGCAAAACGTACCAACGGTCTAGGGGTGGGCTATCCCGCCTTTGGTCCGCCAAAATGGGCTTGCGATTTGAAAATTGCAACCACTGGTGAAGTTTTGCCATTTTAACTCGTGTTATAGGCCTTGGTTATCACTTAATCGAAGCATAAAATGGCTTGGTGAAGACCCGAAGCCTAAAAGTTGGCAAATATTTCAAAAATGCCATTGGGACAATGATATTTGGCCTTAAGTGGAATTGGATCGGTGCCAAAAACTATTTTCTGCCTCGTGAATCACTTTTCTTCTTCTTTCTTATGTGCACGTTTTCTCTCTCAACCACCCACCTCCGCTGCTACTACATTCCAGCCACTCACGAGTACTTGACGTTTGGCTCATTCACGTTCTGGCTTGGCGAAGTGTGATTTGGAGGCTCCGAAATGGGTGTGAGTTCGTTGCTGATACAAAATCTTCAAGTGAGACGAATTTGAGGATAAATTCTTTTTAAAAAGGAGGGTATGATAGAGGACTATCTCCTAAACTTCAAGTGGTACAAATTTAAGGACAAATTCTCTTCAAGAAGGAGGGAATGATAGAGGACTATCCTAACATTCCATACAAAGGGAACTTGAAGATGATCGTTTACAATTTAAAGGACCTATGATAAGGGCAAGGAGCAAGAGATTGGAAGATCAAATCTATTCAAGGCTCCTGATGCTACAAGCAATCAAAAATTCAAAGGATATGAAGATCATGGCTTGGAGCACATTTGAATAGGTTTTAGGAAAATTAGTTTATGTTTTTGGGCTTTGGGCTTTCTTTTATAAGTTAGTTTATGTTTTTATGTTTTTGGACTTGAGCCTTCTTGTAGGGTTTTAAGGTTTTCTTAAATTATGTGTCTATATATAGAGGTACCAAAAACTAATGTAGACATTTTTAGTCATATATTGCATTTGATTTCATTAAAGAGAGGATTCTCTTTGTTCTTGGCTTAGGCCTTTGGTTCTTATAAAGATTACATCTTTGTGGCGAATCATCACTTGACTTATCTGATGAGGCTCCTCCGTCGCGGTACTCGCTGGAAAAGCTCTCTAATCGGCGTTCCACCGATTGAATCTCGCGGAAGGCGAGGGAAGACACATCGAAAGACTTATTATGGTGTTTACGCTTAGTTCTGTAACATCCCTAGGGAATATTACTTAAAAATAAATATTAAAATAAATAATTTCATTAAATATTCATTTGGATAAAAAAATCTCAACGCGGGAAAATTTCATTTCATTAAGTCAGCGCGCCAAAACTCATAACTAATTCATAATTCATTACAAGTTTCCAAAATTTGCATTTAAATAAAGATTACAATATATCAAAATCCTAACACTATT
>Ga0214544_1008288_pt1 | contig 17420 bp, 17 predicted proteins | sample CNSS3metaG_FD_160074 | JGI IMG/M metagenome (GOLD analysis project Ga0214544, IMG submission 160074) | Root nodule microbial communities from cowpea collected in UCLA plant growth center, Los Angeles, California, USA - CNSS3 | ecosystem: Host-associated > Plants > Roots > Nodule | place: USA...
GGGGTGTCACGCAAATGATTCTTGTTCCAAAATTAATACCTGCAAACTCATACTTGGGTCTTATTAACCATTTCTTTCATAAACCTCTTAACCCCTAGCCACGTTACAAGCCAAGAAAAGTCCACATCGATTGAAGAATGTTTGTCTTGATCTTCTTATGAGCTTAATTCGTGGACAAAAGTAAGCGGTTGACGACACAAATCGGCAAAAAAAAAGGGAGAGAGTGAGTGAAAAAAAAATAATAAAGATAGAAAATGGAGGAAAAATTTCCCATCAGCCTGTGAGTTAAGCAAAAGATTCAAATTGGGGCAATCCTTTCCGTCTCATCAAACTACGCTCTTGTCCAACGCAACAAAACTGGGGCAGTTTTTAAACCTTGCATGTTTCTTCTTAAGTATTAACCTGACCACCGGTAATGTTGCCCCTGAACAATTGTTCAGCCTCTTACAAAACTGGTTCCTATCCCTCTTTCATTCATGAGTTCGAGCTAGTATGTTTTGCATGACGCGCCAAAAAAAAAAGAGAGAGAAGATATTAAACTCATAGTTTTGCAATGTGCACCAGGATCTTTCACCACTCCCCACTATGTTTGCTCGAACATAATATCAGGAACGTGACTTGAACATGCCTTGGATTTGACGACAACGTTGACAACTAATTTCAAAACAAGGGCATCTTTAAACAAAAACAAAAGCTTCACATCCATGCATCCATGCGTTCATGCATTTCATCATGTTACATCATCATTCAAAAAATGGATTCAAACGTTTAGTTAGGACAAATGTGTTGCACAAGCTTCACCAATGATAGGCATTCACGTAATGTTTGCCGACACATGAAAATCATCTTCAGGTTATCCTTTCCTCACAACCCTCTCCTTGGGATTGGTCAAGTCCAAATCCTCCTTTCATCGCGACCCTCTCCTTATGAATGGTCAAGTCTTGTGTTCTCCTTTCGAACAACGACCCTCTCCTTGGGAATGGTTAGGTCCAGCTTATGACCCTCTTCGTGAGAATAGTCATCGATTCATATGCCTTTTCCTTAGGATTGGCCATATCGTTTGACGGATCGAAACCCTTTACTCAGTAATGGTCACTGAATCCTTTCAGATATAGACCATCTCCAATGGAATGGTCACTAATCTCCGTATGGTTACATCATGACCCTCTGCAAGGTAATGGTCATTGATTTCTGTGTCACATCAAGGCCATCTGCAAAGCAATGGTCATTGATTTTTTGGTTGCATCGAGACCCTCTACAAGGCAATGGTTAGCGTTTTCTTTACATAGAAACCCTCTCCCTAGGAATGGTTGAATCCACACATAAAATTTAAAAAAAAAATCTCAAAAGGAGGCAAAATTTAAAAAAAAAAAAAAAAGAAAAAGAAAGATATATTTTTTTCAAAGTTTGTTGGCATCACGACCCTATCTGATAGAATGGTCAGTGATTTTATCCCACCCTGGATAAGACCTGGTGAATCCATTTTCTTTCACTTTCCAGATCCTGGCCCTCTTCTTGGAATTGGTCATCTTATCCCTCTGAATTAGTTTTATTCATCCTCTTCTCTTTGGAATTCGGACAAAATTAGTGTTTATATCTTTACTTATTTTTCATTATGATAATATGAAAATTCCAATTTTTTATATTATCTAATAAAATTTAAGTAAAGAGGGACAGCTGTCAACACTCAATTTTGTCCGGTTAATAAAAACAATTAACTAAGAAATTAAGTTAAATAAAAAAGAAAAAAACATTATAAAAAAAGGGGGGTCAACATTAATTTGGACTTGTATATATATATATATACTCCTTTTCTTTTTTATTTTTTGTCTTACTTTTTATTTATTTTTTTTTGTTTTATTTTTATGCTATTTTTCCTTATCTTATTTTATCTTATTTTAATTTCAAGATTTATTTTATTTTCAACCATTTTGTTTTTTTTCTGCTCTTAAAAAAATATATAAAATATATAAAATAAAAAATAATAATGAAAGTCATTTGACTTGAATCTGCCATGCAAAATATAGCCAGATTCATACGTTATCTTGTTATTGGAGGGGGTTTGGACACAAAAAGAAGAAATGTTGGGTATTGGTGTATCATTGTGGCAGCAACCAGGGGAGGCAGTCTGAGCATGGCAGTGCAGCTATGGCTAAATGACAACTTTCCACACATAAGCAAGGGGAGGACAAAATTTTTAACAGATAGTTCATATCCAGAGTAAGAAGGAAAAAAAGGGCGAACAGAAGCAACGAGAAAAGGAGTTTCAGAGAGAAGAAGAAAACAAGGAACGAGGAGCTTCAAGAGGTAAGGTTTATGCATTGAGTTCTTGCGCGAAAATGACATGGTGTGTTTTGTTCTCAAATGTATTTGTGCACATCTGTCCCGCATTATCTGGCTATTTATTTCTTTCATTCATGATCCAAACTCGTTATGCATTGTTTGTTGTTCAAGTATCGCTGTTACTGAAACACGTTTAAACAACGCCTCATCCCACTTCCCCTTCACGGTCTCATGATCACCATAACCCCAAACCAGTTCACCGTGATAAACTCAAATAATTTAAAAACATTTCCAGCATTTCCATTCGCAAAATCACTCGTTCTCGCCATTTTCCATAACCAATATGTGAGCATTCCCACCAGAACCTATTTTCACCATTTTCTCCATCCCCATCAACAATCTATCACCTAACCTTTCACCATACTCACTGCCACCAACACGCACTCTACCACCATCAGTTAACTTTTTGTTCTTCATCTTCTTCCTTCACCTGCACAAAAACCAGAGAGAACAGAAATCCAAAACCAGAACCCACATGCTTAGAACAACGTATTCGCATCCTCTCGATCATCTTCTTCACGCCGTAACCCAAACCCAACTTTTCACCACGAACCAACCAATCTCACACAGTACGCTAAACAATCGCGTCTCAAATCAGAAACGGAAAACTAAGAGAAGAGAAACTCTCGTCGCCGGCGATTTGAAGCTCTGAACGGGAGTATGGTCGCGTGACGGTGGCATGGTGGCACGATGAAGTAGACAGAGGCAATCGGTGACGGTGGCGGGGTAGCGCGGTGAAGCAGGCGGAGGCGATCTGGGTCGCGAAGGCCAGGGGTTGGGCTTCCATGGTGCTCGCTCGTCCACAATCGCGACGGCCCCGGTACGGAATGGAGGTGATGGCGGCGGCGTTGGTTGGCCGACAGAGATGCGAAAGCTAACTGGTTCGATGTGCGCGTGTGATCGAAGCGGCCGAGCCGCCGAGGAGGGGGTTGACGTCTCCGGCGTCGATGAGTGTTGCCGGCGAACAAGCTGCGCGGTGGCGTGGTGGCAGGATGAGCAGACGCGCGTCCCAGGGGCTGGAGTCGCATTGATGGCGTCGGAGAAGAAGGAGGAGACGCAGAGGCAGTAGTGTTTTCGCGCGAGAAGTGGGGTGAAAGGTGATGGCGTCGCCAATGAAGCCTCTGGTGGAGGTCACGGTGGTGGGACGTGCGGTGCCGGCACTGACAGCGTGGTGTGCGATGATGGGAAGAAGAGATGCATGAGCGTAGAGAAGACTAGGTTAATTTGGTTTTAATGTGTCTTAGGAAAATTGGATCAGCCCCCTTTTGCTCCGCGCACCCCTTCTTTCGGCCTCTGCACCCCTCCACTACCACATGCACCATTGTTTTTTATCTCATACACCTCCATGTTTATCATTTCTTTTCTTCGCGCACCTCCGTTTATGACAACCCTGCAACCCCCCTTTGTTTTTTGTTTGTTGGGCTTTTGCTGCGTTATTCACTTCCTCGCGCACCTCCACGATTGTTAATCCTGCACCCCTGCACACACTTTTCATTCCTATTTTGGGCTTATTTTATATTTTACTCGCTGCACCCCATCTTTTAATGCACGCACCCAGCTGTTTACTCCGTACACCTCCCACATGTGATACTCATGCACCCTCATATCTTTGTCTATTATTTTTGGGCTTATTGTTGTGTTTCCTGTGTGCACCCCCACTAATCATTCATGTACCCCGTATTTTATTTTCCACTTTTATTCTTCTTAAATAGTTTCACCCTTTTATTTATTTATTTATTTATTATTTTTCTAAAAAAAAACAAAACAAATATATTTAAATATAAAAAAAATAATAATAAAATATAGAAAAAAAATCAAAAAAAGTTCTCTTTCATTTTTATTATGTTTGTCCGGTCGCCCGCACCGCGTGACACTCATTTTTCAAAAAATACCAAAAATAGTTTTCTTTCCCTTTTAGTGTTTGTCCGATCGTTCACATCGTATGACACCTGTTTTCAAATAATTCAAAAACACCAAAAAGTATATAAAATTTCAAAATACAAAAACATCAACGTTTTTAAACAAGATATCTTTTTAAGAACTACGTAACCCTGATTTCTCATTTTTAAGTGAGAATATGTAGGACCAAGGTCAATCCTTGTCGGGCCCAAAAATAAAAAAAATATTTTTTTTTCTTTTTAGTATTATTTGTGTCATTATTTTTGGGAAAATTAATATTTTGAAAATCACATCAACTTTGCATTTTTAATTAAAGGTACCACCCTCGGGCGGGCGCGGTAGGGTGCTAACACCTTCCCTACGCGTAACCGACTTCCGAATCCAAAATATGGTTTTTCTACAGACTTGTCTTATCTTTATGGTTTTACATAGTTTTCCAGAATAACTATGGTGGCGACTCCCAAATCTTTTTTAAACCCGTTTTCTTTTTCGGTTCGCCTTCCCGTCGCGATTCCGGTTGCGACATATAAATTGTACTAGGGTTGAGTGTGCTCACTGGAGCCTCAAGAAAGTGCTTGGAAGTAGTATGGGAGACCTTTGTTCGTGTTAGGATGAAATTCGCAACATAACGAAATAAAGGCGTCTTTTGAAAGAAGTCTAAATCTGATGACTGACTCTTACAAGGCATTGAATTATATAAGACTAGTGTGATATATTTCTAGATGTGCCTTAGAACTCCTTGCTCCAGAGTTAAAAGAGTAAAGAAAATTGGATTTGATACTAGTCGTTGTGGTTGCATTCTCAAACAAACTTATGGTCTTCCATTTGCGTGTGAATTAGCACGATATGACCCTGGGGTGATTCCTCTCCAAGAAATTCATGTCATGTGGACTAGGTTGAGCTTATCAAATGTGTCGTCTTCACAATTCGAAGGGCAATTATTTATTTAGAGGGAGGTTGATCCACTGCTTAATCTTTTCAAAGAATTTGACGTTGCAGGAAAAGTCACCATCAAACATAAATTACTTAACATAGTTTTCCCTTCGATGACATCAATGTTGCTGCCAGCGAGTAAAATTAAGATGAAATGTGCACCTAAAAGTTATCGATCAAAGAAGTCAACCAAACGTGATCCCTCATATTTTGAGCATGTTGACGCCTTCATTCAAGAAGACAAGACACATGTGTTGCAAAAACAAAAAACAAGTTGAAGACCAAAGGTGTAATTCAAGAAAAGGTAATACGCATGCTAGAACAGTACAATCCTATTTTTCATAATTATATAGTGGATGTTGTAGATGTAGTGGAAGATGGTCATTGTGGGTATAGATGCATTGTTGCATTGCTAGGTATGGGTGAGCAGTCATGGCCTCTAATCAGACATGATTTATACAAAGAACTTAGTCAATGGTGAGATGAATATGCAACATTAGTTAGAGGCTATGATTGTCTGGAAGAACTGAGAAAGTCTTTGCTAGTTCATTCACCATTAGGGGTATAACTTCTACACACTAATCTTGAAACTTATGTATTAAAAGTTTTTTATGATTTTGTTTGATTATAATCTAATTAATTATATACAAGCTAATCGAGACAAGTGGATAACTATACCGGACATGGGATATGCGATTGCTAATTGATATAATGTAATCGTCGTATGCTTGTCATCAGTTCAGAATTTGACGATATTCCTACTTCGTATATCCCCACCTATTTCGCAAAGTCAACATCGACTAATTTGTATCGGACATGTTTACGGTTCTTATTTTTTGCAGGCATATATATATATATATATATATATATATAAAGAACTTTATTTCTTTATTAACTAATTACATATTTACATGTTCGTCTACAAGAAGGTTGTCCATTACCGATGGTGGATATATCATCTAGCAATTGTTACCTAAAGGCAAAGGGGTGGGCATCATTTTATAAAGATAGGATGCAAGCATTCGTAGATTTACACTTAGTGGATCGTAGTTACGTAGATCTCATGGAAGACTGATATTTGTTAATTGTATTAAATATTTGACTGTTGTAGTTTATTTTAGGAAATTTCATATTATTATGTAGTTTTAAAAAATATGTTTATAATTATTTTACTAATATATAAAATTCTAACTCCTCTGGCCAAGGGACGAATATATTTTGGCCTTATTGCTAACAAAATAGACGTTTGAATTTGTAATCATATATAGATGAAATAACTTAATATAAAATCTAATAAAAATGTAAATTGTAACATCAAATATAAATATAAAGTAAATCGACTATCCAGACGTAAATGGTCATCGACCTCAGACTCTACGTCCTCCTCTAGTCTCTTCCTATTCTCTCGCATCACGAGTTATTGTCGCATCACGAGCTATCTGCAATAACTCATGCGTGCGATCCTAAGCAATTATGCCCTCACTAACGTCTCTACAGTCTATCATCTACTTAAGACCGCTGACAATGCGTTTCATGACACCCTATGATAATACCAAGTTAATGTCAAATATTTAAGTTACTAATAATATGAACAAATAAATTTATAACATACCAATAAACCACGAGAAGATGATGACGCTAACGTCGTTGGGGCATAATCACAAGGCTAGGTCGGTCGACCTTAACTCCGTGTAAAATGTATGGATCAGAGAACCTCCTGAACCATTGCAAATATCCATCTGAACATGAAAAAGGAGTTGGCAGGGGGACCACCTGAACTACGACAAACTGCTCGTGGTTTCTCCACTGATCATCAATAGTCACAAAGTCCAACATGGGAAATGTACTCGACGGTCGTGGAATAGGCTGCATGAAGCCAAATTGTAGTAGCACACGCTCTGACAGATGACGATGTATAAGGATACCAAGCCTCAAGAAGCCAGAAAACATGGCAGAAACAACAAGTGGTCGACCAGCTCTATGTGCTACATATGGGTTCCAAATCATCCCATCATATGTCAAGGCATCCAATTGGACTCTAACATCAGTTATAGCGGAAGTAGCGCGTCTGGTTACATAATGTCCGGCATGGGGTTTGGTCTCCACATATGTATCTCATAATTGCTTCCTTCCTAATGCATGAAAGTGCTCGTATATCAAAGCCTGTATCAAATAACATTTCATTTAACTATTGTGATATAAAAGAAAAAACAAGTAAAATATTGAACAAAATGTAATATAAAAGGGGTAACTTGCAAAAAAGGTAGATATGCAACTAATTGCTTTGTATTTGCAAAGCTGGCATCTCCTAGCTGCTCATATAAGTAGACAAGAGAAGCAACTCCCCAAGCATATCTACGACATGTAGGGAGATCTCTAAATAGCTCGAGGTAATGTCTACGAACATAGGTGGTGCTTTTATTAGCAAATATTGAGCACCCTACAAGGTGCAAAAGATATGCACGAGCAGCAAACTCCCAAGCTCGTTATCACAACAACTATCATACAGCTCTCTCAACCAACTAAGTTTGACCTGTGCACCCCGACTTTGATTCAACTCATCGTAAGCCATGGCCTAATCAACACCGAGAAGTGTCATCAAAATCTCAACTAAATCTTCATATTCAAGATTTTCAGTGGAGCAAAATTGTCTAGTGATGGGAAGATGAAGGAGTGACCAAACGTGATCTAAAGTGATGGTCATTTCCCCAATAGGTAGATGAAAAGTATTAGTCTTGGGATGCCATCTCTCCACGAAACCTAATATTAACCCAATATCGGAATATTCATATAAAATATCGCATAGAGACGATAATCCAGAAGCTACCACAAAGGGGAGAACAGAAGGGTGAGGAGGTCCTAATTTTTTCACTTTTTTAATATGGGAGACTACTTTCACAAATCGATCCTAACAAAAAGAAAGTTAAACGAATAAAAATACATAATAACAATAAAATTAAACATTTATAAAAACTTCTTACTTACCTGACCATCCCATATGATCCGTGCAACATGATCTTGGTACCGAGTCAATAAAGATGTATCAGACGGATCACCTGGAAATCATGCACCATCGTTATCAATCTCATACTCCTCGTCCTGAGGAACACCGAAAACCTCATGCTCAACAACATCATCCTGAACAACATCAGCCTCGTGCTGACCTCTTCTACGAGCTGAAGTGGTCGGTCTTTTCCGTGTAGCACTCTGTGCAGAACTCTCGGGTGCATCATGTGAATTGCGTGTAGATAAATTTTTTCGTGTCCTAACCATATCTATAATTCAAAGTTTCAAACATTATAATCCAACATAAATCATAAAACAAGACTATATTTATAATGGTAATAACTACTATCGTTTAGGGATAATAACTACTATCGTTTAAATTTGTAAGTCGTACGTATTAGATTTTTATTGGTTCAATGTGGTCTATATTTATATATATAGACACGCAACCTATACAATATCCATTGTCAATGCCAAGTTTAGTTAATCAATTAACACCGAAAAAATATGATTCATTCACCACTTTATATACCAACCCGAATACTCCAAAAGCAACTTGAAATATAAGAGCAAAGAAAGTGGCAGTGAACACAAGCTTTAGTTTGATTGCTTTTAAATTTTTTAAATTTTGTTTCTTTTTTAGTATATTATATAAAAGCAAATTTATATAAATATAAATATTTTATATTATTTTACAATATTTGTTAAAAGATATTAATATTTTATTTTATTTTTAAAATATACATTAAATATGTAAATATGAATAAAATCGAAAATAATAAACTAAAAGAATAATTAAAATTAAAAAGACATTAAATTGAAAATAAAATTAAAAAGAAACGGAATAAATTTTCGTTTTTGGTTTTTTATCTAATTTAAAGTTTCATTATCATTTAGTTTGATTTATTTTTATAATTATATTTATTTTTCAAAAAGTTATATAAAAATTAAATTATATATATTATTTTATTTTTAGATATATATTAAAAAAATATGAAAACATAATAAATAAAAAAAACATTTAAAATTTAAAAAACATATACTTTAAATAAAGTAAAAAAAGTTATAATAGAATGAATAATTTTTAAATTTAAAGTTTAAGTATTTTTTAATTTAATTTGTTTTATAATTTTTCTTTTATATAATTTATTAAGAAATAAATTAAATAAAAAAGTAAAATTTAAAATTAGTTAAACTTTAAATTAATATATATATATATATATATATATATATATATATATATATATATATATATATATATATATATATATCACTTTATTACTCACCAAGAAAAGAAGTCAAAAACTGATAAATAAAATATTAAAACTGAATAAAAATAAAATAACATATTAAAAAAATAATAGAAAACGGATGTATACATCCGTTTCAAGAAGTTGGGAAGTGGATGTCAACATCCGCAATGGTAGAAAAAAAAGGAAATGGATGTCGAAATCCGTTTCGCAAATTAATGAAATGGATGTCGACATCTGTTTCCGAAAAAACAAAAAAAAAAGTAATGAAACGGATGTCGACATCCGTTTCAGGAATTTGTGAAACGAATTTCGATATCTGTTTCATAAAAAACAAAAAAACAAAGGAAACAGATCTTGAAATCCGTTTCTTAAAATCCTGAGACGGATTTCGACATCTATTTCATAAGAAAAAAAATTAGGCAGATCTCGACATTCGTTGTACACTTCGGTGAAGCGGATCTCGACATCTATTTTGGCACACATGGATTATAATATGTATACAACAGCATTCACAGGTTCATCAATCACCATCATCATTCATGAAAAAACAATAAAAAGGTTGAGAAAACTTAACTAGACGTGTGGATGGTGGATTAAATGCAGAAGGGGAAGGTTGTGATTGTGAATGTGAAACTGGAAGCCTCGTCGCCGAACTGCTTGGTGCTTGTTGGTGCTCTACGGCTGCGGGTCAGATCTACTCCACAAGGCAACAACGTCAATGGAAATATAAGTGAAGGCAAAAAAGGCATCAAGGTGAAGGCAAAAATGAATGAAGGCATGAATGCAAAAAACAGAAGCCTAATTTTAAATGCCTCTGCTGCTGTGCTGCTGCTAGGTTAGGTCAACAAGATTCCTTTTTGGGTGCAGAGACTTACAATAAAAGCAGATTTGCTGGGTCCAGGGGGTGCAGTGCGGCTGAATTTTGTTTTATTATTTTTTCCCTTTCTACATTTAACTTTAACTGTAGGCAAAATTGAGAATAAGAAAAGTTTTAGGGTACAAGAAAAAGGGTTGGGATGCATGGAGAAGCCCCCTTAAATAACTTTTTAGGGTTGTTCGAGCGGTGGGCTTCCTATTAATGCCATTATGTAAATCTAATGTTATATTATAATAGAATTGCGCGTTATGTACGAAATTGGTTTTCAAAGTTGATTCATTGATATCATCTATATCTAATATATAAAAAATATTATTTTTTTTTTCATATTTCAAATTTTCTCATTTTATCCTTAATTATAATTTTTAAAATAAATTATTTTATAAATAATTTATTTTTGACCGTTATTTTAAAACATCTTTTGTTTTTAATCAGTTATATTCAAAATTTCTTTTGTGTACATAGTTTAGTTTTCAAATTTTATATTTAAAAACTATTTTAATAATTAGTTATATATTTTTTATTTATCTTAATTCAAATTTCATGAAAAATAAAAAAATGCGAACACACAGACACGATAACATCTGTGTGTTCGCTAGTACTTGTAATATACATTAAATATTATTTTTTTCAGTAAATTCCCATTTCAAATGTTATTATTATTTTTCTTAATTATTATGAATTATATATATATATATATATATATATATATATATTTTGATATCTAATTATTTAGTCATATAAGAATTTAATCTATATAAAATATATATTTTAATAACTGTTTTGTTGATGAAATTTAATATTTCAAAATATTAATTTATTTTGTATACTTTTAAAATATTTTGTATGAGATACATTTTATTTAAAACATGTTCATTATTAATTTTAAGAGACGACCTGATTACTAGGGGACTTGTAATCAAATGGATTAACAAGACATTTGATGCAACTTTAGAAGATAATTATTTTTTTCATTATTTGCCTAGACAACCTAGGAAGTGTAAAGATTAATTAAAGTATACTTATAGGAGCATCCTGACAAACAGGGGACTACTTGTTATTATTATTTAAAATTTTGAATAATATTGTATTATTGTATTTGATACATTTTTCTTAAAATGAGTATGAGAAATGACTTAACAATTAAGTGTTTATTCATATATTTTAAGACATTATATTATATTTCCACTAAATGAAATATTGATTTTTTTAAAAGTGTTATTGTAGTAAGTGGGAGTATTTCTAATATGTGATAAATATTTTTATATATAGTGACATATTTATTTTATTAGACATTCCAATATGTCTATTTTGTCGTGATATTCGCTTCTTGCTGATATTAAGTTGGTTGGAAACAATTTTCTCTACTGGTATCGAAATTTGAGAATTGTTCTCATGAAAAAGAAAGACGCTATTAACAAAAGTAAGGTTGAGTGCTTTCTTAATTCTTTGAAAGAAAAGAAACAATGAGACTTTCATGAAAAATGTTTTCATGATTTCATAATCGTTACCGATCCTTCTTTATGGGTATTAGATATTGGTAGTAGTTTTAACATATGCAATTCATTGCGAGGACTACAAGTAACTAGATGGTTAAAGAAAGGAGAAGTAAATTTTCAATTGGAAAGTGGAGCAAGTGTTGTTGTCCAAGCTACAGAACAGTTTCCTTAACAATGCCAACTGGCAAAGTGCTAGAAGATTGTTATTATGTTCCTAATTTTGTTTTGAACATTATTTCAATTTCTATGTTGGATAATCTTGGTTTTCGTATTGTTTTTAGCAAGGGTGTTTGCTTGATTAGAGGAACACCAGAACACAATGGTGTATCTGAAAGGAGGAATCAAATCTTATTAGATATGGCAAGATCCATGATTGGGTTTACTGATCTTCCAATAAACTTGTGGGGATATGCTTTGGAAGCAACAAATTACTTGTTAAATAAAGTTCCCACTATTAGCACAAATGGCCTTGATGAGTTGGTGCTTGAAGATTTGATGAAAATACATGAAACCATTGCCTTGAAATATGTTGGAACCGTGTTTAAATTGATGAAGATGTGAAGATTTGGTGTTCCACGTGTTGATCAAGCCTCATGATTGTGTGTTATATCTGGATTACTCATGAAGTAAACAAGCTTGAAGATTTGTGAATCTTGCATTATATAGATGTGTATGGTCTTGTTTGTTTCTTTTAATCTGTTGAATTGTTTTCCAACAAGTTAAATGATGTCTTTTAATTTGTTAAATGACTTTTTAACAAATTAAAATGTTTGCTGCAGTAGTTTTAATTGTTACATATTCAATCAGTTGATTTATTTTGTAATTGATTGATTTCACTTAAGTTAAGGTTTGATCTAGATCATTCTTGGAGCTTTTTGCTTGGTTTTTGAAACTTGGAGGAAAAGGTTTGGTAGGCCAGGTTGTGCCTTCATTCAGGTTTGATCTTTTTCAAGTTTCTATATTATTCTTGGTGGTTTTCAAGGTCTACAAGGGTGGTTTTGTTATGCTTGTATTGAATCTTGTGTGATTAAAGAGTCTTAGGTGGTAATTTTGCATATTTTGAAAGTGTAATCTTGTAAACTTTGTAAATCTTTTGAAATAGTGCAAGTCAGGTTCAGGTTTCTTTGACAAACTATAGCTCAAATTTGAGTGAACCAATCCAAAAATCTTGTGTCTTGTGCTCTTTTCTAACTCTTCTCACTTGTTTTGCACTTTAGACATTAAAGAAATTTGGATTGAACTATCTTTAAACATTCTTGTGTGTTCTAGCATGATCTAAAGCTTTGCTCATATTTGTATTACTCATTTCAATCAATCTTGTTTGATCTTTCATATTGTTTTCGGTTTAAATCACAAATTTGTGTTTCTGCAATTTTCCTAATTTTTCACTCAACTATCTTTGTTTATGATTGGTTAAAAGTGAGCAGTCCAGTAACTTTTACATCCTTATTTCATGGTTAATTTGATTCAAGTTAAAATTGTTGTAAGCTTTCAAAAGTTACCTAAGTTTTTAATTATCCAATTCAATCCCTCTTTCTTGGCATTTCACTAATTTCAATACTCACACCTACTAAATCCGTCTCTACAACTCCATATGAGATATGGAAAGGGCGTAAACCAAGCCTTAAGCACATTAAAATTTCGGGTTGCCCATCCTACGTTAAGAGATTAAAAATCAATATGCTTGAAGCAAGGTCTGATTAATGTCGATTCATTGATTTCGTAAGGAAACAATGGGATACTATTTCTACTACTCTTAATGCCAAATTACTCAATATTCAGAATAATGGCCCAATGAAGCCTAATTGAGGAAAATGCACTAGCAAAAGATAATTAAGTACAAATCAACCATTAAGATGGGCACAAAAAGGCAATGGAATAAGGAAAAATAATGACTCATCACCAAGACTTGGATGCAATTCAAGAATAGGTTGTTGAACCAATTCATGAACAAATAGATGAAGCAATGAATTCATAGCAATAGGATTCAATAACACAAGTGCTTCCTAGAAGGTCTAGTAGATAACCTAATGCACCTGATAGATTAAACTTGATGGTGTTAGATGACATAGCAAATGAGGATCCTCATATTGATGATGACCTAAAAAGTTATGTAGAAGCCATGCAAAGCATAGATTGTGAAAAATGGCAAGAAGCCATAGAATATATGAAGATCAACAAAGTATGGACTTTGGTTGAGGCTTCAAAGGATATAAAACCAATTGGTTGTAAATGGGTTTACAAGAAAAAGATTGGAGTAGATGGAAAGGTCGAGACCTATAAAGCCCATCTTGTTGCCAAGGGATATCGTCAAAAGGAAGGAATAGATTATGATGAGACTTTCTCTCCTGTGGCAATGCTCAAATTTATTTGGATTCTACTTGCTATAACAACATACTATGATTATGAAATATGGCAAATGGTTGTGAAAACAAATTTTCTTAACGGAGAGATGGAAAAGGGTGTGTACATGACACAACCTAAAGGTTTCACACATGCATCTGATCATAATAAAGTTTGCAAGTTGCAAAGATGCATTTATGGATTAAAGCAAGCTTCTAGAAGTTCAAACATTCATTTCAAGAACACAATCAAAATGTTTGATTTTGTTAGGTGTGAAGAAGAGCCTTGTGTATACAAAAAGGTCAGTGGGAGCACGATAGTATTCTTGTTGTTATATGTTGATGATATATTGCTTATCAGAAATTATATCACGACTTTGCAATCTACGAAAATTTGGCTATCTAAATAGTTCTCCATGAAGGATTTGGTACAAATAGCTTATGTTCTTGGAAAAAAGATTTGTAGAGATACATCCAAAAGGTTGCTAGGACTCACCCAATCTATGTACATTGATACCATTCTAAAGTGGTATAACATGGGCAAATCCAAGAGAGGCTATTTGCCTATAGGAACTGGAGTCACTCTTAGTAGGAAGGATTGTTGTAAGAGTATTGAAGAGAGAGAACGCATGAACAGAGTCCCATATGCTAGCTTAGTGGGAGCTATCATGTATACCATGACTTGTACACAGCTTGATGTTGCCCATGCACTAGGCGTAACTAGTCGATATCAAGCCAACTCGGGTGAGGAACATTGGAAAGTGGTTAAGACCATTCTTAAGTACTTAAGAAGGACTAAAAACCAATTCCTCATATATGGACATTCTGAACTCAAGTTAAAAAGTTATGCTGATGCAAGTTTTCAATCAAATGTTGATGATGCCAAATATATTTCTGGTTATGTCTTTACCTTAAATTGTTGTGTAGTAAGTTGGAACAGTTCCAAACAAGCTAATATCGCTAACTCAACTACTAAAGCAAAATACATAGCAACAAGTGAAGCTGCTAAGGAAGTAGTTTGGATGAAAGTTTCTTAACTAAACTTGGTGTAGTTCCTTTGATGAATGAACTAGTTGCATTGTTGTGTGACAATAAGCAGACAATTGCTCAAGCAAAAGAGCCTAGATCGCATCAAAAGACAAAGCATTATTGTAGAAATATCACATTCTTAGATAATTTGTTGAATGTGGAGATGTTAAGCTACAAAAGGTAGAAAGAAAAATGAATGTTGTAGATCCATTCACCAAAGCACTTGGCACAAAAGAGTTTGAAGGGCACAAGTGGGAGTTGGGAATGAGATACATGATTGATTGGCTGTAGTGCAAGTGGGAGATTGTTGGATTTGAGGTATGCCTTAGATCAAATTTGTCATGTTAATAATAATAAAATTGTGTTTATTATTATTTCATTGTCATTGAATTCATATGATAATGTCCTTGATTAAAATTAAAGACTTATTTTTATAATAGAGATTATACTAATGAGCATTAAGTCTTATATAATTTTAATTTAAATTGTTCTTGATCATAGGATTATTGAGGATAGAACATCATTAATTTGGATAGATCAATATGTGTGTAGTGGTATTATTAAGATAAAGATTAAAAGATCTCATTTTTTAAATTACACATATAAATGATCTGTGTAGAGATATTACCATTGAACTAGCTCAAAGGAGAATTTCTTGATGGTTAAATATTACCCTTGAATTGTGAATGGGAAATTCTTTTGAAGAAATATATAACTTCCTTAGACTTGAGATTATCACAAAAATTAACAAGTTATTTATTATACTTTGATATCGAACATCTACTGCTACGTGATGTTAATTGAATGATTATTGGGTATGATTAAATTCTTGTGGGATTAATGATTAATCAATAAAGATCCATCAACTCTTGGCAATGAGTTTGAGTTTTATATAAATAAAGACCTTGGCCAGTGTATTATTAAAAAAAGAAGAAAGGAGTTTCTTAAGTCATTCACATGCATTAACTTATTGGAATTTGACAGATATACCATATTCTAGAGTTAACATAGAGTTGTAAAGATGGAAGGAAATATTATATTAATCTTCTAGTGGTTCTAAAGTAAAATATACTTCATATTATCCGACTGCCAAAGAGTGTTGCTAAACGTAAATCTTGATTAATAAACTAATAAGTTAATTTATTACTGGTTTAGTAATGAACTTACATGTAAGGAGTGTTTTGATCTTTGTTGGATGAGAAAATATTATTGATTAAATTAAAGAGTTTAATTTTAATTTATTAATTTTTTTGTAAGTAAAATATTATTATATTTTTTTAGCACCAAAAGTATAATTAATATAAAATTTGAAAATCTATAAATTGATTGGGTAAGACTTGGTCAATTAGATTAGTAAGCAAATAAATATTCTTATTAATATGATTAATAAAATATCTTATTTGTTACTAAAAGCAACAAACCTAGATAGAGATTTTAAAATAAAAAGGAAAAAATATTACGTGAGCTTTTTCTATTTTTTTCATGAGATGAAATTAAAACTCACGTATACATGAGACTCCTGAAAACATAATAAAAAAAAAAACGTACACGTTGGTTCTTTGTTCCGTATTTTAGAAAGAAAAAGGAGCAGTTTTTCGACTCTAGAAGAGTTTCTTTTATCATATTACTGAGGTTACAGTTTTTTACGGGTCAAGGGTTGACACAACAAGGTTAGTCTCACCGTGGATATGCACGTAGGACCTTCATGGGTTTAAAGAGAAAAATTATCAAAACCTATACTGTTAGAATTAATTGACGAATTAATTCTATTAGTGACTCATTTGAAATATTATGATGGACCCAGTTGTGATTTAATAAAATATAAAGACTTATTGGTTATTATTATGGGAAGTGATAATAAAATAAAATAAAGATAAAGATAAAATAAAAACCAACTTCATGGACGTTGGTTTATAAAAAAAAGGAATAGAGGTTCTGTCTCTGTGTTAGGAATCCAAGTGTGATTCTAAGTCCCACATTGGCTAGAAATGAGAGAGTAGAGCACTATATAAGAATAAAGACCCATAAACCCATTGCCTTAAGGTTTTGGGTTGAGAGTGGTGTCAGTGTCTTATGTGGTTAGGCTCAGATCTCATTGGTGTGTTGTATCTCATACCACTCTGATGGGGAAAACAATAACAAACAATATACCAGAGAATGCAGCGGATATAATTTCCCCTAACTTGCAAGAATCTATGAGGAGCAATAATCAAAGAGCAGCAATAATAAATCACCAAAA
>Ga0214544_1008289_pt1 | contig 17416 bp, 12 predicted proteins | sample CNSS3metaG_FD_160074 | JGI IMG/M metagenome (GOLD analysis project Ga0214544, IMG submission 160074) | Root nodule microbial communities from cowpea collected in UCLA plant growth center, Los Angeles, California, USA - CNSS3 | ecosystem: Host-associated > Plants > Roots > Nodule | place: USA...
TCTTTAAAGTACTCACTCACACACATAGGACCTTGGTGAAGCCTTTAGAGCTTCAAAAGAAGTTCCTTCCTATAGGAGGGAGGAACAAATCTAGCGCGCATAAGAGTTTTAATGTCCATCCAAGAAGTCGCAGGTGGCCCTTGGTCATAATTTTTACAAACTTTATGTCACCAAGTTTTGGCATACTCCAAAAGTCTTAACACTACTAGATCAACTTGTGTTTGATCCTTTAGATGATTTTCATTGAAAATTTGTTCCACTTGAGCTTCCCAATCAAGGTATATTTTGGGATCACATCCACCATAGAACTTAGGAATCTTTAGAGTTTCCTTCTTTTGTGATGGTTGGCGCCTAGAATGCTCTCTTTTCTTAGCCTATCTTTGGAATTGTTGCAATTGTTGTTGAATTTTTTGAATTTGTTGTTGCATTTGTTGCATGTAAACTTGAAGGGTTATTTCTTGTTGTTCTCTATCTTATTGTCTCTTAAGCTCCATTTCTTGTAAGATTTTACCAAGGTTTATCAATGCACCTTGAGTGGCCATGGGAGTCACCATCTCACTTTCCTACAACAAAACTCGAAATTCGAGATAAGGTGGTGTTAGTGACAATTGATAACCAAACCTGAGACCAAGTATGGTCTAAAGAAATTCACCATCACTATCCCCGAAAGCAACAAGACAAGGCTACACTCAAATCCACCAAGAGGAGTGAAATACTTTTAAAGTTTTTGAAACCTTCTCAAACACAAACTCAAATGGGTCGACCATCAAACTTAAAAGAGAACAAAGAAAGAAAACCACTAAGACTAAACAAAGATTACTTAAGGACAAGCAAGAAAAGCACAAAGCCAAGGAAGTTAAACTCTAATGAAAGGAAATTATGTGACAAAAATTTTACCAAAACAAAGAAAAACACATTTAAAGACTCTATGGAAAGTACTTGAACATGCCACACCAAGTCTTAAATCATGCATACACTAAGAAAGATAATAGTCAAGTTAAGAATGGAACTAATTAGCCAATAACACCCACAATTTTAATATGAAAACTAGTAGCATAACACCTAATTAAAATTTCCCTAGGCCTTGGCAAATGAGTAAAAAGGTGCTAAGATTTTTCTTCTTTCACAAGTTTCATAAGATAGAAAGACAATGTTTTTAGGTGGCTTGGACACTTAGTTCCTCAAATTTTAGGCTAGAATCAATTTCAAGGAGCATACATCAAGCAAGACATAAAGTGAATGCCATATTCAAATACTTGGAATAACAAGAACAAGAAAACTTCAAGCAAATATATGACATATGACGCAAACAAAAGTTGGGCACATTTAAAGACTCAACATGACATACACAAAGAAACACACATGTAGCTATCATGCATTTAAACTCATGGAATTTAAGCTCAATGATTAAGCATCCAAAGACATGTTATCCAACCACATTTAGGAGCAAAAGAGTCACAAAACCGAAGCCAAAACTGCCACAACATAACTTTAAAATGTTGTTTTTTGTATTCTCGGCAGCTCTGACCTTTGCTCACTCATTTGATCATAACTCTCTCCACAGAACTCCAAATGCGTTCATTCATTTTTTTTTTTGGAAACTAGACTCGCAAGGCTTTCTTTTGATATGAAGAACGTTACTTTTTGACCACTGAGATAGCTGCAGTATTTTTTTCAAAAATGCACACGTTGTTGCCAGCATTATCTTTATGTGGACCATTCAAAGATAGCTACACAAGACAAGGTTAGAACATGAAAACACCATATCCAAGGACAACCAAAGCTCTAGATAACAAATTATGTATGATTATCTTCTTTCTTTTATAATATTAATGAATATGGTGATGATTGATTAAGAAAACTAAAGAAATCCCCACTGAACATTAAGATAGCAAGCTATCTAGATGTGAAGGTTCCTTTCCAAGGTTCTAAAGAGGAGGAGAATGAATTGATGGAGAATAAGAAACCAAAAGGAAAAACATATAATAGAAACAATATAAACCAAGAAGAGTAAAGAAACTTAAAATGAAAAGCAAGGGAAAGGGGAGGAATGGAGGATTCACGCCACTACAAGGCTAGGCTAGAAGAAGCCATGACAACCTTGAAGATGAGTGGTGTATGCCGCCACTTGCCAAGGCAAGATAAGGCTTGAAAGAACTCCACTCCCTAAGGAGGAATGCTCTCACAAAAGGTTGAAACACAAAGTGTATAAATTCTCCAAAATGTTCAACCCTTGTAGAAGTGTTAGAGGTCCCCTTAAATAGAAGTCTCTAGGGGCCTCTTAGCAAAAACAAATAAGCTAAAAAGGATTATAATGCAAATAACAAAACATAAAGTCTAGAAAGTATGTCAACAAAGGAGCACATGGACACATTCTAGAAGCCTTTTTAGCCAAGGCAAGGTGGATGCTCCTTCTAGATGTTTCTAGACTTCTTGGTGGCCAAGGCATGTGGTCATCCTTTCTAGATGTTTCTAGAAAGCTTTGCTCCTTCTCTTTCCTCCACATGTGCTCTCCAAAAGCCATCTAAATGTGCCACTTGTCCTTCCTTGTCCCACCTCTTAATGAACCTACAAAAGAAGTTACATTTGAATTAGCATGTTGGCTTTAGGTTAAGCTAATCCTTTGAGTCAACAAGTCAACCAAAAGTCAAGGTCAACAAGTCAACTTAAAAATAATCAACCAAACCAACTTAATGGAAATTTAAACTAAAGAAAATAAAAGAAAAGGAAGAAATCAAGGAACTCTCTTTCTTCTAATCATGTGCCATGGGCCATCATCCTTGGTAGGGATTAATGCTTTATCATTTATGAATGTGAATGAAGACAATGATTATGATGAAATTTATAAAATATGAGTGAAGAGATTTGTCATTTTAAATCTAAGTTTATCTTCTTTTTTACCAATATAAATAATTTCATAATATGTAAACCGACACTAAATTAAATAAATATAAATATTAAAAATAAATAAGGTTAGGATTAACTTATTTTTTTAAAAAAATTTTAAATTTATTTTATTTAGCATTGGTTTGACTGACAATAACCTTATTCATTTTTAATAATTATTTTAGTTAACATTTTTTTAATCAACATTAACTTATTTATTTTTAATATTTATTTAAATTAGTGTCTTCTTATACTAACTTATTTATTTTCAATGTTTATTTGAATTAACATTAGTTAAGTTAATACTAATATAAATATTTATTTATAAAAACGTTAAAATAATTTTATAGTTTTACTTTATATTTTAAAAGAAAATTAAACATTTAGCCAACTTTAATAATTGTTCTTAAAGAACCCAGTTGTACTCCATAAGTCTGCTAAATTGCTCTAGTACTCGGTTGATGGTTTGATGTCTTCCTACTCTGATGTGGCTCCGATCACAGCGTAGGGGTGCCTGCGAAAGACACTTTGATGCTTAAGTTAGGGATTCAAAGAATATTTTAATGCGTAATCAATGCATAGAACAATGTGTTTTTTATACCTTTTTTACCTATGGGTCCTACCTAGAATGGGCTTTTGGACCCCAACTACCTCTTTTAACTATTTCTAGATCTAGTGGCAGTGGGTGAAATTACAGGAAGGACCTTCAATAGTTGTTGGCAGACGGCTTGTGAGTCAATAAGGACGAATGTCGCATACTTTATGGGGGTCCTAAGTATGCAGCATCCAGTAAGCGAACATGCGGGCTTGGAGGGCGGGGTACTCTTGGGCCTTCTAGTTATTTGAGTGGTTAGGGTTGGATGTTTGAGGTTGCCTACTATGTGCTGGTGGCTTCCTCAATGTAGTGTTAATATAAGTGTTGATGGTTGCTTACTATGTGCTAAGGGAATCCTTAGTTTAGAGTAAGCGGCCTTGAAGGTTGTTGATGGCTTCTTACTGTCTGCTAAGGGAATCCTTAGTTCAGAGTAAGCGGCCTTGGAGGTTACTGATGGCTACTTACTGTGTGCTAAGGGATTCATTAGTACAGAGTAAGCGGCCTTGAAGGTTGTTGATGGTTGCTTACTGTGTGCTAAGGGAATCCTTAGTTCAGAGTAAGCGGACTTGGAGGTTACTGATGGCTGCTTATTGTGTGCTAAGGGATTCTTTATTACAGAGTAACCGGCGGCCTTGAAGGTTGTTGATGATTGCTTACTATGTGCTAAGGGAATTCTTAGTTCAGAGTAAGCGGCCTTAGAGGTTACTGATGACTACTTACTGTGTACTAAGAGATTCCTTAGTGTAGAGCAAACGGCCCTGAAGGTTGTTGATGGCCGCTTACTGTGTGCTAAGGAATTCCTTAGTATAGGGTAAGCGACTTTGGAGGTCACCGAGGGCCAGTTATTGAGTTCTAAGTGATTCCTCAGAACATGGTAAGCGGCCTTGGAGGTTACTAGTGGCTGCTTACCGTATATTGTGCGTACTTGCACCTGGTTCGTGGTATGGTTGAGACACCCGATTCATGGTATAGTAGAGACAATAACATTGTAATGTGACCAGGCTAATATTTAGAAACTGAATTTATTTTATTGTAGTTTATAAATATTGTTATATATTTATACATTTATACAATTTTTTTCTAACAAAATAAAAACTTATAGTTATTAAGGTTCTTATTTGATCGTTGTTAATAGGTGTTTCTTAAGAAAATACTGAAATATATCATAACCCATAGTAAAAAAAAAGCATTTGAAAAAAAATGGAAAAAAAAGGAAAATCTCTTAATTTTTTTTTTAAAAAAAAACTTTTTCAAATTTCAATTGTCACACTTACAATATATTTGAAATTTGTTTATGAAGACATTTTTATTTCTTGCTGATAAAAAAAATATTTTATTTTTAAAAAATATGTGTTCTAAATACTTGAGCAAAGAAATGATTCATAATTATAACCCAAGTACATACTTTGAAGGAGAAATGATTCATAATTATAACCCAAGTACATACTTTGAAAGAGAAAGAGAACGGAATGAGAAATTATTTTTAGTTATTTTTATTTTATTTATTTTAAAGACTTGCTTTACAAATAACTTTCTAAATATGATTTAAGCATACTCTAACTTTTGTTATTCCAACGGGTTTTATTCTCATTTAATATTATCTTTTACTATCTTTCACTTTGTCTTTTTGTTTACAAATAAAAAAAATTCACTTTTGTTAGGATCATTTTCCTCGGATAATGGATGATAAATGGTAATAATTGATTTCAAAGAAATTTTTCCTTCTTAAAAGCGTGTTGAATAAGTAATTGAGTAAGGGCGATAAATACACTATCACAATCGATGTAATTGAAAATAATATTTAAAGAAAATAGAAAAATAAAAAAAAAAGAATGGGAAAATATCTTCATTTCTTTATTTTGTTTATTATTAAAAACTTCACAAATTTCAATCATCAAATTAACCATATATTTAAAATTTGTTTTATTAAAACATTTATATTTCTTAAAACATATGCCAAAGTATACTTGAATATGGAAATGATTCATAATAATAACTGAAGTACTTTGAAGGAAGAGGGAGAAGAGAATAAGGAAATATATATTCAATTACTTTTTTATTTATTATCTTTTATAAAAGACTTGCTTTACAAAAGAACTGTATATATGATTAAGCATATTTGAAAGTTTGTTCAGAACACTCCCTTTAAAACATATGCCAAACTATACTTGAGTAGGGAAATGATTCATAATAATAACCAAAGTACTTTGAAGGAAGAGAGAGAAGAGAATAACGAAACATATGTTCAATTACTTTTTATTTATTTATTATCTTTTATCTTTTAAAGGACTTGGATTTATGAATATCTGAATATAGGATTATACATATTTGAAACTTTGTTAAGAAACTCTACTTCTTAAAACCATGCGCCAAACAATTGACTAGAAAAATCGTTCATAATCATAACTCAAATTGGAAAAAAAAAATATAATGAAATTCAACCTTACAAAATTAGGTTATGAAAAGACATTTACACTCATTTATATATTATAAATTTATTTTATTGTTAATTGGAGTGGATTCTCCACCACTATCCTAATATCGAGACATGTGTATTTTGAGTGTTAGATTAGATTAAACGGTCCAGTAGTGAGTGACACGATATATCCAATAAACAACAAATTTTATTATAATAAATTGAGATGACTTTGATATCATATTAAAAATAAACTTTAAGTCTAAGATAAACCTATAAAATCAGTTTGTAAAGTAAGATTTGAAGCAATTTATATACGATGTAAAATCTCTAACATCTTTAATTATTTTTAAAACCTTTAATTACATATAATTATCAAAATATGATTGAAAAAGAAAATCATAAAATAGTTTGCAATATTTTAGAAACATATTTTAAAGTAAGAACGTAAGAAGCGGAATGAAAATTGAAATTTAGGACTGTGAAAAATGCTATACTTTCACAAAAAGAACGGTAGGTAGCTGCAATCTCTCTGACGTTAGGTTGAACATGGAAGGTTTGGTTACACATGTGAGTTCATAACCTACTCTCTTAGATTGAGTTACTCACCACTTTCCATATTCACAAAGATTTTCACTAATTGTCAATCCTCTAATTCATGCACTACTCACTAAATTATCCAGAAGTTATTTCATCTTGATCGTATTAAATTCTGACTATCTGATGAGAAACTTCTTAGAAGATCCAAATCTATATTCAAATCATGATTTTATTGATGGACCCCTCAAGGAGAGAAATTGTTCTTACATATATGATAAATTCTTAGAATCTTTTTAATAATTAATAAGGAAATAACAAAGGAAGACAAAAAAAAGCATAAAACATGATAAATTATGTAAAATAAAAATAGAAATAGCATGTTATGAATAACTTCCATATATAATATATCCCTTTCAAAATGGTGTTAATAATAAATAACAATTTACGTCTATCTCTCTCTTTCTCATGTACTCTTCCCAACAGAATCAATTTTATTAACTAATTGTTATTATATCATTTATGCTCTTTTGTATTCTAAAAGTCACCTTATATAAGGTATATAATAACTTTCATATATATAAACTTTTTTTATATTTATTTTTAAATTTTACTCTTTAAATAATTTTTTTAATTTAAATAATTATTTTATCAATTTTATTTTTGAAGTAGTCATTTCCTTTTAAATTTATCTGTTTTTTTTATTTGGTCACTTTTTAAACTTAACCTTTACTTAATTACAAAACTACGTAAAAAGAAATAAAGCCTATTTATAAGTAAAGTAACAAAAATTATTTTAATTTTATAATAATAATAATCTATAACAATAATAAAGAGGATTCCTTTTTTTGTGTCTATATTTCATAATACCAATTATACCCTTCATAATATAATTATTTATTATTTTTTAAAATTAATGATTATTTTTACCTATTTTCTATAAAATTGTTTATCTTTTTTTTTTTATTCATCAACAATTAACTTTTTCTATTCATTTTGCTTTATTTTTAATATTTCACTTCATTTTTAATAAATATAAATTTATTTTATATATTAACTTAATAACATTACAGTATTATTATCTATTAAGATACTATCATTCATATTTAAAAAATGTGTATACACAGGCGCAATAATAATAATAATAATAATAATAATAATAATGAACCAATCCGTTAACATACAATCAAACCATTTTTTATTAACGTAGTGACACCGGACTTTTATTATTGCAGCCCTTACTGAATCAGCTGCTTTTATTATTTTGTTATCAATAATTAAGAATTGTTTTTTTTTTCATTTGCTGCGTGAAAAACTAAAAAACAAAATTCTGATAAAAATCGAGTAATTTCAATAATAAATAAATTATCATAAGAAATTATGACATTTATTTTCCTAGTCATAATTTAATAAAGATTTATTTGTCTTAGCATATTTGAATTTTCATAAAAAGTGAAGAAAGAAAAAGACCTTGCCTAAAACAATTAAGAATCACATGTATTCTCTTTTTGTAATTTTTGTTTAATACGTGTGGGGAAGGTTGCACCGCGAGCATGAAGAAGTAGAACCAACTCTTCTTACAATTATTTAGCAAATGTTGGTGGCAACGTGCCCTGCCAAACTCCACACGACACCACACCGAACATCATCGTATATATGTCCCCCGAGCTTATGAAATATCTACACTTAGTTCATAGGCATGGAGACTCTGTTCCTTGTGAGGGAAATTGGTGCGTCAATATTGATCTTCTTGGTGACCCTTTTGTCCATTCGCACAGTGTTGAGACGCCGTGAGAGGAAGCTGCCGCCGGGGCCAAGAGGATGGCCTGTGGTGGGTGCACTTCCTCTGATGGGAAGCATGCCCCATGTCACATTGGCTAATTTGGCAAAGAAATATGGACCTGTTATGTACCTAAAAATGGGTACTAACAACATGGTTGTGGCTTCTACTCCTGCTGCTGCTCGTGCCTTCCTTAAAACCCTCGACCAAAACTTCTCCAATCGCCCTCCAAATGCTGGCGCAACCCACTTGGCTTATGATGCACAGGTACGGATCTCAACACCATTTGCTTCTTCTATTTTTATAAAAATCAAAAACCCATTAATATATTATTTTAAGGTTTTAAATTAAAAATAGTGTTCATTTTTTTTTTTATTGAGTTTAACTATTAGGTCTCGTTAATATTGAATATTTTTTTATATACCCATCACATATTTTGAATATGTTTATTAAGTTGTTTTTAGATTAGGAAAAATATGGTTTCTTTTTTAATTATTGAGATATTAATAAAAGTAAATCTGGGCCATATCAATGATACAAGTTTACTTATAAGACAATTATTTGACCTTATTATGTATGTAGAGGTATGTTCTAATTTGTTTGTATAAAAGGAATATTTTTTTATTCTTCAAAAAATGGGCTTAATTGGACGATATATATAATTAATTCCTCTATCCTCGATTTTTTTTTAATAATGTATAAGTGAGTTTGTTGGTAGTACACATTTTAATGTTTTATGAATGGAAGATGATAGTTTGATAAAGTTTTTTTTATAAACTTTGACAAATTCTTCTTTTTAAAATCACATCAAATCTTTCTTTTCTCTTTTCAAATCACACCAAACATTTTTTTTTTATTTAATGAAGTATTGTCACACTCATATTGTCAAAACTTTATAAAAACAAACTTTGTTAAAAAATAATTTTCTTTTATGAATAAGAGACTTTAATCACATGTAGGATATATAATATGAAAAAGTTATTTAAGTGTAATTATAAATATAATTTATAAAATTTATTTGAGAATTATATTTATATCTCTTGCTTTTTCCTTTTTCTTTTACTATTGTGGTAATTGTTACCAAGGTGTGGAAGTATAATATTTAAAAAAGAAAAAAGGTGCTGTGGTGACGATGTAATATTTTAAAAATGAATGCTTCTTCGAAATTTTAAAGGAGTTGGGATTTGGACGTAATTTGAGAAAAGGTGAGGAGATGTTAATGGAAGGTAGTCTTGTATTAAATGTTAGAAGATAATAAGGTTGAGTTTTGTTATTTTGATTTTTGAGAGTACACTATCCCATGTCTTTTTCTGAAAAAGATGAGTTAATTTTAAAATTAAAGAAAAGCTGATTTAAGTTTTGTTGAGACAGGATATGGTGTTTGCCGAGTATGGATCAAGGTGGAAGTTGCTGAGGAAACTAAGCAACCTGCACATGCTAGGAGGAAAGGCTCTGGATGAGTGGGGAAAGGTTCGAGAAGAAGAGATGGGGCAGATGCTGAGTACGATGTACGAGTGTAGCAAGAAGGGTGAAGCAGTGGTGGTGCCAGAGATCCTGACCTACGCCATGGCCAACATGATAGGCCAAGTCATACTGAGTCGTCGAGTCTTCGAGACCAAGGGTTCCGACTCCAACCAGTTCAAGGACATGGTGGTGGAGCTCATGACTGTTGCAGGCTACTTCAACATCGGCGATTTCATACCCTTCTTGGCCAAATTGGACCTGCAGGGTATTGAGCGTGGGATGAAGCAGTTGCATAAGAAGTTTGATGTGTTGCTCACCAACATGATTCAGGACCATGTGGCTTCTAAGCACAAGAGGCAGAATAAACCCGATTTCTTGGACATGGTCATGGCTCATTATGGTGAACACGACGCTCATGGGGACAAACTCTCACTCATCAACGTCAAGGCACTCCTTCTCGTACGTATCACTCTTTCTCTTATCTCAACTTCTTTCACCATCTCTTCCCACCCTTCAATCACAATCATTATAAAATCTTATATTAATTCATATTTAATTCATGTGAAATTCCAAACACTAAAAACCAGTTCAGTGTTGTAAACTAATTTTAAAATTATTTTATTTACTAAAAAATCTAAATTTATTATTATAATGATTAATTATTTTTTATTATTAAAGTTGATTATTATTTTAAAAAAATTTCTTTTGCAATATATTTGTGATGTAATATGCAATGTGTCAAGTCCACGACCACAACTTACGCCACTAATCCACTAAAACATATGTCTTTGGGACATTCTTAGTTGTGTCTTATTCACATTTTCAATACTTAGACAAAACTTTAAGACGCGTAGCGTTTTTTGAAATATCATGTTAGCAAATGAAATTTACTTAAAGTCAGAGAAAACTTTAGGCTATATTTTTTAGTTGATAAATCTTACTAGATTCTTACAAAGTTTGAACAATAGTAAAGAGTGGGTTAGGAAGAATATCTTATAACGTAAGTTTTTAATTATTAATTCTATTCTTATTAATTATAAGTTTCGTCTAAGTTGAAGAAAATAAATATAATTTTTGGAGGTTTTGTAAACACCTTCTATTTTGTATACACATAGAAAATCAGTCCTACGCATAATAATTAATGAGTAATTACTGCATCAATTTTGTCTCATTGACAAGTATAATTTGTCGGTGTGATGAATTGATTACAAGGTCACTTTTTTAAAGAGAACTACAAGTATACTTTGAATTTTCTAATAACGAAAATGGGCAACAGATACAATATTAGACATTTTCTTTATTAGAATACATAAAGTATATTATTATTATTATTTTTTAATTAGTAATTTAATATCTATATTTAAATTTTTATATTTCTTTATTTAATTGAGTCTTTATTTTTATTTTTTAAATTAATGCTTCGTTAAATTAATATTAACGCTATTTTGAATGTATCATGTCTCAGAATTTGAGTTATTTTCTATTTTAAAATCTTTCTTATCTTTTTCTTTTCACCACCCACCAACCTTCCTTCACCTCCCACTCCTCCAAGTTGTTTGGAGTTTGAAATTCAGTTACAAGTTATTGAATTCAACCCGTTTGGAAATTAACTTCAAAGATATATATTTTTCTTAAAAAAATAAAAATTCAATTAAATAAAAAAGTATAAAAATTAAATAAATAAAAAACATAAATATAAAATATAAAATTTAAAATATTAATTATTTTTTTATCAAAAGTTTCAAATCTTGAATAATAAGTATCTTAGAAAAAAGAAAAGAAAACATTGCAGCTGAATCTAAATTTTGGATTGACTAATATTTCAGTAATCCTAACCACAATCAAACTCTAAAGCAAGTACCTTAAATACGATAAACATATGATATCAACAAACTTTCAGTGGCCAAAACAAATATTACTAATATTCTATTTATACTTCTTTTAATTCTTTACGTAGTGTATGAATAAAAGTTTATGACATGAACATACTAAGGGTCGTACGTACATGTTGTATGTGAACTAAAGTTAACCACGATCGAGTGTTATCTGTGAACTGAGATTCGCAAGATCGAGTATAAATGCTCCGACACGATACATCGCTTATCGGCATTTAGAAGTGGGACCACGGAAATGGGTGTTCCAAGATCGTAGGACAATATCATTGTTTATAATAAGTAAATGTATGTACAAAGTTGGATAAGATCTTTTTATTGGATTTAATCAAATCTAATTTATCTTTCGTTGATTTGAACCGACTTATATTATCTAAAAATTTTGTTTTGTAGAATTTTAAATTTCAATTTTCTTTGAATTCTTTATAATACTTTATTTAAAAACAAATTTTAAATAATTTAGTATTAAAAATATACATTTTATATATTTATTGTATTATGAAAATAAATTGATTTAATTTATTTTTTATAATAATAGAATTAAAATATTCACTTAATTTTTAAAATATTATTATAAAGATAATAATTAAACATTTAAATTATTCAAAATTTAAAAAGAAAAAAAAAGCTGAATTTTTCTCACCTCAACCAAAATTAAATTCAAATTATTGAAGATTTATCTCATTATTTATTCAACACTGAAATAATACTTATGCTATTATTATTATTATTATTATTATTATTAAATAATAGATATTAATTTATTTTAACTAATGGTAGAGTTTTTTTTTTTAAATATAAAGATTACATTAAGTTAATTTTTAAGAAATAGAATTTAATTTAATAAAAAAATTAAAACGAATCAACATCTAAATGTAGAAATCGAATCACCGATAAAAAAAAATTAAAATATTATTAAATTAATTAATTGTAAACAAACGGTAGCTTATTGATATGTTCATCTCATCAATATAGATATACAAGTCTTCAGCATGCCACACAAAATTTAAAATATTATTAAATTAATTTGGAATATTTTTATTTGAAAATATTTATTTTCCAAATTATTTATACTCTTAATTAGTAATATTATCTGTTAATTTTTGTGTGTGTATTAATTAAATACTTAAAATACTTTTTCTAGCCAGTAATATTTATCTAATAATGAAAGCACGACATAATATTAATGGGCATAGGTCCAACTTTTATAAAAGATATTTTTACTTATATTTTACTTTCTCATTGAATCAAACTTTTAAACTCATCCCGGCGTCTAACATTTTTTTGAAGGAACTGTAGAATGTTATACTAAAGAGGTGATGAGAAAAATGAAAGTTGAATCAGAGAAATTTATAATCGAGTTGAAATTGAATTTGTTGTTGTGCAACAGAACCTATTCACGGCGGGAACTGACACGTCTTCAAGCATCATAGAGTGGTCCTTAGCGGAGATGGTGAAGAACCCAAGCATCATGAAGAAGGCTCACGAGGAAATGGACAGAGTGATAGGGAGAGAGCGGCGGCTGAAAGAATCAGACATCCCAAACCTTCCATACTTCCAAGCCATATGCAAAGAGACCTACAGAAAGCACCCTTCAACTCCTCTCAACCTCCCTCGAATCTCCAACAAACCATGCCAAGTTAACGGCTTCTACATCCCCGAGAACACTCGCTTGAGCGTCAACATCTGGGCCATAGGGAGAGACCCACAAGTCTGGGACAATCCCCTCGAGTTTAAGCCAGAGAGGTTCTTGAGTGGCAGGAACAAAACCATCGACCCACGTGGCAATGACTTCGAGCTCATACCCTTCGGCGCTGGCCGAAGAATCTGCGCCGGCACCAGAATGGGGATTGTCTTAGTGCACTACATTTTGGGCACCTTGCTTCATTCCTTTGATTGGAAGGTACCACATGAAGCGGGGGAGTTGAACATGGACGAGGCCTTTGGTCTTGCCTTGCAGAAAAAGATTCCTCTTGCTGCTTTCGTCACTCCTAGGTTGAGTCCTAATGCTTACATCCCTTAGATCAACCTTTCTTTTCTTCTCCGATGTTTCTGTTGTAGCTGATTACATATAATATAGCTACTCAATAAGTGTTTGTGTTGCACAACCAGTTGCACTTTCTAATGCTATGTGTTTCTAATGGTTTTGACTTTTATTTTCTGTCTTCTAGTTCAGCTTTATAATTTGATTTCGGTTAATTATGTTTATGTTATGCATGGGGGACTTTAATTAATTCAATTTATTAGTTTAGAGTTACTTTTTATACATCACATTTTAATTACTAAAAGATACTAGCACGCCCCCTCTTTTTATTCAATTTCAATGTTTATTGTAATAAACTATTTTAATTTCTTAAGGGAACTGCTAAAATTTTACCTCATTACTTATTGAATCAAGGTGCCTTAAGTATTACACACCGATAAAAAAAGCAATTGTAACATACACGCAATGCAATGAGTTCTTAGTTAAGTTGACATAAAAAACTAGTACCAACGTCAAGCCAAGAAATTTGACCCATCCTCACGAGTCAACAACTACTAATTCAATTTATATTGGTTTACTCTTAACCAGTTCGTTGTGTGTAAATGAAAGAAATATTTTAATGAAAATGAAAGGGAAAGATGAGGGCGGCGTAAAGACGAGCAAAAAGGGGAAAAATAGTATAATACATAATAATAGCGTTTGTAAATACCATAATTTGCATACAAAATGTGACAATTATAAAATTGTCATATTATAAAACAAATTATGACAATTTTTTATAGTCGTCATATTTACCTTAATTTTTTGTAGTGTGGGTATGTTGACTTTTAACCATAATTAAGATAAAATTAACATGTTAATAGTTTATGATGTCGATCGATCGTACATACATTGGAGGAAGAAGGTTATGACATAGGGGAACCATGGCTCCCCCAATCATTTGTTTTTATTTTTTTTTTCTATTTATTTAAAAAATAATATTTATATATTATTATTTTATTTATATTAATTGATTTTTATTTTATTTTATTTTTTATATATTTTAAAAAATATATTTATATATTATTACTTTATTTATATATTATTATTTTATTTATATTAATTTGATTTGATTTTTTTTAATTTAAAAATCCCGTTTTTTTTCTCTATTATAATTTCTTATACTTTTTTTATTTGGTTTTTCTCTTTCGTGCTTTCATTTCTTTCTCTCATTTTATTTCTATCTCAATTTTCACCATCATTTCGTTATTATTTTCAAAATCAAATTGCACTACGACAAAATTGAAGAGTTAATGAACATTTTAGACTAAACAATTTCTTCTTTTGAGTAAGTTCATTTTTTCCCTTCTTTTTTTTAAGCAATTTGTTTTCCTCTTGTATGTGGCTTTTCTATACTCTACGCATATCTCTATATGTTAGAGATCATAAAATCATGTTTTAAGATTTAATTTGAGGTATTCATAATTTTATTTTTTTGTAAAAGAATTGACAAATTTATATTAGAAAAATTATGATAAAGAGTAAAAGAATTGATTCTTTTTTCAAGAGGAAAGCTTGTGATGAAGATGAAAAAAATGCATCTACGTCGTCTAAAATTGAGAAACTTCATGATAATCCAAATATTGAAGAAAACGAAAAACAACTCTCTAAGGTTCCTAAAGTTACATATAATGAATTTGAAAAATACTTTAGAACGTGATCTGGGGAAGCGTCTTCAAATCTGACAATACCCACCAAATCAAATTGACAAGGTATGGATGACTTATCTAAAATGGGGTCTATATCAAATGCATCTAGAAAATTATTCGTTGTCTGGTAAAGATGATCATCCAAGAAGATTTCAGTACACATGGTTTAGCTTATTTCGTTTATGGTTAGAGTATTCGTCATTAAAAGATGATACATATTGTTTACCGTATTATCTTTTTAGTAGAAAACCAAGCGGACGACCTGACTCAGATGTTTTCATTGTTACGAGTAATTGAGTTTATTTTCATTGAATTCTAATTGGCAATAAGTTGATTGTCATTAACATGTTTTAACTTTTGTCAACACCCAATTTCGTCCGGCTAAATAAATAATAATAATTTGTTTTTTTCAGAAAAAGGTAAAAAAAATAATAAAAAATAAATAAAAAAATAAATAAGTTTTCTCTTTGGTTTTTTGCTTTATCTAAATAATAATAATAACAGAATAATAATAATAATAAATAAATAAATAAAAAGAAAAAAAAACTTTGTTTTAATCTGGTATGTATTTTCTTTTCAGGCTTTGTTTCTATTTTAGCCCTAAATACTCTATACACCCACACCGTTTTTCTTGCAACTAATGGTAGCCCAAAATTTAATTTTCACACCCCCACTCTATGCTTTGTCGTTTCTGCTCCAGATTAAGAAGTTAGTCTAATAATTAGAAACAGAATATGTTCTAATATTTAGAATTATTTACTCTGATTTTGTGCTCTGATTTTATGACACCTTTTTTCTAGATAGAGAAATATTAATATAATTCAAAACAATATCTCTTTTACTAATTAAAATTAATTTTGCTGATCACGTTTGATTTTGTGCTCTGTTTTTTATATGATTTGATTCTCATTTTGTAATAATTTGAAGACCAGTTCTTGCCTTTTAAAACTCGTTGTAGTTAAAGCAGACATTTATTACAAGATTACATTAGATTTATAATGTTGTGTATATAAACCCATCAGAAAAAGAAGAAGAAAATGAATTTTTTTTCTCAAAAATTTCTAGAGCCCTCTCTCACTCTAAGCACACATTCTCTTTTAACCCTCACACATACAAAAACCCACTCACCATCAATCGCCACCCCCACGTGCTTCTTAGTGTTCCAACGCAACTATTGTAAGTCTGACCTCCCGTCCAGGTTCGCAAAATTAATTTTTTTATTGTGTCATGCAATATTTCTCGAGATGTGTTTTTTATCTTGGTTGAATTTGATGTTTTCAGTATTTCTTTTGATATAAAAAAAACATTACTGTCATGCTTTTTGGGGTTCATTAGTTTTATAATTAAGGTTTTGTTGATTGCTTTGGGTTGTGAACATTGTTGCATGAATAAGTGAGAGATATCATGTTTTGACATTGTATGAATATGTTGTGCCATATTTTTTCATGTTAAGGGTTGTAAACTTTTTCATATTAAAATAATATGTTTAATCCTAAACGTTATTTCTTAATCTTTTATTTATTTATTTTTCTAATGTTTTCATAAATTGTGGATACGAAATAGTCAAATTTTGTTGGGTATCAATGTCTTATTTCGAAAGTTTTAAAAGGAAGTAATAACAAATAAATAATTTAAATACCCTTTTAACTTTTAAAATGTATAAGTGCTCGTATGACCGCTCGCATCGACTTAGTACTTAATACCTTCGCTTTTCTATAAGATTGCTAAAAAATACAAAATTTTAAATATTAAAAAAGAATAATATCAACATCTTCGAATAAATTGTTTTCAAAAAGTTTTTGCATAAAGAACTACGTGACCCTGATTCTCCATTATGAATGGGGATACGTAGGAGCAAGGAGTAATCCTTGTCGGGCCCAAAAAACAAAAAAATCTTTTTTGTTTCCTTATTTTTCTTTGTCATCTTTATTTATTTATTTTTATTATTGTTAATTTATTAGTTTATTAATTTATTAATTTTTATTTTGTTTTATTTATTTATATTTTATTTATTTATTTTATTTTATTTCTTTTTTTTAAAATAAATATTTAAAGGAGACCACATCAATTTGTATTTTAATTAAAGGTACCGTTTTAAGGATGGGCGTGGTAGGGTGCTAACACCTTCCCTACACGTAATTAACTCCCGTACCCCCAATCTCTGTTTTCGTAGA
>Ga0214544_1008290_pt1 | contig 17416 bp, 16 predicted proteins | sample CNSS3metaG_FD_160074 | JGI IMG/M metagenome (GOLD analysis project Ga0214544, IMG submission 160074) | Root nodule microbial communities from cowpea collected in UCLA plant growth center, Los Angeles, California, USA - CNSS3 | ecosystem: Host-associated > Plants > Roots > Nodule | place: USA...
TAAGAAAGTGTACTTGTAGTTTGTAATTCATGTTGTAGACCTTAAAGCATTAATTAGATGTAGTTTGGTCTTTGTTGTGTTTTTAATCTGTTGAATGGTTTTTCAACAGGTTAAAATGTCTCTTTTAGTCTATTGAATGGTTTTTCAACAGGTTAAAAGGTTGGCTGCAGTAGTCTTAAACTGCAACAAATTCAATCAGTTGATTTAGTTTTTAATCGACTGATTTCACTTAAGTCAAGTGAAATCAACCAATTGATTTGAAAATTAACCTGTTGAATTTCGTAACAGTTTGACTATTTAAGCTGTGATTTTCGAAAGAGAGGTAAGTTGATCATTTTAGAGCACGATTTGGTTTTGGAAACTTGTGGAAACTCTCTCCTTCATGATCATAGGTGTTGCAGCTGTTGAAGATTGATCTTGGATCAATTCTTGGAGTTTTTGGCTTAGTTTGAAGCTTGGAGAAAGTGGTTTGTGGTAGGAAAGGCTGTGCTACAACTAAGGTTTGATCTTTCTCAAGCTTTGTGTGTATGCCTGGTGGTTTTCCAGGTCTGCAAGAGGGTTCTTGCTGTGCTGGTGTGATTCATGTGATTCAAGAGTCTTTTGTGGTGTTCTTGCATATTTTGGAAGTGTAAGGGTGGATACTTTGTAAAACTTTTGAAATAGTGCAAAGTCAAGCTAAGGTTGCCTTGACAAACTGGATGTAGCTCAAGTTTGAGTGAACCAGTATAAAATCTCGTGGTGTCCTCTCTTCTCTAACCTTTCTCTTGCATTTTCATTTTAAAGTTTCAAGAACTTGTGCTTTAATCATCTTTTTCATGTTCTTGCATGTTTTCATAGCATCTGCAACATTGAGCATGTTTGTATAATCATTTGGAACTGGTCTTGATCATTCTTGAGCATTGTTTCTGGTTTAAAATTCAAATTCGCATTTCTGCATTTTTCCCAGTATTTCAGTAGATTATTTTTTTGTTTCAATCGATTGATTATACTAGAACAAAATCTGTTTAGTAAAATCAATCTGTTAACTCTGTTTTTGATTGACTGAAAGTGTACAATTCAGTACTGTTTGCATCCTAACTTGGTGATCTATTTTGGTTCAATTAAAGGTGGTTTTTAGCTTCCAAAGATAGCCTAAATTTTTAAACTAGCTAATTCAACCCCCCTTCTTGGCTTTTCAACCATTTCAAAACTAACATATTGGAATGATGCGGTGGAAAATTGAATGAGGGGAAATGAAAGGAAAGGGTGCAGGGCACATGATATGGAGAGAAAACTAGGTTTTCGCTTCCGCTGCTCGCTCGTGTGGATGAAAGTGTGATTTCTTCCGCCATTCACTTCTTGCTTTGCTTGTCCTGCTCTATGCGAAACTCAATCCCTAGTTTTTCTACTGCCATTCACAGCAAGGTTCTTTCCTGGCCTTTTTAGCCTCTTAGGACTTGGGTCAATTTGTTTCCCGTGAGTGGTTAGCCTTGACCAATAGTAGGGGCAATCACCAGGGTTTGTTTGTCTCTCGTTTTTTGCAGCCAGCAAAACTGCACCTGTTTTTGATAAGATTCCAGCCACCGCTAACGACACAACAACATTTAAGAGAGCAACATCTGCAGCAACCATAAGGGTTTCCTTTCAGCGGTGACAAGTGCTTCTTTCCTCTGGTGGCGAGAGCTTCCTTCCATCGACGATAAGGGTTTTCTAACCGCGACGATGAGGCTTTCCTTCCAAAGATGGACAAGGACTTGTCCAGGTAGGGTTCATGGCGGAGTTGTTCGCAAAGTGTAGGTGCAGATTGAAGCCCACGACCCATTTTCCCTCAGTAACACACATTTAAACTTTCAAGATCTAATCTTTAGCCTCCGAAACTAGTGTGTAAAAAAATTATTACCTTTTGCTAATTATATTTTGTGTATTTTGGAACAAGTTATGGTGAGAATTAAGCTTGAAAATATCAACGAAAATAGGGGGATTGGGAAATTACAAAGGTTTCTTCTGATGCCCTGTGTATTGGGGACATAAAGTTCATGTTTGATGAAGTTTTTTTATGCCAACTCCAATAAGGTAGGAGCTTAATTTCATTGTTTGATTGGGATTGATGTTTTCAATCTTAAAGTATCTCTCTTGATTTAAGAAAAAAAAATAGTAATTTGAAATTACATCAATTTGTTGTAATAATGAGGAAAAGGAGACTTGTTTTATTCAATGTTCTTGCTGTTTGGTTTTCTTTTAAGAGAACATCAATCTTGAATTTGATTTATGAGTTGTTCTATGTTCAGGAAGATGTTTTTCAGTCAATGGGTTGTAACATCCCGTCAAGATATTATTGATTTAAATAAATAAAACAATTAAAACATAAAGTCGTCGCATTTATGAATAACCTCATTTCCCAAAAACGCGAGAAATTTAAAATTTATTAAATGAGCAAATAAAATTTATAACCATCCGTTACAAAAACCAAAAGAACAATGTTATAAATTCACCCATCAGGGTTTACAACTGTTTCCAAAAGCAAATACAGAAAACATAAGAATTTCCCTGAGTCGAACCCCTCTCCGCGGCTAAGCGTCACCGGCCCCACCTGCATCAACATCCTCTGCTCACGTGTACCGCGTACACGATCATCGCCAAACACAAGCAGATAGGGTGAGCTTATGAAAACAACATACATTATAACAATATTCAAATAACCAATCATATAGCTGTAAACTCTACAAAGAACCAGTACACAATCTCATACTCAATTCTCTAACGTCTGGCCACAACCAGACCATTCGTGTTCTACCTCTTCCAGTGATCTCCCCAAGGTAATTTGCTGCCAAACCTATCGGCCACAACCGACAGAGCACGTGCGGGAACCAATGCCACAGATCATACACCGTAACGCCAGGTGGAGTTCCCAATTACGAACATAGTCCGTAATGTCCTAAGACTACCAAACTCGCCAGCCAACAACTGAGGAGGGCAATCTAACTGGACCCATCCGTACTGGCCACAACCAGCACACTCACACCAGCAACACTCGCCAACCCGAACTCAACTCAAGGGTTCCTCGTGTTCATCCGTCATCCCGAGCTCAACTCGAGGGATGCCATTCCGAGCTCAACTCGAGGAATGTACGTGCTTAACCCCTATCCCGAGCTCAACTCAAGGGATACGTTCCGAGCTCAACTCCAGGAACCCAACAATCTTACCTTTGAGACATCACTAAAAGCCTTGTAGATCACCCTACAAAGTCCACTAACTTAGGACTTACAACAGCAAAATCGCCTAGCGGGGGACACGTACCGCTAGGCGCCATCCGCTTCTAGACCACATGGCGGGGGACACGTAACGCCAGGCGCCAAGCGCCTGAAAATCATCATCAGTTGAAGACACCGCCTGGCGGAACGGTACACACCGCGAGGCGCATCCACGCTCACTCCTCACAAAATACAATGTAACCGCCTGGCGTAACTCCATCCACTGCAAGGCGGACTCGTACCATACCTTGCGAACATTGTGGCCCTCGCCTGGCGGTCTACCAGTCCCCGCCAGGCGCCATCATAGTACTACCGCTATACTGGTTTTCCTTACGACTCTGCACCAATTGAACTATAAACTAACCCTCAAGAATTAAGCTATTTCCCCCAGTTTATGGTATTGCCTTCTCAGTGGCTAACTTGCTATCCAATTTCGTACTGTTCATTCATTTCCAACCACCCAATGTATGACATGGTTTCTCTCATACTCTACCTTATTCAGCACTACCACATTACAATGATATCCACCTTGCTAATTACTTAACTTAGTTTTAATCAGTGTAGCCTTTCTTGACTCATTCCCATTTCTTCTACTAATCTGAAGTTACATTCCTTCACAACAATTGTTCCAGTCTTTAATCCCATTGTACCCAACTCATTCAAGGCCACCTTTCCTTTTATGACATAATAATAGCAAGACCTGTACTTACTAATACCCTTGTCCCCTAAGATACTCCTACCTATCTCTAATTCATGCGCAAGAACCTCCCCATCAATCTTTCCCAAGTCTCGCAACTCCAATCTTCTAATCCCAATTAGTTTGAAACTGAACTCAAGTCAGAGTATGTCGCCCCAAACACGCAGTAGTACCACCACTGCGCTGGCGGCAAGCCCCGTGCCGCCAGGCGGTGCTTACTCTTCTGGTAATTTGCCAGAATGACCATACCCACAACTCCATCCATTCCTCATTCTCGAAAATGTACGCCATCCCCCTAGTCAATTCCCAATGTCCACGGTTCAATTTACATACACGTCCATTAGCAAATTCTCTAAAGCCTTTTTACACACTCGCAAGCCTCCCGACATCAAAACTCCATTTATCCAACCCTAAACCTCCTTATCATTGTTCCATCAAATTCTACTCTCAATCACACTAAAAATCATAACATTTTCACCCCACATCATCTCCTAAGACCCACCCTTTGCTTTCTCTCCAAACAACTCACGCCAAAACGCACAGGAAAGCCCAAATTGAATATCGAACCCGCGTCGCCTAGCGATCACAACCAATCCTGCCAGGCGCTTCATGCAGAAATACCCAGAATAGTCACAGGCTTTGAGTCGCCTGACGGTATAGGGATTCACCGCCAGGCGCTGCACCCAGAAACACAGCAATATATGCAAAAATGGATGAGCCGCCAGGCGGTTTCTAGAAAATTTCCAGAATTCAACAGAATCTTAGAACAAATACAGATCATGCATAATTTACGTATGATTTTCACACAATTCATACCAAACAACAAATTAACGTAGTAAACTCCCCTAACCTAGATCCTTTTTAGCTTTAAACCTTGAAAATTGAGAAGTTCTCCTTTGAACACCAACCCTCCTTGGCTGCTCTCTATTTAGCCCCTTAAGTCTCACTCCAAACTCACAAAATTCCAAATTTTCGTGCTCTCTCTCTGGTGTATTTTCAGCTTGCCAAACCTTTGCTATTTACCCACTTTTTCCCTTTTAAAGTGTGCTTAAGACTAGGTTATTAACCTAAAACGAAATTTGCCACTTAATGGTGGTTAATTCCCATTCATTGTCTCTTAATGGGCTGTTTCACAGCCACCCTTATTCTGCCATTCCACTAGGATGTTCCTCAACTCTTCATATTCAAGCTAAAGCCAAAAATATCAAAAATTAAAGTTTTATGTAAGTTCTCCAAGGCTTGAACCCATAACCATGCAATTGCCAAATCAATATCAAACCACTTAACCAATTCAAATTTCATGCTAACAATCATAATTCAATTATCATAATATTTCACAACATGATTATCGTATATTTAAAATAACACAAAATGGGATACATAGGACTCGAACCCAAATCCTCTCACTCAACCAAGTACTCTCAATCATTTGAGCTAGTACTTTTCCACATTATTCTACTCATAATTTAATGTCATAATTAATTCTCCCACCCGCATTTATTAATTAATTATTTATTTAATTAATTAAATTTCACGGGTCTTATAGTTCCCTTGGTTAGAAACGTCTTAGTTGGTTACAAAATTTGGCCAGGTACATTTGGTTGCTTGTTTTTAAACTTTCCTAGTGACAAAACGAGTGTCACTTTTTAATGGAATATTGAGGATTATTTTTCCTTTATCACCTGTGTTGTGCTTCTTTACTAGTCTAGGAGTAGTAGAAAGATTTACACAATGTGAGGTCCTCTAAGAAATATATATAAAACAATAATGAGCAACAGTTCAACTATCAATGTCGTTCATTTTGAGTTAAATAAGAACTTAATCCTTTATAAAGCTTCTCAAAACAGTAATGAGTTGGTCGATTAATGTTGGTAATGTGTTTCTTCCTTTTATTTGGTTGTGCTTTAAAACAAATATACAACGAACAAATTGACGATTTACTCAATCCTATCCAACAAAACCTTGAGGTAGGCATATGGTTCCGTCATTTTGGTACAAGTTTTCATGAATTTATTGTTTCTCGTTTCTGCTTTACATGCTTGTTACCTTTGTCAAAATTATTGCAGAAGGATGATTCAAGAAATGCTCCTTATATAGAATTTGATTGAGGAATACGTCACTAATTATGATTATGTGGCACAAATTTTGATAAGGTAGGGAATCATGAGAGGCTACATTGTTGAAATCTATATGTAATTTATGAGAAGCTAAAAGCATTGGTTTTGTTAGGTGATACTTTTGGATTAACAAAGGTAAGTGTCTTTATGTGTACAAGCATATGTCTTTTTCTTAGTAAAATTTTGTACACATGATCGTACTTATTCAATTAATTATTTCCAATCACACTAATTGGTTACTCTCAATTTGTTATTAATTTTTATTTGTTGCTTCGCCAACCATCTGTTCAGTGCCATCACAAAAGCACATTGTAAAGGCTTACTCAATACCATAGTAGTGAAAGACGTAAGTGTTTTCTGTGAACAATTGTCTATTTTTTTTTTCGTATAATTTTGTCCGTATGATCATGCTTATTCATAGTTCTCATAACAGTAAATAGTCAACCCCAAGCATGCAATCAAACAAAAACAACTGATTTTAAATAATGTTATATGTTGAAAATGCTTATTAAAAATTAAAAATAAAAATATAAAACCATACTAGTGGTTGATTATTCAAACATATATAATAAAATTCAAATAGAATTTTTCTCTTAAACCAAGTAGAAGTAACATTGTACCCAAGCTAACACTAATAAACACAGAAAAATGCTTAATTGAATAAGAACAAAACACTTAATTGAATAAAAACGATCATATGTACAAAATTTTATTTACAAAAAGACATATAATTGTACACAAAAAAATATATTTAATTGAATGAGAACAAAACACTTAATTGAATAAGAACGATTTTATGTACAAAATTGTATTTAAAAAAGGACATATAATTGTACACAGAAAAACACTTAATTGAATAAGAACTATTAACACTTAATTGAATAAGAACTACAATATGTACAAAATTTTATTTAGAAAAAGACATATAATTGCACACAGAAAAATACTTACGTCTTTCACTGGTATGTGGTGTTGACTAAAGCTTTAAAATGTGCTTTTATGGTGACATTGAACGGTTAAGTTGGTGAAACAAATCATGAAAATTAATAGTGTATTGAGAGTAACCAATTAATGTTATTGGAGTTATTTCATTAAATAAGCATGACCATATGTACAAAATGTAACCAAGAAAAAATAGTTACGTGTACACAGAAAGACAATTACGTTTGTCACTGCTACCATTTAGTGTTTTGGAGCCTACTTTATTTTGGTAGTTCCCACCCACGTAATTCTCACACAAAAAATGGTCTAACAGTAACAAACTTAAATGTCTTTATCTGTACAACAGTTGTACTTAGATATGTACAAGTATACTTAGATGTCTTTCTCTATACAAGTATATGTCTTTTTATGTGTAGAACTTTGCACACCGGTCAAATTATGAAAAAAAATTATAAAACTCTAAAAAAATATATGCTAGTATACAAATAAAAATGAAAAAAATGAACAAAAGAAATTTCATTGATTGGGGAACAATTTCAAAGTGCTGAAAAGTTAAAAGATCCGAAAAAATAGAAAATATTAAAAGTCATTCTTAAATTGTAATACAATTTTACAATTTTATTCAATGATTGGTGTTGGTTAGTATTAAGATCAAGAATTTGTGTATTTGAAATAAAAAAAAAATATCATGTTCATGAATCAATATTTTGGGAACTCCGTTGTACATAAAATACAACTGAAAAAGGCAGTTATGGTCTTGCAAAAAGACACTTACTGAACTCATTTGTAGGTGGTCCATTTGACTTGGGAATGATAGTTTAATAGTTGTTAGAGTATTAAGATCAAGAATTTGTGTATTTGAAATGAAATAAAAATTGTTTAGGAAATGTCATGTTCATGAATCATTTTTTGGGAACTCTATTGTACATAAAATATATATGAAAAAGGCAGTTATTGTATTGTAAAAAGGCACTTACTGAACCCATTCGTAGGTGGTCAATTTGACTTGGGAATGAGAGTTTAATTGTTGTTAAAGTATTAAGATCAAGAATTTGTGTATTTGAAATAAAAAAAATTAAAAAAAATATCATGTTCATGAATCAATATTTTGGGAATTCTGTTGTACATAAAACACAACTGAAAAAGGCAGTTATGGTACTGCAAAAAGACACTTACTAAACCCATTTTTAGGTGGTCCATTTGACTTGGGAATGATAGTTTAATTGTTGTTAGAGTATTAAGATAAAAAATTTGTGTATTTGAAATGAAATAAAAATTGTTTAAAAAATGTCATGTTCATGAATCAAGTTTTTGGGAACTCTGTTGTACATAAAATATATATGAAAAAGACAGTTAATGTACTGTAAAAAGACATTTACTGAACCCATTCGTAGGTAGTCACTACTAATGTTTTTCTATGACCATGAGATATCATTGGATTTTTTAATTCACTTAATTAAGCAATAATTGTATCTCTATTTTACCGTTTAAAAAAAATTATCTTTGACACAACAAATCTATGTCCGTCAATTTGTTTTGCATAATTCAAATGCAAAAAAATTAATATTTATGAGAATTAATTAAATTTTAAAAATTAATTAAATAATTAATTATAGAGAATTAATAATATTTTAATAATTAATTATAAAATTTAGTATATTGAATACCTTATATATTCATCTCATGCTTTCCACAAACTCATCTCATATTGAATTTTAGTTATGATTAAAGTATGCTCGAATTACATTGAAGTATACTTTTATTAGTCCAACCGATGGTGGGATTCATAGAAGCATCACGATAGAGGAAAAGGCATGATGCATATATCATACATAATTATTAATACATAATTATTAATGCTTCATTTGTTAGAAAATAGTAACTTCACGTCAAATTTTGGATTAAGGTCTCATGAACATTAAATAGGTTCAACATGTTTGACCATGTAGTCTTCTACAACCCCATTCGGAAGCCTTTACCACAACAATTTTATGCGTTGATGAGCGAGAAGAAAAATCCTTTCCCACTCTAAACACTCCTTCCATGCTTTTCATGAAGACATTGACATCATAAATATCACCAGAGTTCCTGATATATAAGTTATATTAGCCAGATGCAAGCCTAGCATGAATTAAGCCACATTTCCGGATACACATTAATATCAAGCTTATCTAACATTTCTATAAAGAAAGTGGCAATGAACAAGCCTAGCATGAATTAACTCACATTCTCAAAAATAATGTTTTTTAACAACATTAATAAGTCACTACAAACACTACAAAACCAATCAGTGGATTAGTTGCATATCGCTGTTGTGGCATCCCACTTCTCATCATTGCACAAAATTCCTCATAGTTTATTCTCCCATCTATTAGTTCGAGAATTGTTAGTAACATCATCACGCATCTATATTGTCATTAAACATACAAAAATGCATGCTAATGCTCACATAAAACATTAGTTTGAGCTTAAAACTAAAAATGAGTAATTACCAAAAAATCAAGGGTAATCTAGGCCAAAACAATTCAATTGTTAAGTGCTAAAGGTACTAAATACTGACCCCTCCACTTGAGAATTTTTGTATGTCAATCAAGTCACAACTCCAAACCATACATCCAATGCCTTTGTCATATGCGAAGAACACACAAAGAAAAATTCTCCAAACATTATGCTCTACATTCATCTTCCAACGAATCTGACCTATGTACAAGATACCCATTACTTAGCTTGGATTTCTCCAAAATTGTACCAATACTTGTTTAACACCAACCCACAGAAGAAAAACTGGAAAAATAAAATGAAAATTCCAATAACATCTGATTCAAGCACATTACATTAGATCTCATAGGAACAAGTTTGGATAACTTCTTGACTCGTTGAAAAAATAAGCACATTATCAAAATGACAGTAAAAGTATAAAAAGAATGATAATCATAAATTGAAGAAGAGAATGAACAAATGGATGAATGTATCCTTTGATAATCTTAACATAGGAAAGAGCCTTCACCTGGCAATATTCTTTGACTTACTCTTAGTTGGAAGCCCAAGTGTGCCCCTTTCGTTTAACCCCAAGTGAACAACTACATCACCCAAGTAACCACCACCCTACCAAAAAAGATGACATTTTGAAGGATAACCATGATTTATAAGAAGAAAAAGAGAAAGATACTGAGACAAAGATTAAGATAACTAGTCGTCCTCAATGGATCCAATCAAAACTACACAAGCAAAATAAGTCAGAACACGAGATTCCTTCGACACACACAATACTCAACTATACGAACTACTATTAAATAGGAGTTCCCAAATCTCTCAAAATAAAAAACAGGAAACATGCTCGCTAGTGAGTATTATTAAAACCCAAACCACACCAAGAAAAGATGAAACAGAGAGAAGCAAGACCTTGCGCTAGAAGCGACAGGGGAAAACGGTTCTCATCGACACAGCGACGAGAGGATGCGAGTTTCGACATTAGCTCGGTAGACAGTCTTGGGACATGCGAGGAGTGCTGTCAGTGGTGCGCGGAGTGAAACAAATGCGGTGGTGAAGTAGTTGCTGCTTCCGCGATGACAAATGTTGAAGGAGATGACAAAGGACAAACCTAGAGCTTTTTGTGCGAGCCGCTTCACTACATAGGTTTCTTTTGTGCGAACTGCTTTAGTGTTGGGAACCTCTTCGCTCACGTTCTCTTTCTTTCACACACGCTTATCTATTTCCCACTCCAACATGCAATTATACTGCCACATCACAAACCTGAAAATTATTCATAATAGAAAAGAAAAATGCCACATAACGATGACAGATAAATGGGTCAAAATCGGGTAAAAAACGTCGAGTTAAAGTATTATTATCAATAAACAAATTGTTATGACACTCAATTTGATTTAGGTCCACCTCCATCGTCTTAGCTTGAATTTCGGTCCAAATCAATTTATTCGATATTTGTCTCTCAACTTAACTTTCTACACCAAACTAACTTAGGTTTCTGAAGATTTACAAATTCAAGTACAATTATTTATTAATATTGTACCACACCTAGCCAAACTCGACCAAATAAGCAAACAATGCATATATCAAGGCAGCCAAGTATTCAGCCTAGGCCGAGTTAGCCTAACTTGTACCGGTTTCAACCTATATATCTAGAAGAATAACCTACACCTCGTATAACCAATGTAAGTCGTCAAGGTAAGTAATCGGTCCAAGCTGGCTACTCCAGCAGACCCAATAACATTAGAGGCCAGACAACTCTTATGAACTTAGTGAAAATAGAAGCCCCTGCATTCAATAGGTCTTAAGGGCCTGGGTTAGGGCCCAAGCCCACTCATGGCCCAAGCTAGAGCCCAAGTTAAGGCCCGACTCATGAGGTAATCAGACATCATTAATGCTCTATAAATGCACGTGGACCCCAATAATTAAAGGTACACATTCATTAATCACTAGTTTGACTCTCTGAGAGCTTTGACTTACTTGAGCTTCGGAGACTTTTCTGCAGGTAACCCCTCCTGGGTTCAAGCTGACATGTACCAACCGGGAAGAAACCAATTGAAGAGATAGCGGACTACATGGTAAAGTGACACTCGTGCCTAACTCATCTTATTTGTTCTCTGCAGGAACAAATATGAAATTTGATATAAATTAAAAAATTAAAATCATTTATTTTCAAATGCATATTTCTTATATCAATGACATAATATTTCAAAAATATCATAAAAATAATAAATACTTATTTGTAAAAGGAATTTTAAAGTAAAGATTAATTGCTTATATAATGTATAAATTTTCTATCTACGAAAATTGATTATCTTAATCTTTATGCTATAAAATATTATTGTTTTAGTTCAGATCATATTTTTAAATGATGACATGACACATGCATATTACATTGGTATTATGTCTTCTGACTGTCCTGACAAAATACGTCTTCTAACAGCTCAATATTAAAGTTATCACTAACAAAACAAAATTTAAGACAAAAAAAATTGATTATTATAAGGCTTAAATATATATTTGGTCCCTATTTTTGTTGTTTTTATTCAATTTGGTGCCTGTACCACACCTAACCTGACTCGACCAAATAAGTAAACAATGCATGTACCAAGGCAGCCAAGCACTCAACCTAGGCCGAGCCAGCCTAACTTATATCGGTTCTAACCTATACATATCGTCAAGGAAGGTAGCCAGCCTAGGCCGGCTACTCCAGCAAACCCGGTAAGATTAAAGCCCGGGCTGACAACTCCAATAAACTTAGTAAAATAGAAGCCCCCGTGTCCAATAGGTCTTAAGGGCCTAGGTTTGGGCCCAGGCCCACTCATAGCCCAAGCTAGAACCCAAGTCAAGGCCCGACCCATGAGGTGATCAGACATCATTAATGCTCTATAAATACGCGTGGACCCCATTAATTAAAGGTACGCATTCATTAATCACTGATTTGACTCTCTGAGAGCTTTGACTTACTTGAGCTTCGGAGACTCTTCTACAGGTAACCCCTCCTGGGTTCAAGCTGACATGTATCAACTGGGAAGAGGCCAACTGAAGAGATTGTAGACTATATGGTAAGGTGACACTTGTGCCTAACTTATCTTATTTGTTCTCTGCAGGAACAATTGGCGCCCACCGTGGGACACGAGACGAACACCTTTAGTACCCGCTTTTCTCTGAAGATGGTTTCCACCCGTAGCAAAGCCAGAGTGAACAAGCAAGCGGATGCTGGTCCCTCTGGACCTCCTGGAATCACCCCTGATCTAGCCGCCATCCTAGACGGCCAAGCAAAGATGCAACAGGAACTCGCAGATTTGAAGAAGCGTAGCGTTGATGAAATTGAGGCATTAAGGCAAGAGAACTCTCGCCTGAGGCGAAGGATCGAGGCTGATCCCAATCTGAAGGGAAAAGCCAAAGAAACTTCTGAAGCTGTGAAGTCTCCGGCCTTCCAGCCCACAGAAGAAGAAAGTGAATACAATCCCACCCCTCACACCTTCACCACCACCCAACAGACACCCGTTACCTCCACCCATCCCCATCACTTTCCACCTGGTCAACCGGGGCTTACCGCACCCCCAACCCCCGCCGCTACCCTCCCTACCACCCAGATCCCCTACAACATACCCGCCACCCTACACACCACCCATATTCCACCCTATAACCCACAATACCTTCCGACAACCCACATTCTCCCTCACAACATCACCTCCACCTTTCCCACTATGATCAACCACCCCGTTCCACCTCACCTGCTCCCTCCTCACCAGCCCAGACGCCGTCACCCATTCACGGACTTCATCGCCAACACCCTTCTTCCAACCCAATGGGAACCTTTCACCCTAGATCGCTATACTGGCAACACCGACCCTGACGAGCACCTTAAAGTCTACATCACCCACGTCGCCTTATACACATCCCAAGACGCAGTCTTTTGCAAAGCTTTCCCCACCACCCTCAAAGGCCCTGCTCTAGAATGGTTCACGACTCTTCCGCCCTACTCAATCGACAGTTTCGACGTCCTCTCCCACATGTTTTCCACCCACTTTGCCGGCAGCCGTCCCCATCAAACCACCACTGTAACATCCCGTCAGGATATTATAGATTTATAAATAAATAAATGGAATAAATAAAACAGCGCGTTTAATAATACCTCATTTTCCCAAAACGCGGGAAAATTTAAAGCTTTATTAATTGAGCGGATAAATTTTAGAACGTCCATTACAAAACTAAAGCCACAATGTTATCAAGTCACCCATCAGGGTTTACAAATGTTTTCAAAAACAAATAGATACATATAAAAGTTTCCCAAGTCAATCCCCTCTCTGCGACTAAGCTACACCAGAGCCACCTGCATCATCAACATCTGCTCCCGTGTACCGCGTACACGATCATCGCCACACACACGCAGATAGGGTGAGCTTAGCAGATAAATCACATATATACAAAGCTATAAACATATATATATATATATAAATATATATATATATATATATATATATATATATATATATATATATATATATATATATATATATATATATATATATCAACATGCATACATATTACAACACTTAACTTACTTTCCACATTGCCCTATATTTTTATTCCCGCAATCCGATCCCCAATATGTTTATTCGTGTTCTACATCGTTTGATGATTACTTCAAGGTGACTTGCTGCCATACCTATCGGCCACAACCGACAGAGCACGTGCGGGAAAACATGCTACGGATCACACACCGCAATGCCAGGTAGAGTTCCCATATACGAACATCATCCGTATCGTCCCAAGACTACCAAACTCGTTAGTCAACAACTAAGGAGGGCAATCTATCTGGACCCATCCGTACTGGCCACAACCAGCACACTCACACCGGCAACACTCGCCAACCCGAGCCACAACTCAAGGGTTTCTCGTGTTCATCCGCCATCTTGAGCCACAACTCAAGTGATGCTATTCCGAGCCACAACTCAAAGAATACCACGTGCTTAACCCCTATCCCGAGCCACAACTCAAGGAATACATTCCGAGCCACAACTCAAGGAACTCCAGCAACCCCACCTTTAAAGCACCATTAGACGCCACGTAGATCACACATACACAATCCAAGTTCAAAGCTGCAGCAGTGTGAATCGCCTGGCGGGGGACACGTGTCGCCAAGCGCTGCCAGCTTCCAGACCGCCTGGCGGGTGCCGCGTACCGCCAGGCGCACAGCGCCACAAAACTCTCCTTGCTGTAGGTACCGCCTGGCGGGACTGCCCTCGCCGCCAGGCGCTCCACACCTCGAGAGCCTACTATAACCCCGCTACCGCCTGGCGGTCCGCATTCCACTGCCAAGCGCCAACGCCAGACGCCGTGACAGTACTCGCATTCTGGTTTCCTATTCAAGTCCCGCACAATTTCTTACCTCAATTCCATCTGATTTATTCCCTTGTATCATCCAACTTAGCTACGTACTAACCACAGCGTAGTTCAGTCCTCACTCCCTAGCTTGTTACTAACATTTACATAGGGTTACTCTTATGTACAATAGTTGATCAACTCCCTATGCTCTCTTGCACCCCACTTATCCAGAACCCAAATCCCTATCACGCCCTAATACAGAAGCAGACTTCAGATATCTAATATGATTAACTCCTGAAGGGTTTCCACCCCCTGTAGTTTATGCACAAAACTCCATCGTCAAGCTTGCACAAATGTCCCAAAAATCTCATCTACTGATCCCAACCCAATGGAACCAAACCCAAACTCAAAGCACGACGTCTCAAAATGCAGCAGCACTGCCACTGCGCTAGTGCCTGGCGGCCAACCCCGTGCCGCCAGGCGGTGCTTGCCATATGGATATTTTTTCCAGATGTTCCCAGCACACTTAGCCCAACCAGTTTTCTTTCTTTACGAACTCTCATCACTCGCAATTCCAATCCAATCACAGTCACAACAATTCAATATTTAATTACAATGATCCACTATTCCTATATCCAATTCACAGTATCCCCTTTCAAACCATAAATTACGTGATTATATCCACCGCTGATCATCAATATTACTCCATAATAATTACCACTGACCCTTGCCCCCACCAGATTCAACCCAAAATGCCAGAAAAACCCAAAACGAGTCAGATTGCCCCGCGCCGCCTGGCGGTTTAACCAGTCCCGCCAGGCGCTTCATCAGCCAACCCAGTAATTGGTTAAGACGCCTTGCGTCGCCTGGCGGCCGGGAGTGTGCCGCCTGGCGGTTCCTCTTCCAGGAACCCAGAACACACAAAAATGCATGAGTCGCCTGGCGGTGGTTCGTCACCCGCCAGGCGGTTTTTGGAAAAATCCCAGAAACGTAGAAATTTAAAGAATTAATAGTGCAAAACCATCCAATATACCATACATCACGAATTATTAATAATAATTATAAAATTACAGAGTCCAGCTCCCCTAACTTGGATCCTTAGCTTAAATTTGAACAATTGATGAAGCTCTCCCTTGATCACCAATAGCCAACCTCGGGTTCCCTCAATTCCGCCTCCAAACTCCCTCACGTCAGACCCCTCTCACTCACCCTTGTCTCTGTTTTTCTAAGTCTAAGTTCAGCCTTGCCAAAACCTTGCCTAAACTCTAACTTTTGCCTTTTAAACTAGTACTTTAGGTTACCCAAAACATTAAAACGAAATTCAGCTCATTTACTTTTTAATAACCATCCATCTCTCGTCATGAATGGTGAGTGCAACCCCCTCCTTGGCCGTACTGATTCCCATGGTTTCTGTTAACCTTTCCAATTCCATCTAAAGTCACCATTAGCAAAATAAAAATAAGCATAAGTTCCATTTAGAATTTCCAGGGTTTGACCCCATTAATTAAAGGTACGCATTCATTAATCACTGATTTGACTCTCTGAGAGCTTTGACTTACTTGAGCTTTAGAGACTCTTCTACAGGTAACCCCTCCTAGGTTCAAGCTGACATGTATCAACCGGGAAGAGGCCAACTGAAGAGATAGTGGACTATATGGTAAGGTGACACTTGTGCCTAACTTATCTTATTTGTTCTCTGCAGGAACAGTGCCCATTTTCAATTTGTGTTCAATTAGGTCCTCATTTTCGTCAAATTTTGGTGAATTTGGTCCTTTTCACAAACCATGTTTAAATAGTTAACGTTTTTGAATAGTGCATGCCAAGTGTCAGCTCTTGGTTTTTTTAATTGTTTTAAAATTTTTTTAAACTTTTAAAATTTTTTTAATTTAAAAAAAATTGTTCACGTGTCAAGTCACAATTGTGCCACATGTCAATGCTAGTGTCACGTGTCAGTTATTGGTTGTATTATTTCTTTTTGTTCAATTTAGTTTCGATATTTGTTATTTTTGTTCATAAAAAATGAGGAGCAGACACGTGACATGTACTGTTCAAAAATGTTAACTATTTAAATAGCATTACTGAAAATGACCAAATTGCTAAAATTTGACAAAAATGAGGACCTAATTGAACACAACGAAAATGGGGACCAAATTGAATAAAAAAAACAAAAATAGAAACCAAATGTATATTTAAGCCTTATTATAATAACTAAATATTAATTTATAAACTAAAAGTTATTATAATTAAAATAATTTTTATTATAAATAAAATGTTATTAATTTAAAAATTAATATAAGTTAATATTAATGGTTAATTTAAAATTAAGTTATAATAAAAATTATTTTAATTATCAAAATTAATTATAATAATTTTTTATAATAAAAATTATTATAGTTATTAATAATTTTTAATTTATAAATTAGTACTTAAATTATTTTTGTAGTATTTAATTATTTTTTATTATTAAAAATGATTATTATTTATGTCCCAACCATACCCAAGTAGACGGCCATCAGAGAGCACGATGGCCGCCTACCACACAGTCGCCTTCGCACAGAACCAGGCAGCCATCAGAGAGACGGCCATCAGAGAGCACGATGGTCGCCTAC
>Ga0214544_1008294_pt1 | contig 17399 bp, 10 predicted proteins | sample CNSS3metaG_FD_160074 | JGI IMG/M metagenome (GOLD analysis project Ga0214544, IMG submission 160074) | Root nodule microbial communities from cowpea collected in UCLA plant growth center, Los Angeles, California, USA - CNSS3 | ecosystem: Host-associated > Plants > Roots > Nodule | place: USA...
ACACCAAAAATACAAATACTTCCTAGTGTAGTCGTGGACGTAGGCATACACATTGTAGCCGAACCACGTTAAATTCTCTGTGTCTATTTTTTCTCTCCTTTATTCTTTCCTTTATTGCCTTGTTCCTGACAAGTGGTATCAGAGCCGATGGTTAATACCGGCTCAGACGACTGCAGTACCAGTATGGTCCTAGTATCGAAAGTCTTCCTGGCAAGAGTCCCAGGTAAGGGTTCCAGGTAAGCGTGTCCCGTTAAGAAAAAAAAACGGCGGTACAGAAAAGGGCAGAATAGGAGTACTCGTGGTTGGGAATGCTTCCGCTGGAGGGGGAGTGTACCAATGTGGTTGAAGGGACTCACCCTTGAGGGGGAGAATGTTAGGAATCCAAGTGTGAGTCTAAGTCCCACATTGACCAGAATTGAGAAAGTAGAGCACCATATAAGGATAAAGGCCCATAAACCCATTGCCTTAAGGTTTTGGGTTGAGAGTGGTGTCAGTGTCTTATGTGGTTGGGCTCAGGTCTCATTGGTGTTGTTCTCCCCGGTGAAACCCCCTCTGTAAAACCTGACATAGATAGACACACGTTTTATTTTTATTTGTTTTGGGATCACAGCATTTTTTTATTTGTTTAGTAAATGATTTATTTTAAATATTTCACCTCAAAAGAGCACTTACAATTAATAAATTAATAAAACTGAAAAATTATTATTTCTATTATGATAATTATAATGAATTTGTAATCGTTATTATTATTATATTTCTATAAACATAATATTATTATTATTATTATTATTATATTACTATATAATTATTATTATTATTATTATTATTATTATTATTAGTTTTATCAATACGAAATATTATTTTTATAGTGGTATTATTATGATAATTAGACACTTATTTTAGTTTTATTTACTACCAATTTTATTTTAATTATTTGCAATTTTTTATTTATTAGTTGTTTATTTATCAATATATTTGAGCATTATTTGAATTAAATAAGTAGTCACAAAAATAGTAAAATAATAAAATTTAAAATAATTTTTTTATAATAAAAAATCATTTAAATTTAAAAAATAATAATTAATAGGATAAAATTTTAAAAATAAAATAAGACACTAAAATAAAAATATATATATATATATATATATATATATATTTGTCGTATTCTTATTCTTATTATTATTATTATTATTATTATTATTATTATTATTATTATTAGTAGTAGTAGTAGTACTATAGTGAAACACACATCTTACTTTTACTTAATACGAGATAATATATCAATTACTTGCATTTTTTATTTGTTTTATTGTTGATTTTCTTTAAATCTTTGAACTTAAAAAGTAGTTACTAAAATTAATAAATTAATACAACTAAAAAATATTTTTTTTATTATGATAATTATATTACATTTAATAATTATTAGTATTATATTACGGTAGTATTATTCTTATTATTATTGTTGTTGTTGTTGTTGTGGTTGTTGTTGTGGTTGTTGTTGTTGTTGTTGTTGTTGTTGTTGTTGTTGTTGTTGTTGTCGTTGTTGTTGTCGATGTTGTTGCCGTTGTCGTTGTCGTTGTCGTTTTTGTTGTCGTTGTTGTTGTCGTTGTTGTGGTTTTGTTGTTGTTGTGGTTGTTGTTGTTGTCGTTGTTGTTGTGGTTATTGTTGTCGTTGTTGTTGTCGTTGTTGTTGTCGTCGTTGTTGTTGTTGTTGTTGTTGTTGTGATAGTTGTGATAGTTGTTGTGGTTGTTGTTGTCGTTGTTGTTGTCGTTGTTGTTGTCGTTATTGTTGTCGTTATTACGGGATATTATTATATTGATATTATTATTAGTACTATTGTTATTAGTATTTTTATCACTACCCGATATTATTATAGTGATATTATTATTATTATTATTATTTATTTTTATTATTATTATAGTTAGACACACATTTTATTTTTGTTTACTACGGGAGGATATCTCAATTACTTGCAATTTTATTTATTATGTTGTTTATTTATCTATACATATGAGTATTATTTGAATTCAAATAAGTAGTTACAAAAGTAGTAAAATAATAAAATTGAAAATAATTTTTTTATTATGAAAAATTATTTAAATTTAAAAAATAATAATTAAGAGGATAAAATTTTAAAAACAAAAGAGGACACTAAAGATGTGTATTAATCTACATATACTAAGTTGTTGTATTATTATTTATTTATTTTTATCACAAATATTATTATAACAGTAATATTATTAGTAGTAGTATAGTGAGTCAACCCATTTAACCCACCAACCCGTGGTGGACCGAGTCGGGTTGGAATGTTTTTGGCTCACTAATAAGTGAGTCAGGTTAGGTTGGCTCACTAAGTAATTAACCCGTGGTGAGTCGAGCCAGGTCGGGTCGGGTTACCCGTTTTGATAACTCTAATAGTGAGACACACATTCTACTTTTATTTAATATGATATCATATCTCAAAACTTGCAATTCTTTATTTGTTTTGTTGTTGACTTATCTTTAAGTCTTTCAATTAAAAAAGTAGTTACTAAAATTGGTGAATTAATAGAATTGGAAATTAATTTGTTTATTATAATAATTATATTGCATTTATATTAATAAATTATTATTATATTACTATAGTGGTATGATTATTATTATTATTGCAATTATTTTTGTTGTTATCACAATGAGATATTATTATAGTGATAATATTATTATTACTATTGGTATTAGTATTTTTATCACTACAAGAGATTATTAGAGTGTTGTTGTTGTTGTTGTTGTCGTTGTCATTGTTGTTGTCATTGTTGTTGTTGTTGTTGTTGTTGTTGTTGTTGTTGTTGTCTTGTTGTTGTCTTTGTTGTTGTCGTTGTTGTTGTCGCTGATGTTGTTGTCGTTGCTGTTGTCGTTGTTGCTGTCGTTGTTAATAATAATATTATTAGTGTTTTTAATTATTAAATATATAATTTTTAAATTTATTTAAATAAATATAACAATTATTATATTATTATTTTATGAAAAACAAAAAGAATTCTATATCAAGTAGGGGTGACAAAACAGGTTAGCCCGGCCCGTTTTAGCCCGGTTCGCCACCAATAAACGGGCTAGACATTGTGACCCGTCCCCTCTTAAGGCAAGCTGGCCTATCTATTTTTTTTTCTTTTTTTTAACATTTTTTAATTTTTTATAAATTTTTGTTTATAAATCTATTATATATATATATATAAATTTATTTATATAATATAAAAAAAGTATTATATTTTAATTATTTTTAATTTTAAACATAAAAAAATGGGTTGACGGGCCAGGGTGGGCTGGCCCGGTTTGACCCATTAAACTGGCGGGTTAGGCAGGCCGGGTTACAATGGGTTGGGAGGCTGAAAATTTCAACCCAGTCCACCCTTTTTTTGGCGGGCTGGCGGACCTGGCCCACTTTTGACATCCCTAATATATCAAGTGCATAATCCAGATAGTTGAGTCGAGAGTCCATTAATTGTTGAGATGAAGATAAGCATGCAAATTATTCTTTGGTTGTATATTGCTTGTGTTTCATAACTTGTTTATTTAAATGTTAAAAATTATTTTCACTAGCTTACCCTTCTATATGTGTAATGTGTTTTGTTTGTCTTTTCTTTATGCGATGATTACCATTATTGGTGGGAGCAAATGATGAGGCGTCTGTTGATGTGGACCAGATGTAGGGAGATGTTGTTTAGCTTAGTAGTTATAGCTAATTTCCTTTTTTGAACACCCTTTTATAGGAATTTCTTATGTTTTGTTTTAGTACTCTATTTTGAGTAATCTTTTGAAATTCCTGATGTAAATTTCGGATGACTATAATAGTGAATCTTTTATACTCTCTTATGTTGATCAAAATATCAAATCATGTAATGTTTTATTTCAATAACTTTTGTCTATTAAGTAGAATGTTACAATTTCTACAATTAAATATTAATTTATTTCATTGTTAAATATCATGATAGCTACATAGGTTTTTTTTCTTTTTTACATCAAACTTAAAGAGATATTTTGTATATCAAAATTTTGAACTTTTCGGAAATGCTTATAAAACATTAAAGTTTATTGGACTGAAATTGATATTTTGTAGTCAAATTTAAATTTGGATTTTGTGGACCAACAATTGTGTAATAAACATAAATAAAGAAATTAATTTGAATTAAATATTTTTAATATATATATATATAACATGAATGTAGTTATTATAGCTTATTATAATTTCTACATGTCACAACCTAAATCGCGACGGGATAACGAACTAAAAATAAAATTAAAAAAAAAAAGGGTTTGGAGTCGCCACCATAGTTATTATAGGAAACTATGAAAAACTATAAAAAGGAGCAAGGTCTACGAAATAGAGTTTGGGGGTACGGGACTTAATTACGCATAGGGAAGGTGTTACCACCCTACAACGCCCATCCTAAGACAGTACCTTTAATTAAAATACAAATTGATGTGATTTCCTTTAAATGTTTATTTTCCAAAAAATAAATAAATAAAATAAATAATAAATAAATAAATAAAGATGACAAAGAAAAACAAGGGAAACAAACAAAAATTTTGTTTTTTGGGCTCGACAAGGATTACTCCTTACTCCTACGTATCTCCATTCATAATGGAAAACCAGGGTCATGTAGTTCTATATGAAACAACTTTTTAAAAAAAAAATTTGTTCGAAGATGTTGATATCACTCTTTAATATTTGAAAATTTTGTATTTTTTTAGTAATCTTATAGAAGAGAGGGAAGGTATTAAATACTAAGAGGACACAAGTGGTCACACGAGCACTTATACAATTTAAAAGTTAGAAGGGTATTTAAATTATTTATTTGTTATTACTTCCTTTAAAGAAAACAAAACTTCCGAAATAAGACATGATACCCAAAAATGTGACTATTATATATCCATAATTTATGAAAATATTAGAAAAATAAATAAATAAAAGATTAGGAAATAACGTTTAGGATTAAACATATTATTTTATTATAAAAAAGTTTTAAAACACTTAATATGAAAGATATGGTACAACATATTCATACAACATTAAAACATGATATCTCTCACTTATTCATGCAACAACGTTCACAACACAATACAATCAACAAACATTAATTATAAAACTAATGAACCCAAATATGCATGACAGTAATGTTTTTTCCATATCAAAAAGATATAGTGAAAACATCAAATTCAACCAAGATCATAACCAAATCTCAAGAAAGACTGCATAACACAACAAAAATTATTTTTTGTGAACCTGAAATTGTGTGCTTAAAAGAAATTGTGTGCTTAGGGTGAGAGAGGTCTCCAGAATTCCGATAGAAAAATTTCTTTATTTTTTACTTGACGGGTTTATATACACAACATTATAAATATAATGTAATCTCGTAATAAAGTCAGTCTTGATTACAAATAAATTTAAAAGGCAAGAACTGGTCTTAATATTATCACATTATGATAATCAAATCACAGCAAAATCAGAGCACAAAATCAAATGTGATCAACAAAATTGATTTTAATTAGTAAAAGAGATATTGCTTTGAATCATTACTACTTTCTTCATCTGGAAAAAGAGGTGTCATAAAATCAAACGTGATCAGGACAGATTAATTGTAATTACAAAAAAGATATTATTGAGAAACATATTACTATTTTCCTCATCTAAATAAGGAGGTGTCATAAAATCAGAGCACAAAAATAGAGTAAATGATTCTAAATATTAGAACATATTTTGTTTCTAATTATTAGACTAACTTCTTAATCTGGAGAAGAAATGACAAAGCATAGAATGAGGGTGAGAAAATTAAATTTTGGACTACCATTAGTTGTAAGAAAAAATGGTGTGGATGTACAAAATATTTTGGGCTAAAATAGAAACAAAGACTCAAAAGAAAATACATAAAAGATTAAAACAATCTCTCTCTCTTTTTTTTATTATTTATTATTATTATTATCCTATTATTATTATTTAGACAAAACCAAAGAAAAAACTTATTTACTTTTTTATTATTTATTTATTTATTTATTTTCTTAAAAAAACAAATTATTATTATTTATTCTATTATTTATTTAGCCAGACGAAATTGGGGGTTGACACTACATAAAAACAATAATTTAAATAAATAAGTAATTTGATTGGAACGAAATATTTACTCTTTTTTTAACTTTTAAATGCTAATCAAACTTTTTAAACTTTTAAAATAGTAATTATTACTCATTATTATTTACGAAATAGTTATCTATTATTTTTTCCCAAACCTTTTAAATTTTATTGGAACAAAATACTTATTTATTATTATTTACAAAATTTATTAATCTATTATAATTTATAAATATTGTTAATATACTTTTCTTTTAATTTCATACTGTACAAATTAATATTGAAAACTTTTAAGGCATATATTTATAAATATTTAATATAATATTATCTATTTTGAATTCTAGAGTACACCAAAATGATAACACCAATACACTAACCTATAATACGGGTTTAGATCAATCAAAGATCACCGAAAGTTAGAGTAACGTGAAGAATTTGTATGGCATTATAAGTGTCTCATATTTTCAGTTTCTGTATTTAGTCAATTTTTCTTTTAGGATAGTGATCTTTATTATTGAGATAAGTGTCTTCTTTGGAAAAATATAATTTCCTAAACATGCAAAATAGTAAAGAGATAATTTATCTTAGTGATCTCCTATAATAAAGTTATCCGAAAAATATAAATTTTGTAGTATGTTGCATTCAAACAACTTCTATTAATAACTTTAGAAAAGAGCTTCATGTTCAATTAGATGACTTGGACAGCATTGTCATGCATTTTGGCTGCAGACTATAGTTTCATTTATTTATGCTCATAATTTTATTCATTAATTTATACTCAATTATATTTATTTATTTTATTTATAATGGAACATTAAGTTACAATTTTTCTTATATAATTATAATTTATATTCAATCTTAAAAATAATTTCGTAATCTAATCTTACACAAAACAAGCAATAAAGTTAAAAATCCTTTGGGACTCTCATCTATTGGCTGCTTCTTTCCTTGTGATCCTAAAAAACAATTTGGTCAGCTTCCTCCGGAATTTCTTCCATCCGCTATCGATTTTCACTACCCTTATGGAAGAATTTCTTGTGAACAATTTGCATCTCACTTCATCTTTAGGATCATAAAGATGGACATTTTTTAGTTTTCCATTCTGCAAAAAGTTCCATAAACCATTTTAATTTGAGATTCAAATGTTACACACAAAAAACATCACAAATGCTAATCATGAAATACACCTGATCGAATGCCTTAAACAAGTGTCAAACAGAAATGCAAGAATCATTCATATTCATATATTAGACAAAAAAAATACACATAATTTTATTTTGAGATTCATATTCATATTCTGATGTGATGCAAAAACAACATCACAGAGAGAAAAGATTAGAAATAGTATTCATGATTTATACACCAGTTTTAACGGCTAGAGCAAGAATTAGATAGAAAACAAAACCTTTAAACTAACGTGAAAAAGAATTGAAAGAATGAGTCATATCTGGTACACGAAAAACAAATTTGAAGATAAATGAAAGAAACTTGAAAACATAAATTTGAACTAGTTGAAGATAAAAATAAAAATTTGGAAATAATGAAGATTAAAGAAAAAAAAATCTAAAAACAAAAGATAAACGTGAAATGGATTGAAATAAACATTACAATTTTAGGCAAAAATAAGAATCCAAAAACACATATTTCAAACTCCAATGATGAAAAAGGATTAAATTTGAACCACTTAAAAACAATATGAAAAACCAAAAAGAAATGTGGAAAACACAAAAAAAACTGGGTAAACGAAAAACAAATCTAAAAATAAATGAAAAAACATGAAAAGAGAAATTTGAACCGGTTAAAGAAAAGATTTTGAAAACATCAGTGCTTAAAGAAGAAATCTGAAAGAAATATGAAAATGAAACATATACAAACCTGGTCTTTGAGATAAATGGTCTTGAACTGTCTCATAATATTTCGTAAGTTGTCCATTGATTTTGTGTTTAAGAGGAGAATATGAACTCCAATATTGGTAGAAACTGAACAAATCTTAACTTTAAACGCCTAAAGAAATTAAAGAAATGAAATAAAATGAGAAATTAAATGTACCCCAATGAAAAGAGTAAAAATTAAAAAAATAAATAAATAAATAGAAGGAAAAAAATTACAATAAATTAGATCTTAGATTTGTTTGAAGAAAAACATGGTGATTGAAGAAAGAAAACCTTCAGTTCCTTAGAAAACCTGAGAAACAAAAATATCACAATAGAAAAAAAAAATCAAACCTTGAACGCTTGAACGCGTGAAACAAAAATATGATTGAAGAAATGTATTGCCTTTCTTCAAGGCTGAAAAAACAGTAGAAAGATTAGAAAAGGAAGCAAAACAAGTAAGATCTTAATAAAGAAGAAAATAAAAATTGAAAAATATAAAGAAATCAGAGCAAAGAATTATACAATCCAAATCGAAGAAAAATATACCCCATACATACAAAAAATAAAAAAACAGATCAAAAATCATAGATCAGAACAAACATCAACTATGAGTTCGGCCGTAAACAAAAACTATAAAAAATTAAGAGAAAATAACAAATAAAAAAGCAGATAAAAAATCATAGATAACAAACATCAACTATAAGTTCAGTCATGAACAAAAAATATGAAAAAAAAAATAACGAAATCACCATGGAAATAACGAGAAAGCAACAACAAAAAAACCAAATGGAAACCCCAAAGATTAAAATCACGAAAAAATAAATCAGTCAAAGCTATGAATCGTAAGATAAAAAAAAATGCATAAATATATTATCAATCCATAAAACAAATGATAAAACAAAAATCAGTTGAAATATAAACAAAAGAAATTGAGAGGAAAAGGGAAAGAAAAGAACGAAACAACCATAGAAGATGGTAAGCAAGAGAAACATAGTGAGAGTGAAGAAAGTTTGAAGAGAGACCAAGAAATAGGTTAAGATGAGAGCGAAAGAAAAGGATAATAGGGTGAGTCTAAGAAACCAGGTGAGAGGGCGAAAGTGAGAAGAGAAAGCGGGAGATATGTTAAGGTGAGAGCAAGAGAAGAGGGTGAAAGAATAAGTCTGAAGAGAAAAAGAATACAGTTTAGGATTTAATAAAATTTGGGAGGGAAATGAAATGAAGGTTTGAAAAACTCGATACATATCAAACAATTGCTCCGCCATGTGTTGCAATTATATGCATAAGGGGCTTTTTTTTTTTTTTTTTGGGTTTTAAAGTGTGTTGTTCATAGGCATGCTTTTGCTTTGTCCATTCTATTTTAATTTTTGTAGAAGTAGTTTCAGGTAATCATTTTACACTATCAATACACTTCTTTTAGCTCTTCTTTTAGCTGTGGCTGTTTTTGTTTTGACAGGCACAAAGTGCACTAAGATTCACCCTTGGCCATCTTGAATATTGCATCATTCAAAAATGGTTAATAAGCACTCAGTTCTCTTGATGCTATAGGATGACAAAATCTCATTGTAAATGTTTTTTCCTTGTATATATGTAAAGCTATTCATTTTACATGCTTAGTTGCTTACAAACTGCAGCATCAGAAACCCAAACTTGTTTACATCCATCACCACAACTACTGTTCCTGCAATCAAAATCTGCCAGTATTTTAGAAAACTCCCAAGACCTTACTGTACAAGACACACTGCTGGACCAAGTATGCTCTTTGAGACATATTCTTCAGAGGACCAAAGTGGCAAAATTTTTATCTACCCACAATTTCCTCTTTAACATGCTCCAATTCATCAGATTTAACAAACTCTTTACTTGACCTTTCAGGGGAAGATGCCTTTTCAGGGTCATCTTTTACGTTAGCTACATTCATTGGGGCTTCATTGTCCTCATGAGTGTTAGAAGGAACTGTTTGAACCACATGTACCTTAGAATTGGGGGAACCATTGCTGCCTGGGGCCATAGCCTCAGAACCAACTGAAATTCTTTCAACTTTGGGAGATTCATCATCTGAAGAATCAGATTCGTTTACCCTTTCTGGAAGTGCTTGAGACTCATCTTTAGATTTCCTTGATTTACAAGAAATAACTTGTTTGAAGCCTCGAGCCGATTTTCCTGCTGCTTGTTTCAAAAAATTCTTTGCAACATCCTTCGCATTTCCCTTTGCAGGGATTTCAGAACCACTCTCTTCAATCGAACCCCCTTCTTCCTGAACCTTAGGAGTTGGAAAGTCAGAAATGTTCTCATCCATCACAAACTTCACACCAATCATCCCCTTAGAATTCATTGCCCTAATGTTATCACGTGGAGATAGAGTGTCCTCTTGAACCGGCTCCTCCCCCCCTTTATTTCGGTGGAATACTGAACCAATCTTGTGCAGACCCCTCCTGAACGATCTCAGCCGGTGCTTTTCTTCGGGATTGTTATCAGAACTGCTGCTGTCATTGTTCAAGGATCCAGATTCGGTTGATCTACCGCTGCCAACTAAATCATTAGATTCTCCACGAATTTCAGTATCAAGGCGCCGACTCTTCCCTTTCCTAGGCTTCCACTTTTGGGAAACTTCACTTCCTGGGTGATGAACCCAAACTCCTGTCTCCTTTTGTCCTTCAATGTCTATAGGTTCATAGTTATCTGCCAACTTCTGAGAATTTTCAGGTGGAACATGTGAAGGGGAACTATTATCAGCAGTGTTATGTGCTCCAAATGAGTTTTTTCGTACTTCAAACTCCATGTTTTCCTGTTCACCCGTAGTATCAACTCCGTGTACAGATCAAATTCAAATTGAAATCAAACAGCCAAACACCAACTAAAACAGGAGCAACTTACTACTGCCCCACATGCTATTTTTTTCATTTTCTTTTCTATTCTGTTCTTATCAGAATATTTCACATAATTAAATATTGATAAGTACAAATATATTTGAGAGGGACTGGGACATTACCTTTCCATTAGCTTCAAGAATAGTTATTGCCAAACGCAGTCTCCCCATTTTCATGTTCTCAAGTTGCAGCCATATATCGTGTCTTTGTCCATCCCTAAAGTCGTTGATGTTCACAGAACAGTCCCTGAAAACAGCACAACATTAAATTATTTGGATGAATGCACCAGTGACAGAATAAGTGGCAGGAAATCATGGGAAACATACAATGAATGAAGGTTGGCAAGACATTTGATCAAACAAGCAGTAGAAACTAGATCAAACAAGATATTTAGAGAAATGTTGTCAGACTCATACGAAATTGAAACTTCTGTGATTCAGAATTACAACTCAGTAATCAATTCTTTCCCTTTCAATAAATATTTTCTCCATTTGCTTAACCGGCATCTTAAAGGCAATTAATTGTGCAGGCACACACACAGATATTTTACAAAATACAAAGTGTATGAAATGGAACAAACCCAAGGATATCATCATAGAAATGGTCCTTGTCACGAACTGCAATAACTAGCACATTATCAGACTCCCATGTTATGATGGGAATTTTAAATTCCTCGTGCCATTTTGGAGTAAGTGTTTTCCTTTGTATTTTTGTCCTAAATCTGTATCCACCCATATGACCTTTCACATAAGGATCCGCTAAACCTGAAACATACTATAATTTAGTATGCACATAAAAATATAGAAAAAAAAAAAAAAAAAAAAAAGCTCACAAGAATCATAGGTAAGGGATAACCATTTAGATCTGATGGCTTCATGTCAGTTGCTTCAATAACTTCTACTTTTGCATATGCAACAGGCTCCATCTCATCCACAGAGAACCAACATTCTATATCATTAAGATTAAGGGATGATGAGTATATAATAATATGAAAACAAATATATAAAGGATTGAATATGCCATCCAGAGTTAAACTAAACGATTTGTACGGTAGGGATTCTAGAGAGGGCAACGGAAATGTCCTTTCTCCACTGAAGATATGTGATGAGAGAAAACCAATGACTTTGTTTTATGAAACCATAAGTTTCTCCAAAATTTCCATAATTGAAACCTTGTATTAATGAAACCATGAGTACTTGTTCACCATGCCTACTTAAAGAACTAAACTCATATGTCTTGAATAGGTAGTAAAATTACAAGATCTAGTAAAATTGACATTTTCCACTTTATTTGAGCAATGATTGATCGCCACAATCTGGTATCCTAAATGTTCATAATATGGTTGATGAGCACAATAATGTTCTCAATCACCAAGGCTGCCAATAAACTAGTTATTACAAAAGTCTATAAAAAAAATTACATATTTTTACCTTGCTGTGGCGAAACAAATTTCTCAACATCAACAACCAGCATATTGGGCTGCAAAAATTCCAAATATGTAAATATAGAGAAATAATTAAAAAGATACAATAAATTTCTAAAAGCAGAAACAACCAAGAGACACAAAGATTTCTAACACATTTGATATTTATATCACATCATTTCAATACCCCAAGAAGCCAACTGATAAGAATACACAAAAATACAAAAGTAACAAGGTGGGAACAAGTGAACAACACAGAGACAAACTTCACCTCCACAAGGGTCTGTTCAAAAGCAATAGACAGCAACTTATCCTGATAATGAAAGCATTGAAATTAGACATCATTTAAAGCAAAAGAAAGTAAGAACGTAAGAAGATTTTGCAAAAAACTTTACTTACTAGCCACCCAGCAATGCCTGGAAGTTCAGTCACATCAAGCCCATGAGTAAAAATAGGTTTGACAGTCATTTGAAAATATGGAGGTTCAACAAAGCATACACGCAAACGGCCAAGAAAAGGCCATGTTGGGAGAAACTTTACCCCAACTAATATCTACACAGAACAGAACAATAAAATAATATTATCAAATATTAATAATAACAACAATAGCAATAATGATATAAATTCTATTTTATTCCCTAATCTCTCCTAACTACCAGAGAAGACATTACAAATCCGCAATTAGTTATATGAAATTAGCTTTCAACTATACAAATCTCATAAAGAATCTTTCACCAAGCATTTCATCAATACTAATAGCTAAGGTATAATAAAGGTTAAAGTATAATTATAAACTTTATGGTCAGACTTAAGAAGGATGGCGAAATACTTTAATATAACAGAAACTTGAGGCATGCTTAGTTTGAAAACATTTTCAGATTTCATTTTTTCTTTCTGTATTCACACAAAAAAAAATGTTTCCAATTTGTTACCTATTTACAAATGTTTGAACAGAATAAATCTTTGAACACAACAAGGTAAAAACAAAGATCTCCTTTTTATAATTACGTTTAAAAAGTAGAAAATAAAAACAAAATCATTTTCTCAATTAAAAATATTATGTATCCCTTCTCTTTAAAAAGAATAATTTTAAAGTTAACTAACAAATTGCAAAACGACTTCATCTCACTCAATACTCCATTATCAACTCTTCTTCAATACAAAAGATCATTTCTAACAATCAAACTACATTTCACTAGGAATTTTCCAGATATCTTGGCACATGCATATCCCTGAATCCATGCTTTGTATCCATGAACTTGTATTGAGTAAATAACAGGAAAAAAATATATATTATTCAACAAATATGTCACTGTAAAATCAAAATTTCAATGCCATACCTTCCCTTCGATATGCATGCCTGTAATGTGCAATTTTGCCCACATTCCAAACCCCAATCTTTTCCTTAGTTTGACTGCGAGTATTGCACTCATATCATCAGCAGAAAGAAAATTCATTCCTAACTCCAGAACCTGCATGAATCACATGGTACCTAAGTCAAACCAAAAAAATAAAAAATCATTCATAGATGCAGAACAAGACATTCTCTTGATATGCTGCTTTAATTATCACATATCACATACCAAGTGGTCATCCTCAGTCTGGCGAAGAACCCTGATTTCAGTAAACATAGGTGGATTTCTTCCCAGGTATAGGTGCTGAACAACAGCTTCCTTCTGCAAATGTAGTTCACATATATCAATATCTGATCACACCAAAAGTCAAAGTAATTTTATATTCACAAAAGCATAAAAATAACCCAAGTCACAGAGAATATGAAATTCATATAATATCACTTTTAAGAAAATGGTTTGAAATCCATATTGCTTGATCCAGCTCAATCAAAGACAAATAACTAAACAGTTTGAACCATACAGCAGTCCAAGGTTTGTACTTCTCTAAGAACCATGGTATGATAGGGAATAATATCTTCTGAGAGGCAATATGTTCCATACATATAGGCCATATGTTTTCAACTGCATGGTTCAACCACCGGACTGTTTCAGAATCTGAAAGTACCTGAAGAAGCATAAAGACATTAAGCAAGTTATATCAGTAAATCATTATAGCAGAACACTTGCAGTTAAAACTTGATGTCTCAAATTTAAACCTGCAATTATGAAATAAAAGAACAATTTCCAAAAGAAAAATTAAAATATATATTTGTGTATTTTATTACAGGGGTGAGTTGTATCTTTTTCCATAGTTTTAGTTGTTCGTTCATATAGTTTCATCTTCTGCATCGATTGAAAAAAACCATTCAACTAATTTTCAAGTAGAATTAGTTTCCAGCTCAGTAAACTGACTATATATATGGTAGGACCAAAACATGAAAGCATTGTTTTCAAACACACGCACACAAAAGCAGAAAGAATCTTGGAATATCATCCAAGAGAAACTTATTGATAAGCAATGCCGTACAAATCCATTCACAACGCTGACGGGAGTTGGATAACATGGATGTGAATTGGACTTCGTTTCGTCTCTCAGGATCAGCTTCTGCCTCAATTTAAGGAAATGGTTTAACTTAAAAGGACAATTTATTCAGATTCCAGTTTATTTTTCTTCATTGACCACTGTTCATTTCATTTAGTTTTCAAGCAAACTCAGTTACTACTTTCCCCTCAAACTCCAATATCCACAAAATCAAAATAACCACAATAAAAACAGCAGAATTACCCTTCTTTGATTAGCTTGCTTCCTCTCCTCAAACTGCAACTTCTTCCGCAGCCTCGTAACAAAACGCTCATGGACCTTTACAAAAAAATCAAAGTCAGAAACAAAGTAATATTCTACATCTTTTTCTCTACCCTTTAGACAAACACAACAAAACCCAAATAACGATTCCTTTTCTAAGCCCCCTATCTTTGATTTTTTTTTTTCTCATCCACATCATCAACTAACTAAACAAAAAGGCAAACCCAAAGATAAAAGAGAAAGGCAAAAATAGCTAATCAAACATAACCAAAAGTTATCAAATCTCCAATCATGGTCCTCACCAGGAAAAGATAAATCAAAGCTACAAAATAAACAACGGAGTGGCACGAATTGAGTGCAGAGAGAATCCAAATCGCAATCAGCACAATCCCCACATGGTGCAAGATTGAAATTTCCGTCATATCCATCCCCTTCAACCCAAAAAGAAAAAAAGAAAACTGCAAAACCACCCCTTAACTGAAACCACCACTCCTAGAAACAAAGTTTCAAACTTTATAGACACCCATTGATCCAAATCCAACCCTGAACCTCATAAAATGCCAAATGCATGCCCATGAAGGAACCCAAAATCCGGTATATTAAAAAACCGAATCCGTGCCTAGCCCCACCCCCAAAAGGGTATAAATAATTGAATATTCAAATCCAGAAGGAGATACGCTACTGTTGTGACAACTACATGCAAATACAGGAATTTGTCTCAAAGCAAATAAGATTTCCAAGAATAAAAAAATGGTTAGAGAAAGTGAAAGGTAAAGTTTGCTAGAGTATGTCCCAATCAAGAGGCCCAGGAGCATTGAACCATTTCAATTTCAATTTTTTGTTGTATTGATTAAGAACCAGTGAAACGGTGCCGTAAAAGCGAAGTAACGCGGCCAAATGAAAAACAGAGTAGCAGGATTTTGTAACATCTGAGAAACATAAGTTAACACCTAAAAGGAACCGCTTTTTCGGAAGCGGCAGATTACGAATGGCATAGGCGTTATCTAATACCAAAAGGATAATAATTTTAAATTCTCCAACATTTCTTTTTATTTATCTTATTTATCATTTTTTCATGTTTTTTTTCTTTTCACATAGTGTTTAGGAAGTGCCTAGGATTAAATTGGTCCCAAGATTGCAAAAAAATCCACAAAATAATTAGTTTTCAAAAGTAATTTGCGTAAATAACTTGCTCCAATTGTATAAAATTCATATTTCTAATATGTGTACTAAAATAGTGATTTTACTAATAAAAAATATAAGATGAATCTCCAAGGTCTAAGATGCTCAAATACAACCTAAGCAATCCATTAAAGTTTTTTTTTTGTTACATTAAAATGTGCCTAATCTAAATATTAATTCACATAGGTTTTGTTGAGTTTTTATCAATAAAAATTGAATTAACCAATACTTTCTAAAATTTTCTCAGAATATATTAATTTCACTATCTTTTTAAATTATTTACTAACATCTTCTTTATTTTAAAATATTATATTACTATATTTCTAAATTATATATAAGTTCACTTAATGTTAAAACTTTACCAATTATCCAATCTCAGGTCCATTGAACTTCAAAGACACTTAAAAAAATTACACGAAAAATATATATTTAAATTGTCTTAATATTTTGAGTTATATAAAATTATTAATTGAAGAAACTTTAATTTTGATATAAAGTAAATTAGAGTTCGTTTTGAAACTACTTTTTCATTCTTTCAATTGAAAAAAAAAAAAGTTTATTTCTGGAATCAATTTTCCATTCTCTTAAAAAATGATGGTTATTTTTTAGATCTCGTTTCTATCTCCACGTAACACCAATATTCTCCATATCCGATAAGACAACAACACTATAATGAATCGCTGATGAAAGTATTATCACTTTAAAACTCAAAAAATTAAAATTTTCATATCTTATTTTTAAAAGACATATAAGAGAACATTTTGTCCAAATTTGACAATAACAGTTTCACATATATAAAATGATAAAAGGAAAAAATATAAGTGTAATTTAGAAAATCCTAAAAGCTTTAGTGTTATCTAACAAGATTTTTAATACAGATTAAAAGTTATAATAATGTTAATATAATAATATAAACCTGTTATTTATTACTATATTTTCAGAAATACATGCATTTATTTTATATTTAAAGTTTTTAAAGCGTTAGAAATGTTCATGTTAAGAATATAAAGAGATATTGAATTTCTCAGATATAAAGTTCGAAGACAGGTAGGTTGGCACGTGTCAGCAAAAATGAGCTCAACGTGTCGGCAACGGGGATTCCATATTTTTTATATCTTTTTCAAATATATGTCGGCACTGAATTTTTTGTCTTTTGACTAAATGGTTTTCAAACTTAAGGATTAGCATATATATATATATATATATATATATATATATATATATATATATATATATATATATGAGATTCTCTC
>Ga0214544_1008298_pt1 | contig 17395 bp, 5 predicted proteins | sample CNSS3metaG_FD_160074 | JGI IMG/M metagenome (GOLD analysis project Ga0214544, IMG submission 160074) | Root nodule microbial communities from cowpea collected in UCLA plant growth center, Los Angeles, California, USA - CNSS3 | ecosystem: Host-associated > Plants > Roots > Nodule | place: USA...
TATTTTTAAATAAATATTTTTTTTTATTAAAAAATTATATATATATATATATATATATATATATATATATATATATATATATATATATATATATATATATAATATACTTTTGCTTATGATAAAAAAAATAGTACGGAAATGTATCTGGATGATTGGTATATGTTTTGCTCGTTTAGTTACATTATAAAAAACGGTTATAGGCATGTTGGAATTTATCTTCAATTATATTTTGTCTAGTGTTTATTACCCACAATTGCATGGATTAAGGATTGAAGGTTTTTTACTTGTTTGTAATAATAATCACCATGATGACTTTTTTATTATAAAATCATAATTATAATGTACCTGCTTTTTTGATATCTATAGATTAATCTAATCAATAGGGTTTATGTGGGTGAGTGTTCGCTATAGGTCATATTAATGTTCTGTATGCTATGGGAGGGTTTTTTTTTTTTTCTTTTTTGTGTGTGGGTGGGTAGTATTAAAAAAAAAAGAGAGGCTGTGATGGAGAAAAGCATAGTATAGCTCTTCTCCTGAATGAATCCAGGGCCTTTTATGGTTGGAGATGATTGATGAGTTAATAAACACACTATCTATTTTGAGCTTATTTGAGGGAATTACTAAGAAACAAGTTTTTATTTTATTGAATATATATTTTTCTTTGCATATGAGATTAAACAACTCTATTATCCCTATTTAATATAATTGCTTTTACTGATATTTTTTTTTTTTATACCTGTTTCGAGTTAGAAGAAAATCTTTTAACAACCAAACAACCATTTAATAACTTGCTTTTAAAAATAATGCAATCATTAAGAAAACAAACTTTTATTACAAAGGAAAAGAGAAAAAGAATGAAAAAATAATGAGTCTTAATTTATTGATTGTATCGATGCTTATTTATGGTATGAATTTATTTACAATTTATTGATTGTATCAATTTATTGATCTATCAAGATATCATTACCCATTGTTGGAAACTGGTCTTTTCAGAATCATACAACCATTTAAAAAAAGAAATGCTTTTAAGGATAATATGACCATTAAGAAAATAAACTTTTTTTAATTATAAAAGACAAAATAATGGGTGTCTAAGTGATTGTATAAATTTGTTAGGTTGTTAAGATATTATTACCTTTTATATTTGAAGTTAATAATATTTTAAGAACCATAAAACCAGTTGAAAACTTTCTTTTAAAAGTAACATAATCATTAAAAAGAAGACTTTTTTTTATAAAAAATCTAATTTTTTTTATTGAATTCACTTTTGCTTCAATCCAATAAATTTAAGATCCATTTTATAAAAAAATTAATCCATTTAAAATCTATTTTGTTCAATTTGTCTGGATTTCAGTTTAATCTACATTTCTCATACTTTTGGGATTAGTTATCCATTTTTTAATCTAGATTTTAATTACTGATTGGTACCCTAATTTTTTGGTTAAGTTCAATTTGGTCTCCACACTTTTGGTTTATTCAATTTAGTACCCCAATTATTAAAAATGATTCAAATTGGTCATCTCCGTTAAGTTGAAGTTAACACCGTGTCCGTACAGGACACGTGTCAAGCCGTTGAATTTTTAATATTTTTTTTCAAAAAACTTTAAAATTGCCACGTGGCAGCTTATAATCATGACACATGGCAGTAGTAATAGTTATTTTCAATTTAGTCCTCTATTTAAATTTTTTGTTCAATTTAGTACCCAATTCTTTAAAACGATCCAATTTTGTCCTTTCCAATTTAAGACCAAATTAGTAAATAAGTTTAATTATAACTTATATATACATGTTAAAATAATTGTTTTGAATTTATACATCAAATCACTACACCTAAATATTCAAATTATTTTATTTTTTACAAGTATAAAAAATTTCAGGTGTAAAAAATTACAAAGGTAAAAAATGTTAGAAATAAAATAATATAAGTATTTAGATGAAATGATTTGATGTATATATTAAAAAAAGTTATTGTAACATGTATATATAAGTTGTAATTAAGCTTATTTACTAATTTGGAGAGGACAAAATTGGATTGTTTTAAAGAATTGGAGTACTAAATTGAACCAAAAATATAAATACAAGACTAAAATGAAAACAACTATTACCACTGTCACGTGTCATGATTGTAAGCTTCCACCTAGCACGATGGTAAACTGACACATGGTAGTTTATAAAATTTTACCAAAAATTAAAAAATTAAAAAAAACTAAAATAAAATTAAAAATTTAACGGCTTGACACGTGTTTTGTACAAACACGGTGTTAACTCTACCTTAACGGAGAGGACCAAATTGAATCCTTTTAGATAATTGGGGTAGTAAATTGAACAAACCAAATCAGTAATTATACCTTTCAAATATGAAAAATCAAAGAAATTCAATCTAAATTTTCAAACTAAATTTTTAGTTGGGTTGGCCCAAAGGTCGGGATGGACTAGCCTAGACCAAAGGTCGAGACAAAGTGGTCTAGGCCAAATGTTGAGACGGGTCAGCGCTAATTGAAATTTGGCCGAATCAGTTCAGGTTGAAATTCAACTAAGTCGACTACGATCAAAATATAGTTGAATTCGAAAAATTTGGCATATTCAGCTGCGTTGGCCCCAACCAAAATGTGATTGAATACGATCGATTCGGTCCCGACTAAAATTTGGTCGCATTCGGTAGAGTCAACCTTTATTGAAATTTGTCTGTATTTAGTCGAGAGGGTTGTGACCATAATTTTATCGTATTCTGCCGAGTCGGTTTCAATCAAAATTTGGCTGAATTTTGAGTCGTCCTTGAATGAAATATGGTTGTATTTGGTAGAGTCAACCCATTGAAATTTAGCCGTATTCAGCCGAGACGGTAGTGACTATAATTTGGTTGTATTCTGTGGAGTTGGCCCTATGTCAAATTCCTAGACGAAATTTGATCGTATTCAGCCAAATTCAACCGAGCCGGTCATGATTGAAATTTGGTCGTATTTGGTCATATCAACCTCGGCTGAAATTCAGACGTATTCGACTAAGTTGACCTTGACCAAAATTTGGATGTATTCTGCCGAGTCGGCGATGTCTAAAATTCGGTCGAGTTGATCTGACCAAAATTTGGTCGAGTTAACCACAACCACGTCTGAAAGTTGATCGAATCGGCCACAACCATAATTTGGCCACATCAGTTCTTGTCGAAATTTGACCAAGTCGGTCTTATCGAAATTTTACCAAGTCGACCTTGGTCAAAATTCTACCAAATTCGATTGTGTCAACCTCGCGACAACATAACCTTTAGAAAATTCAATTTAATTTTCTTTATAAAAAATAATTTTAGATTTTGAACTTAATCCAAATATTTGGATATAGATTTAAATATTTAGATCTAGATTTAAAAAAAAATCCAAACTAATTTTGAAAAAAAAAAGATTTGTATCCAAAATTTGATCCAATTATTTGAAAAAAAAATGAATTTGAAATGAATAATTAAAAATTCAATCCATGAATTTTTTTAATTATAAAAAATGTATTATAAATTTGTAGAGTTGTCAAAAATATCTTTACGCCTTTCAATTTTCTACACATTACAATATATATATATATATATATATATATATATATATATATATATATATATATATATATATATAAAATTCTTTTTCACTGAATTTTGACAAATCATTCCTACCCCACCTAAAATATATTCCATGATAATAGAGAAGCTTCATTTAAGTGCATGCGCCGCTCAAAGTTATCGTGACTATCACATTGATATCAAAATTTTTATCTAAATTGGTCACTAAAAATATTGATCTCTAAATTTGTAAATAAATTGGTTACTGTAAGCCCCTTTTTTCCAGCTTATAATTTGTTGGGTCTGGCCTTTTCGTAGGTCCAAGGCCAACCTAGTAAGGGACCCCCAATACCCCTCCCATTTCACTCACTCTCATTGTGTCTCTTTTCAGAAACTTTCTCTCTTCCCTCTCACTCTGTGCTGAAGTAGAAGCTTTGGTAGGGCAAGTCCAGGTTCCCCTCACAGTGAATCGAAACTAGTTCCTAGTAAGTGGAGATCGACATTTCGAGCTCACGTTTGGTTTATTTTATTTTCTAAAAGCTTAGTCTCGTGAGGGTTCCAACCCTAACTTCATCTTCTATTTTAACTGTAATGTTTCCAGCTTCTTAAAGCTGCTCCTGTCCTCTCACTTCGTGGTTCGTCTTCTTTAAAGCTCAGCTTAACTTAAGGTAAGGGAAGTTGGGTCTCTTTTTTTGTGTCTTGAAGTATGTGGTATGTTTCTGCTTCTGTTGTATGCATAAAGTGATTTAAAAATGCTTGTATCTATTTTGAGTGAACTGTATGGATTGTACTTGGCTGTGTTGGGTGCTGCATGCGTGAAATAGTGGGAGAGAGCTGGTATTCTCTCCCAAGCGAGCTCGTCTCGCCTAGGCGAGAATAGCAGAAGCTCGCCCTGGTGTTGCTCGAGCATCTCGCTTAGGCGACCAAATCTTATTTTGGGCGACGCATTGCCTCGGTCAGGCAAGAATGGCTCGCCCAAGCGAGCGCTCGAGGAAAGCCAATATGCTCTGCTCGCATCCTCGTCCAGGCGAAGGATTTTAGTTTTGGGCGAGTGGTGATCTCGTCCAGGCGAGCTGGTCTCGTCCAAGCGAGGGCTCGCAGAGTGCCACTGTTAGAAGCCTCACCTAGGCGAGAATGCCTAGCTCAAGCGAGACAGTTGTTGTCGCTTAGGCGAGGGCTTCTAGCCTAAGCGAGAACAATGGATGTTCAGGCTTTGTGTTGTTGTTTACGTTATGCGTGGATACTTATCTCAAACATACATGATTTATGTGGATTTGCATGGGTTGTATGAGTTATGTGAACTGGAATTGGTATGCTGGAAGTGATTATGGCATGAAACTGTTAGTTGGTGGTGTTGGCATGAGAATTTGATGTTTGAAATGAAAGTGGTGGTTATGGTATGAGGAACATGAAATTGGTGTGAGATAGGCGTAATTCCATGAATCTCGTGGGGAGATCTCATGGTGGTGTGTAGTGTATATAATTAAGGTAAGGATTCAAGTAAGGATCGCATCCCGAAACTATGAAGGATCAGTGAGTCTCATGTAGAGTAAACTGATCCATGTGGTGAGAGTAGCGAGAGGCCCTAGTCTTTTGCAAGATAATGGCCTTAGATGCTTGAAGGCTAACCTTGTGTGTGGTAGGGTGAACCCCATTAGCAATGGCTCTGCAGAGCAGTAGAGGCCACCACAAGTGCAAACGTCCAGTGAATCCGATCTTATTATATTTATCCGGATAATTGAGTCATAGTGTCCTGCTTGCTTGCCATAACATGATTCAGTGTGCCTAATGTGTTGTTTTCTTGGAATTGTTTTAAGTACTTGATTACTACAATATGTTCAAATGATTTTACACTAGCTTACCCTTTCATTTCGTGTTTGTGCTTGTCTTATTTTCTTCTGCGATAATCACCTTTTGGTGGGAGCAAATGAGAGAAATGTTCAAGGTGGATCTGGTGGTAGCAGCGGTGCAGCTTAGAGTATCCTGTTATTGATGGCTCTTAGGAGCAGTTTCACGGCCATGGGGCCTTTTTGTAATAGTTGTTCTAGTAGCAACCCCTCTTGCAAACTGTTTTACTGTCAACTTTTATGTTTGGTTCATGGCATTATGTTTGGTATGCCTTAGTACATTCAAGTACCTTTATGGATGACTGTAAAAGTGCATTTTTGGGTTATGTGTTCATCTGAAAGCTCTGCTCTTCTTATTACTATGTGATGTTTTAATTTAGTAGAATTATTCTATTTAAATGGGATGTCACAATTACTAATAAGGTAAATTTAGAAATTAATTTTTTTGGTAGCTAAAACCTTGGTAATTAATGTTAGTGACCAATTTAAGACCAATTTAAAAACTATTTTAGTTACTATTAATTTTTAGTTTATAAATTGATATAAAATTTGTTACCATAATGACTAATTTTTGTTGTCTCTAAAATTGGTCACTATTAAGAGATTTTCTTGCAGTAGATAAAAATAATTAATCATTCTCTTTTACCTAAACAAAAAATTTAATTCATTAAATATAATTTTTAATACCAATAACCATACACTACAATGATAATAATTAATTAAATTTTATTCTCAAATATAAATTTATAATTAATTTAATAAAGATATATTAGTACTCAAAAAATTTTGAAGTTTTTTTTTTAAATATAATTTTATAATTAATTTAGAATATTAATATAAGAAAAAAATAAGACCTAAGTGCTTTACCTACTTCAATTGAATTGTCTTGCATCATTTAAATTACTGCAGGCAGAGAAACATGAGCTAATTCTTTGTGTTCACAGTCTGCTGAAATTTTGTTCTTAATTATTTGATTCAATTAATGTTGTCAAAAACACAAGAGAAAAGGTAAATTTTTTGTCCTCTAGAATATTTTAACAGTATGTTCTTTTGCAAGTCATTATTGTTTTTTAGTATTGAAAGCAAGCTTTTCAAGGGGAGGAGGAGCCAAGGTTTACGTAGTGATTAACTCTTTTTAATAACTATAAATATTTATATTTATGTTAGTATTAATGTTAGTGTTGGTTTATTAACTAAAATAAATATTCAAAATAAATAAGATTAATGTCAACCCATTTTTTCTCTCTCACTTTTTTTATAATTTTACACTCATATCTCTTTCGTGTACATTCATTTTCATCACCTACACTCATGGCACTCATCTTCCTCTATATTCACTCTCTTCCTCCACAATCATCTATTTCAGTCTGAACAAAAAAAAAGTTCTATTTTATTATTTTTGTTAATGATGGAGAGATTTATGTAAAACTATTTTTTTTTATAAATTATTATCATCAATGTGAGTCACTTCAATACAAATTAAATTTATATTAAAAATAGATTTCATTTAACGTTGATTTTTTTATTATGCTTTAATTAAAATTCAATTTAAAAAGTATAATTAATACTATTTAAAGTCAAGTTTCAAAGTCAATGTTAATAGTATTCACAATTTTAAAATTTTATGTAAATTATACTAATTAATGTGCACTTTTATTTATTATAGTGAAATTTTGGTCACTTTATCCATTCGGCTTATAGCACTTTCAAAGATGGTGGTCCATTTTCGATCAATGAGGTCGTGTATGGCAGAGACGCAACTGTTACTTTGGAAACACAATTTTCATTTTAGCTCTTTATTGTTTAGGCTGTAATTGTATGATTGTGGTCCTAAGGACATACATTCACAGTATTATATTATTATCACTATCATGCAAAAATTATTATGAAATTGTGTTTTATTTATAGTAAATATATTATATATTTAACAAATGTTTGTACAATAACTTATGAACAAATCAATGATATAGACTATATGTTTTTTTTTTTTTTAATTTGCGCGTATAATCTATATGTAGGCAACCTTGTCAAAACCAGAAAAATGTATGTCCACACAAAAAAGATAAATGGGATTTTCTCAATACATTTTAATTATAATAATTCCTGTCTCCATGCCAAACCTAATTCCTCCACGCTGTAACGCTCGTTTCATGAAGTTTCTGACATTGGCATAACCCATCAAGCAAATAAGTTTAACAAATATCTCAAAACATTTAATGTAAACAACCATTCTCCAATAAAATAAATATAATAAACAATTATCTCAAAACATATTTGAATTATTTATAATTTATTTTTGATTATTTATAAAATATGGAAGTTAAAAGATAAATATCCCACCATCATCTTTTGTCATTCGTGTTTTTGTTTTTAGTTTTCGAATTTTTTGTCTTTAATATAAGATGTTGTTATGTTTAAGGTGAGAATAGTTTCATTAAATAATATGAAAATAATACGGAAATAATGTACTAAATAATTTACAAGATATTTGATAGATCAAATAAATATTCAAAAATTGATCACATTCACCACAACCATGTCAAGAGGAAAGTCCTAATGTTAAGAATAAAACAATAAAAGGAGAGAAAACAAAAAATGATAACTTTTTGGGAAAAAAGGGCTTTTGATCAAGGACTCGCGTAAAGAGGAGCTAACTTTGGCTGTTATTGAGTTTTTAAATGGTTGTTACAAGTTTGTATTGATATCTCTTTGGTTGTGTAAAAATTCTTCTTCTGTGGTGGTGTTGGAGGTATGATATGTGTCTTTTACAAATTGGAAAACAATTTTCGTTTTTCTATCGTTGTCATTGTAGTATCATATGATGTTGCATCTCGATTTTGACAATTGATGTTTCTATGATTGGGTTAAAGGTTTGGTTGATCATGTATGAGTTTGGAGGCCTAACAGTTGTTGTTATTTTGTGGAAGCCTGATGTATATAAATGTTTTTGTGAATGCATTGTTACCTCAAGCTTTAATTGAACTAATTTTTTTTGTCTCTAGTTTTGTAAATTTTTGTGTCATCTTGAAACATAAACCGCTCCTTACTCAGACCTTTAAAAAATACGTATGTGTATTCAAATTAAAGCTCTTGAAGTCTAGTTTACAACCCAAAAAGAATCAAATCATTTGGATATTTGTGCAAAAAGTAATAAATAAAATAGTGAGAATACACAAGAGTAGTAAGTTGTTGTGGACGCTAGAATCATTTTGTTTTTTGAATATAAGTTGCAAACAACCTAGGGCTCCAAAAATAATGTATTAGTAGTCAAATTAAAGATATTGAAGTCTAGTTTTCAACCCAAAAATAATCAAATCAATTGAACATATGTAGAAAACATTAAGAGTAAAATCGTAACAGATGTTTGTGTGTGACGTTGGCATTGATTTGCAAATCTGTTTGAAATTTTTTAAATTAAACTACAACTTCTATAGAAGTCCACATATTATGTTCTACTAACCGAATTAAAGATAATTGAGTCTAGAATCTAAGGAAAAAAGATCAAATCATATGGAGATTTTTGGAAAATGTTATAAGCAAAATAGTAAGAAAATTTCAAGGCTACCAGAACAAAATTTTAACTAGTTTTCATTCTATGACATTGTTTGTAGCTTTCATTCTATGACGTTGCTTGTAACTTTCATTCTGTGACATTGCTAGCAAAATTTAGTTTTGATTGTGTGATTGATGTTATGGAATGTGAATTTCATGAAGTTGGTTTGGAATACACGAGTTTAAGTGAGCACGTGTGGGGTTTCAGATGTAGGTTGAATATTGTTCCTATTTTTAAAATAAAATGTTATTGCTATTTTTCAATTACAATGTTGTTGTTGTTTGTAAAATAGAATGATGTTGTTGTTTCTGAATTAAAATCCTATTGTTGTTTTTAAATTAAATTGATATTGTTGTTTTTCAATTAAAATGTTGTTGTTTTTAAATTAAATTATTGTTGTTGTTGTTTTTCAATTAAAATGTTGTTCTTTTTAAATTAAATTGTTGTTGCTATTTTTCAATTAAAATGTTGTTATTTTTAAATTAAATTGTTGTTGTTGTTTTTCAATAAAAATGTTGTTGTTGTTTACAAAATGAGATGTTGTGTTGTTTACCAAATAAAATGTTGTTGTTATTTTTTGTTTAGAGGTTTTGTGATGGTGAGATATGTATGGTATGATCTTGTGATATTATTGTATGATGAGCACATATGATATGTGGACAATGTATGGTCAATTCTATGATGATGAGGTATGATATACATGTGTGTATGTATGTGTGGTGGTGTATGTATTCTCTTGTAACTGCAAAGCCAAGTTGTTCTTTTACCCAAAGGGCTTGGTGACCTAGGTGTAAGAGGTTTGTTTCCACCGTAAAGCTTTGGCATGAGCTTAAAAATAGTGCTCCTACCCAGAGAACTTTGGTGAGCCGAGTATAAAAGGTTTGTTTCCACCGTAAGGCTTTGACATGAACTTAACAATAATGCTCCTACCTAGAGGGCTTTGGGGAGTTGGGTAGAGGAGTTTAGCTTGTAAGTCTATGAAAGTAGGGGGAAAGGTCTTTTCCAAGAGGCGTTGGTGCTCAAGCAAGGTGGTGGTTAGTTATGAGAGAATGACATATTGTTTGTTGATATTACTTAGTGGTTATATCACTACACCATTTTTTTTACTTTAAACAACAAGTAAAAAGTGTTGTATGAAGTTAAAAAAGTGTGGCCTAAACTTTAGGCAACACTTTGGCAACAATTTTATAGGCATGGAGGATATGGTTGTGCACTTAGGTTATAGGCAACAATTTTTGTACTATAGGCCACACAATTTACAAAATTGTTGCCTTATAGTCTTAGAATAAGCCACACATTTTAAATGTTGCTTATTATTTATAAAGGTCATACCACTTATCTATCCTTTAGAGAACACTTTTCTAATGTGGCTAGTTTATAGGCAACACATTTTAAATGTTGCTGGTAATCTACCTTTACATGTTGATGTTTCTGATTTGTTTTGTGTACAAAGGTTATGATGTAATACCCCTTTCGAGATGCCACATGTAAAAATTTTCTTTCAAACTTCAAAATACAATCACTAATACCATCCTATTAAATAGGAATTTCCACAATTATTTTATCTCAAAATAACACCTACCACAAGTTTGACTGAAATAAGTTTTATTTTCCAGAAATAAACATCGCTCAACCACTAATTGGTTTAAATCATCAAAACGAAACTTAAGACAAGGTCTTTCAAGTCCAAAACTCAAAACAACTAACTATTACATTTTATTCTAAATATTTTCAAATGAAAAAGAAAAGCTCCTAAAAGCATCCCCACGAGCTCCTCACAGTTAGGTTTCTCCAATTGTATCTGCATCAACATCTACTCCCGTATAACACAAGTTATATGGTCATCACAAGTGGAAACCACAACCACAAACATGCAAGGGTGAGTTAACCATGTAACATATCACATAATAATTTACATCAACATACAACTCACCTAGCATTACCACAATATATCATAACTCATCTGAGTTATCAACTATCACATGTTCTCAAAGCCATAACATGTACGCATCAACATATTACCACCAAGTAATATTAAACAGAATGACATTATCTCATAATTAACCACTCAACCAATTCTCATACGCAATTTACCAAAGATGTTCCTTCCCATTACTCTCACAACGAGTCCCGACAAAGTATACAACTTCTCATTACTCATATCAAGAGCTCGACGAGATATGCAATCTTCCATTACTATTATCGAGCCTTGACGAAGTGCACAACTTTCCATTACTCTTATCAAGAGCCCCAATGAAGTGCACATCCAGTACAATTTACACCAGAGATATCTTTCAATACATTTATATCCAAGTATACACTATCTCATCTGGATCACACATCAATCAACAATCACATGATTATCCACATTCATGATCAATAAACACACAAACACATCAAGGATTCATCATCACATGTATCACAACACATTGACATCATACAATCCTCATCATTATATTTAATATACATTATTCATCATGCCCAACATCCAATATACTGCAAACATAGTCTATCACAATTTATCACAACAAAATACTAACACAATACAACCATGAAAAATTAACAATCATGCATAACATATATCTCCAACTACATATATCCAAACTAAGATCGCACCATTAAAACTAAAGAACACTATGTTATGGACCAACTATTGAAATTCTATCTCAAGCAAACAGTTAACGAACTAGAAAAATTAGTTTTAAGAAACCTATGCATACTAGAAAAAATAGTGGCGCCTGACGCCCAGAACATGGTGCCCAGCGCCAAAAAAACCTGAGACCCACCGCTCGATAAGTGCCCTGCAGCCCAAAAACTTGAGACTCAGAACCTAGCGAAAGGAAGCCAACACCCGACAACCCTTGTGGCTAAAAAATATGAAAAACAAAGTTTTTTTTTTCATGAACAAGGCTCTTATTTCACACATACCAAGCATCCAAAACATGCACAAAATTTACCAATCATGTACTAACATCTTTACTTAACTAAAGGAATTAAAATACACCTTAAGCACAAATTATCTCAATCAATCATGACACAACCTCGTGAATTCTTATTACCACTGAACCTTTTCTACACCCAAAAATATCCAAGGTAAATTGCACACACCAAAACCATATTCACTTCATAAACCTTTCATCCGAATTGATTAAAAATTAACCCCAAACAATTTCCAGCTCAAACTCAATACCATAAACCATTAAAAAACAATTTCTCCTATGCATCATTCCTCTAATTTTTCTTTAACAGAAGTTAAGAAAAATATTTCCAATACCCATGTGCCAAAATTCATAACCATCAAATTACTACCATTAGCTTTAAGACCAACATGCTTTATGTAATTTCTTTTCATCTCTTAAAACCACAAATATCAACATGAAAAACACACTATAAGGATTCCAACCCACTTACATCCTAATGGTCTCCTTCTCCACCGTAAAAAAAAAAAATCACAATTAAAAAAAAAATATATATATATATATATATATATATATATATATATATATATATATATATATATATATATATATATATAAGAATCCAATCATAACCATTGTCTCTAGCACAATATCACAAGCTTGCAAGATGATAACAACCATTTTTTTAGTCCTAACACACACCATGAATTCATTCGTACAACTTTGAGAAAAAAATATTTTCTTTAAAGAAACGACTAACCCATAGCGATTCTCCATTTGTAAAAGATAGAAAGCACCACGTTACCCCCATACCCCATCACAAAACAAAACAAAAAATAGAATAGAATAGTTTTCCTTACAATTCCATGGAGAAACAACCAACTCAATACATTTCCACCAAATAAATTAAGGAAGACTAGGCTTAGTAACCCTTATCTAGAATACTTCAACAAGACCATTGCCTTTTCTCTTCACGTTCAAACCAAAATTCTCCTAACCTCACGTTGCCTTTCTCTTTTCCTCTATATTCCAAACCCTAATTTTCTTAACTAAACACAAAACCCCCTATGTTCCTTTAGTTTTTGCCTTTTTGCTCTAGCCCAAGTTCAAACTCATCACCTTTAAGATTCAAACCAACACTCCAAACCATATCAACTATCCCATTTTTACTCAATCCTATGCACAAAAACATACAATAACATTCACATATTCGATGTATTCAAGAAACCAATAAATTCTAAACATGCCAAATAAAATATAAGTCATTACACATATAAGTCACGTCTAAAGCACACATAAGCACTTCCAATAATTATAAAAAAAATATTTAAAAAATATAATTACACAAAAACACACATTAGAAATCAAATTATTAACCACCAACCCATAACAAGACTCTAACCAACTATACTATTATTCATTTCTATTTATGTTCTTACGTGTTAATTCAATTAATATTCCTCACATCGAATTATCACCTTAGAAATATAATTTTTTTTTTTGGTCTTACACTAACCTTCAGATTGTCGATTTCTTCACAAAACCCTTATTTCCCCAAGCTTATAATCATCTTTATTCCAAGCTGGAAACGAGGAACATATATTTCCAGCTTGAGACCGGGTGATAACCAATCTGTTAGGCTCAAGTGTTTCCTTCGCTCAGCGCATCTCAACAGTTTCGTTTCTGTTATCGTGTTTATACTTGTATATATTCTCTTTCCCTTCGTTCCGTTCTGTAAAGACACGTTTTTTTGAATCATTTTATTCACTTGTTTCTTTCTTTTCCTTTTGTCTCTGGCATACTCTTTATCTCTCTTTTGCTCTCCTTTATCCTCTCTTTAGATATGTTGTGACAAATTTGTAGGCATACATTAAATTAAACATAAACTAAATTAGGTATTATTCAAGAGATTGTGATTTTTTTTTCTTTTTTTCAGTTAGGTGTAGGGATGGCAACATGGTGGGGCGGGGACGGGTTTTGCTATCGCATACCCATCCCCGAAGAAAAAATGCATCCTCATCCCCATACCCAAATCCAACGGGTATCAAACTTTTGTCCCATTCTCATCCCCATCAGGTGTATAATCCCGTACCCATACCCGTACTCATTTTCTTACTACTTCAATATTAATTTTAATTATTTTTCATAAAATAATACAAAATTACGGTAAATTAAATATAATATTATCAAATATTCAATATTAGGAGGATGATTGTTTTTTCGATATCAAATACTTTGAAATAAATTATAATTGTTTACATTTTAGATTAAAATACCAAATAAAATTTCATGAGAACCAAAACATTTATTAAATTTTCAAACATTAATGAAAACTAATTGATAAAATTTAAAAATATTTTAAAAAAAATATTCAAATTAAAATATATTTTAAATGTTTCTTTACTTCAAGTTTTTAAATTCTAATGAATTTCTTTTTTATACACTAATAAAAGCTATAATATATCACTTGATCAAAATGACGCAAAGAACAAATAATAAACATAATAATAAAATTTTAACATAGACATTGTATCTTTTGAACTCCAAAATATGTTGGATGTTGATAAAAAAAATATTTATGGAAATTACATTAAATTTTTATAAGTAAATAAAAGTTATTTATACAATTATAGTGAAAAAATTACAATATGATTGATAATGACTTAGAAAATAAAAAATAACTGGATAAAATATATTGAAATAGTATTACATGATGAAAATTAACAACAAATAAAATATGAAAATATTAACAAATGTGTATCTTATAAACAATTTGAGAGACTTTTGAAAGGAATCACACAAAAGAAAATAAATGTATAATTAAAGATGTGATAAGATGAAAAATACCTTAGAGATCTAAGAAAACTTTTCAAATATCAACATATATACTCAATGGTTGAGAAATAACAAAAAATGTTTTAGTGAAACAAAATAACTCTTCAAATGAAACAAAAATTTAATAATAATAAGTAAAGAATTTTTGTATATATTATCTAGTAAATGAAAGATTTATGCTATTAAACACTTAAATTGAGAGTATTAAACATTCTCAAATGAAAGAAAAATATATAATAAATACAAATATTAAAAAATAATAAAAATATTCAAATGTGAGACATAGAAAAATTTTAATTGACATACATCATTTTAAAATAATTATATAAAGATTATGATAAATTAAAAAATATATTGAAGATGCGAATGAGTTTCATGACAAACCAAATAATTAGAAGAAATAAAAAATATAATATATATATATATATACGATTACTTAATTAATTATGAATATTTTAATAATTTAAACGAGAACAAAGATATGGCAAGGATATGTAGATCTCCGTACTCATCCCTTATCCAATTGAAAAAGTCGAAAATTTTCCATAACCATACCCATACTCAGCAAAACGGGATTTCTCTTCAAAACAGGAACGAGTTTAAACAATAACCATGAAAACGAGTTTATTTGTCATCTCTAGTTGAGTGTGCCCTCGTCGTTATGGATAGAAGTAGTAAGTTATGAAAATTTTATCTTTTATCTTTGTTTTATAGGAATTAGTATTCCATTACTGGGAATATAAATGTACTCCTCTTTTTATTCTTCACAAAAAGGGTTCTGAATTATTTCAACATATCCGACAACGATAACTTCTAAATAATTTACTATTAGCTTTTAATTTTATCTAATTCAATTGTCATGGTATCAAGCATATTATAAGACCAGTATAAACGACCCTCGATCAACGGTCTAATATTATCAAATGGACGGACATATATTAAAATTTAATTTCGCATACACATTTTTGATATACGAGTGAAATAATAATTAACAATATAATATTTATATAATAAATTTTGGTTTGCTTGTACTGGTTTGGCAGTATTGAATTGTAAACTTTGATTCTTTTAATTTTTTTTTTTTATATCAGCTCGGTTCTGAACTCATAAATTTGGTCACATGAATTTTTCATAAACAAATATCGAATATCTAATCACTATATATGTAAACACATAACAGAAGCTATAAGTTATTTTTCCAAATAATTCGTTAAAGGTAAATGAAACCAGATCTTAAACAAAAAGAATGTTCTAACACTACCGCAAAAACGTGAGAATACTAAATAAGTTGTGTCAATAACATAAACAGCCTTCAGCACCTTGAAGTCCAAGAGTGTTGAAGCAAAAACATTAACCTCGTAAATAAACAACACACATCAAATTGGGACCAAAGCAAAACAAATGTCAAAATCACACAGACACTTCTACTGGAAACAAACAGACAAATTATGCGAATTGCACTTATACTTCTACATATCTCTTTCCAAGGAATCGCTGATTAGACCTACCATGTCAGTGTGGAACCCCTTAGCAACTCTTGAATGCTCTCACATCTTTCGGTTGTAAATGCTTCCACAGCCATCGTGATGTCATCATCATCTTCCAAGTTTGACACACGGTCTTCTATTATTTGAAAACTGGTTTCAGTCACATTAAAATCACCCTCAGAAGACAGTGATGTTCCCGTGTCGGTGAATTGTTTCATATTGGGGATGCTCAACGTGGATACTTCTGATGGAAGGTCATGATTTTCGGCAAATATAAGGTCATACATGTTACATACTGTGTTGTGTTTGGTAGATAGTGAATCTGAAGAGGAAGGAGAAAGTTGTACTGGGATTTTGCTCAACATTAGTTGAGGGTGATGTGAGGAGTGTGATTCAACTTGCAACATAGATCCTCTGGCTTCAGCTTCAAGTCGAGCGTTCTCCCATTGAGCCACGTGATCCATGTTGATGGTGTCCTTGGACTGCACGTGATGACCACCACCACCATAGTCTTCAAAGGTGTTCCTTTTTATTGGTTTGTGAGTGAGGGGATCTAACCCCATTCTGATGAGTCTTTTCTTGACATTGGTGTTCCAATAATTCTTGATTTCATTGTCTGTTCTTTGGGGCAGGTGATGTGCTATGATTGACCATCTGTGATTGCAAATGAAAACATCATTAGCTTCTGAGAAACTTTTCAAACAACAGAAAAATCTCAAAACCAGAAGAAACTAAAGGTCACTTGTTTCCCAGAAGAGCGTGGAGTTGAATAATGGTGTGATCTTCCTCCGTGCTGAAGTTTCCTCTTTTTATATCAGGTTTGAGGTAGTTAATCCACCTCAATCTGCAACTCTTTCCACATCTTTCCAGACCTAGACATAAATCATACATGAGTGTAACACGCAAAATTTGGAATTATTTATTCCTCGGTGGATCAAGAACATTTGAACTCATGGATCCAAGAAAAAAGAAAAAGGTACAGAGAAGTTGAATCATTACCTGCTTTGGCAGGTACTGAACGCCAGTTTCCATGGCCATGTTTTTCAACATATGCAAGGAGCTTATTGTCTTCTTCTGGTGTCCATGGTCCTTTCTTGAACCCTACCTTCTCACAGCATGCCATCCTTCCCATTTTTATTCACACACTGATTATCAAACCGGAAACAATGCTTCTTGGTAAGAAGCAGCAGTACAAAAGTTAACCTATATATATA
>Ga0214544_1008300_pt1 | contig 17393 bp, 11 predicted proteins | sample CNSS3metaG_FD_160074 | JGI IMG/M metagenome (GOLD analysis project Ga0214544, IMG submission 160074) | Root nodule microbial communities from cowpea collected in UCLA plant growth center, Los Angeles, California, USA - CNSS3 | ecosystem: Host-associated > Plants > Roots > Nodule | place: USA...
ATATATATCCTTGAAAAAATGTCAATTTTTAAGAATGAGACATGTGAGATTATTAATAATAAAATGTATTGATCTATTATTGATTTTGTGTAAATACGGTTTATTTTATGATAGCTTATGATATTTCTTTTGTGTCTTATTTGGACAATGATAATCATATTTAGTGTTAAACATAGATTTAATTGTTCGACCAAGAATTGCATAAGAGATTTATTTATTTGTTTTGATATATGTGCATATTATTTTAATATGTTATATAAAGTCTATTGTTTTTTATATATATATATATATATATATATATATATATATATATATATATATATATATATATGGAAAATAATATAATATAATAATGATATATATCTTTTAAAATATGATAAATATATAATGTGAATCTAAACTATGTATTTAACATTGTCAAATTTATCATAAAAAAAAAGTATTGATTTATAAATTAGATATTTTATTCATAAAGATCATTAAATTCCTAAAATATAATTATAAATACGAATACGCATAAATAACAAATTAAATATAAAATATAAAAATTTTGTTTTCTTAAAGAACTTTGTATATATTTTTTAGAAAAGATTAAAGCATCTCAAACATACTTTATTATTATTATATTTTTTACCAATACAAAAAAAAATCGATCAAATATCGATACATAATACATGTCAATGCCATTGTAACCTAAAATCTTATTCTTAAAGATTGATTTGTGTAGTTTATGTGGAACTTTAAATAAGTTCATCCAAAAGAAGTAGAGGCAGGAAGTGGAGGATGAACAAGAAATATATCAAGAACTTCATCAATGGAGGTATAATTATAATCAGGATATAGCAATGAAGCTTCAAGATCATCTTCTCCGATGTCGAAGCTCGTAAGGTCCCCTCTCACAAATACACTATGAATGATGGAAACTGGAATATTCTCGGGAAAAGGCAAGGCTGCAACATCAATCATATATAGAAAAAAAAACTTCCACTACAAAAGATATACCAAACCACTCAAATTTAACATCAAAAATTTTATTCAATTTAATATTTAAAAATAAAAACATGGACATGATCGAAACATAAAAATACAAAAAGTAAACTTCTCCTTTTCGGATTGGTGTTTATGTCCTTTACATTGTATTGTATTTATATCATAGTCATTCATAGCTTTACATGACTACATAGATTAGAAAGTACTTGTCTGACTTGAAGCATGTAAGGAATATGTGGAGGGGGGAACTCATTTTAATACCTATAGTTCAGGTTTTCTGTTTTGTTTGTAGGTGTAGTTACATATGAATGATGAATTGAAAGATGGAAGAAATAAAAGTTGTTCACTATTGCAATAAGACCACGAAGATACGAGTGTGTTAGGTAAACAAATGCAGGATTTTTAGAGGAAGGGACCATGTAATACTAAAGCTTCAATAGCATCTGATGTTTGAATTTCATATGGAAGGTTACATGAAGTAACCTTCCCTTCCTACGAGACAGGGGACATATTGAAATATTGATTAAAGGACGTGGGAAGTCTGATTTTGAATATAATGAAAATTATATTGTTGTTTGGAAACATAGGTGTGAATAGTTTTATGGTGTGTTCACACATTGGCCCTTTGATGTGTGAATCATATAGTAGCATCCAGAGTTTCTGTTGTATTTTGCCTCTATGATATTGTTGATTGTGTTCATTGGCTTGTGTGAGAAGTTTTTTGTTTTGATGAGGCTACGAAATCAAGCTTTTGCTTCAATATGTATAGGTTGTACATCTCTTTGTATACGGGTTACAACACCCCGAAGTGTTTTCCTTAATTATTTTATTCTTTGTTGATAAAAAAAAAAATATTTTTGTCATATATTCATAATAATTGAAATATAATTACTTTAAATTTCTATATGAAATTTAACTTGATAAAATATGTTTTAGGGTATTCACAATTTTTTTCGAATTAAATATGTATGTAATATCTAAACTTTGATGCAGAATTGAAATTCGTCTATATCCCGAAATTTGATACATTTTAATTTTTAAGTTTTAAACAATAAATAAAATAATTCTTTTAATCCAATTATATTAATTTTTGTTTACGTACCAAATGAGTTTGTTTGTTGACATTGAAGTAGAAACATGTCAAACAGTATAAACAACTTAAATGTTAACATGAAACACGTATGAAACATAGAAAAAAACATAATTAGATTGAAAGAATTATATCCATTCATTTTTAGAATTTGAAACTAAAATATATTTCAAAAAACAACGAATTCTAATTTTATGTGAGAGTGAAGGACTAAAATATATTTATTTATTTTTAGTAAAAAACGGTGTTATAGTCAAACAAAAAGCAAATAAAAATATTTGTATAAATTTTATAAAATATAATATTTGATATAGGTGAACAAAATAAATTGTCTTACTTTGTGAGAGTTTGACAATTTGTTCCTCGGAAACGAAAGTGTTGGTAAAAGTTTGACCAGACTTTTGATGCCACAATGATATCAACTTATTCTGTGTTATGATGTTCTTCAAAGGTCGACAAGAAACCACACGATTGCATGTTCTTGGATCATTTGCTGCTTTAACGATGTACATAGCCACGTCTTCTTCATAATTTAGTACAACTGGTATCAAACAAATCATATATATCAGATTTTTCATTCAAATAATGATGAAGACTAAAGTTTTTTAAGTTTACTATTTTTGAAAACTGTTTTTATTTATATATTAAAAAGTACATATGTAATTAAAGTAATTAAGAAATTAATAATTTATTATAATTAATAATTAAAATTTAATTTATAAAAAACAATTATTTAAATTAAAAATATGATTACATTATTATATCATTTAAATAATAAAATAATAATTTTTAACTTATTTTTCATTTTCATTTTTAATTTTAAAAGAATATCACGTTAGAATGTGCTAATGGAATAAAAATACAATTTTGATCTAAGTCTATTTTACCATCCTAAGAACTATGGATAAAATATTACAGTTTTATTTTAATTGAAAAAGTATATATACAGATTTACCAAAACAATCCTATTGAAAAGTAATAACTACAATAAAAAATTTCATAAAGAAATTTAAATACTTTTATAGATCTTTTTATATTATTTATTTTAGTCATCTATTGAATGTCAGATTTTTCACTGAATGCCTAAATTAGATCTTTTGTATATAAAACCTTTCATCGAATAAAAAGACATATTTTATATTATTATTTCACTTCATTTTATTTTACTTAAAAGTGCCACAGGTTAAAATTATAGTTGTTCCCAGATAAAAAAAAAAGACTTATATTTTGTTACTTGAGAGATTTACATTTTAAATATTAAAACTCAATTGAATAAAAATAAAATTATTTGTTAAATCTAAAATCAAATGAGAAAAATGTATTAAATTACCTTTGGCTTCACCAGTTCCATAAACAACAATATCTTTGAGTTTCTGATGTGGACGAAGCAAATAGTTTATAAAATATGCAGCAAAACAGTTTGCATTGATAGAAGTATAAGGGATTCCAGCAGCTTCAATTTTCTCTCTGATTTTTCTTTTCTCATCAAGAACAGCTTGGAATGGAGGAAGAGCTTTTATTTTCTCTTCTTCTGAACCAAAACCTGTTGGAATGAATCTCTGCAACACATTCATTCACATCAAATTAATGAAATATTGGTTAGATAAGTTTTTCTTTTTCTAAACAAAATTAGGTTTAGAAGTTACATACTTAGTTTTAAAATAGATATTAATATTTATTAATTTTTTAATAAAATAATATCCACATTTTATTATATTTTTAAAAACCTTCACCTTTCTTGTAGTTTTAGTAAAATGATATTTATTCTTTTATATTTTTAATAAAATCTCACCTACCGTCTCTATTTTAATAATGAATCATTAAAATTTAATTAAAAATGAGAATTAAACCTAAAGTTTTAGAACAAGTAACTACTCGAAATTCTTATATTTCATGATATTTTTTTTTATAAATTTATTAAAAAATATTTTAAGAAAAGATCGTTTTCTGTCATTTCTTTTAAGAATTTTAATTAGTAGGTAATTCCTTCATAGATAATCATTTCTTACAAAATTATAAAATTTGCAAGTATTTCCTACAAAATTTGTTGCGAAAAGTGTTTTGTACAAAATATTTTGCAAGAAAATTGGTAGAAATTTCTTGCAAATTTTTTTTCACAACAAAATTTACATTTTTTACGAAAAAAATTTCAAAACAAAATTGGCAAAAAATATGAATTTTTTTAGTATTGAGTATTAAATAATTTTTGTAAATAAAAAATGAAATGATTTACTTACAGAAAAATTACACTCACACCAATTCCAAGGTATTTTTACCTTACATTTGTACTTTTCCAATTTTGAAATAAACATTTACATCCATTATGTTATTAATAAAGTAACACCCCAAATACCTTATTTATTTATATCTATATTTATAATTTTTATAGCATGTTTATATTTGTATTGAATCATATTTAAATATAATAACAAGTTTATAATTTTAATCATACATTTTATAATTATTTATATATTTTATATTAAAGCAATGTCTTCTAAAAATGTGTAATTTTACATAGATATTTCGAAAAATAGTATATACTACTAATGAGACATGAACTCAATTCATAGATAAATGATTGATATCATCTCTAGCTCAAAACTTTAAGACAATGAATTTATGAATCTTTATCCTTATACGATGGTAGTCAATTTTCTCATTTTTACTTAATGTACGATTTAGACTTATATTTAGATTCCTAATATGAACTCATGACACTGACATAAATCAAGATAATAATGCAAATTGGAAAGATTTTCGAACTCATTAAAAAATATTTTTCTTTGATACTAGAAAGATATTAATGAAAATGTTGTTAGTACCTTTATATTACCAGCAACTTTGATAGCTTCTATGATTTTGAGTTGCTCCATAGCTTGAGGGAATGGAAGTGCACATATCACAATGTCTACTTCTTTAACCACAGCCAAAATCTGCTCATGCTCAAGTTCTCCCTGCTCCACCAATTCACAACCTTTAGAAGGAAAATGAGCAACTATATAGTCTATTTTCAGGAGAAAAAGTGAACAATGTTTGAAATAAATTAAATGTTATATATGATAATCTTTCTATATGAAAAAAATAATAAAATAGTTCATAAATATATATATATATATATATATATATATATATATTATATAAAACAAATTGTACTCAACTTTTTTGGTGTATTACTTGTCATTACTACTAGCCCTTTTCACTAAACTCAAACTGATAAAGAGTTTACGAGTTTTCTATGTTATATAGCGTTCAATTTTCTTAATCTTATTTAGTGTTGTAACAATTAGTTCTTTCAATTAATCTCAAAATGATGAATCTTTCAAGGATATATTCATTAGAAAGACAATTCTGGTAAAAGATTAACATTACTCGTAACTTAAAATCTTAAGACAGTGAATTTAAGATTAAATATGTTTTTGGTTCCTTAACGTTTAGTGAATTTTGGAATTAGTCTATTTCGAAACTTTGAATCAATTTAGCCATTTATCTCTTGAAATACGTAAATTTAGTTCTTTTAATCAAATTTTGTTAAATTTATTTGACATTTCAAGCGTTTTATAATAGTATTTGACTTAACATTAAAGCAAAAATGTGTCAAACAGTATAAACAACACAAATACAATCCTAAAATGCATACGAAACATCAAATAAACCTAACAAAATTTGATTAAAAGGACTAAGTTCATGTATTTCGAAATATGAATGACTAAATTGGTCCAAAATTTTGAAATAGATTAATTCCAAAATTCACTGAAAGTTGAGGGACTAAAAACATATTTAACCCATGCATTTATGAATACTATTGATTATATGATATTCAATTATCGTTTTTTATGTATTTTGGCGTCACTTTGATGCCAAAATTGTAAAAATAGGTCCATTTATTTTTTATTTGTAAAATAGGGACAAGTCGTTAGGATGCAGGATGACATTGTAGGTAAAGTCGTCCTGTATCTTACCGGTTTCTATATATTTAAAAAAAAAAAGTAAAGTCGTTCTGTATTAAGACGGTTTCAGTTAATGAATAAAGTGAAGTCGTCAGAACCTATGACGACTTCACTTTCAGTTTTTTTTTTCTTTTTGAGAATAGCACAATAAAGATATATTATTGCAAATGAAATATTTATCTTCCTTTTCAATTCCAATGAGTGGGTCTATTGTAGCCCGCTTAAATGGGTGGATTTGTCGGCATTTACATGTGTCAAACCTTCATTGAGGTTTGTGAAAGCAAAGTTGACACGTTGTAATGTTTAAATAAATCTACAACATTAATTTTTGTCTATCAAAATTGCATATAAAAAAACTGCAACTTTTTAAAAAACAAAAAAAAAAGTGAAAAGTGAAGTGGTCAGGCTATACGACGACTTCACTTCTTTATATAAAGAGAAACCGACATTTATTAAGACAAATTTGTTTTTTCATAAAAAAAAAAACCAGCAGGATAGAGGACGATTTTCCCTGTGATATCGTCCTCTGTCCTGACGACTTATCCCTATTCTACAAAAATAAAATTCAACAAATCCACTTTTACAATTTTCACTTTAAAAGGACCCCAAAATAAAAAAAGATCTCAATTATCTCATTTTTATTCTGTACAAAACTTGGACTCGCACTTGAACCTTTGTTTTTAGAACGAATTTGATTATACGAATCGTTATTTGAAGAGAGAATGTAAGTAACCTGAAAAAGAGTGACTCCCATGGAGGTGAAGTCCTTGCAAAGTTGTATCTTGGAAGGAGGAGTTTGTGAAGTGAGAGGACGAGTGTAGACGAAAGTTGGATGACCTAAAGAGAGACTTGCCTTCACCAAATGCTTCCCTATGTAACCAATTCCTCCAAACACTACAATCCTATTCTTTCTCTCCATTTCTTAAATTTTCTCTTTCTGATCTTGCAAATCAAAACTTATGCTAACCCTTTAAATAATAATAATGTGCTACATTTTCCAATCACATGCCATTGGTACCCACCAACCAAACACCGGATATTATGAAAGAAAGCAAAACATGTGGTACCACTTGCATGGTGGAACTATTTAGATTAGGGTTGACAAAAAAGGTAGGGTCGAATGTATAATATTTGTTTATTTATAGTTATACGAGAAAGATAAGCTTTTTTTTTTTTGTTTTATAAATGTTGCAATAATATATTCCACAAGTCAAAATCGTTAAAGAAAATATATATCTCTACATTGTCTATCAGATAAACTAATTTTTAGCTCATGTGTGAAAATCTGTTTTACTTTTTCGTATTTTTCTTTTCTAAAAGTGTTTTGTTGAAACACATTCTTGAGTAATAAATGTTAATTAGTTGATAAATTCTCATAGGTAGATTATATAATTATAGTGCCCTAAGAACTTTTAATAACAATTAAAATGTTTTTTTAATATTGATAACTATCATTGTATCTCGTACTTACGGCGATGATTCTAATAAGGACTGTCATCATAAAAGTGAAAAGTGAAATACAAGGAAAGTTCCATCTTGAATCATCATTTGTATTTTATTTTTATTTTTTAATTTCTTCACCTCTTGATGATTTTAGCATGATATCTATGGTTGAAAATGTCATAAATATATAATACATAGTTATACAATTAAAGTTCAAAACCTCACTCAATAAATATACAAATGACTAAAAGCATAAATAAATTGTTTAAGCATTGTAAAGATTAAGTAGTGTAAAAAAATATATATTACTTTATTATTTGTACCCTAAAGTTATGCATTTACAAATTATTTTGTCCGTTTAGAGATGTGCTAATACATTTGAGTCTAACCTTCGTGACTCGTTGAAAAAAGTATAATATATTTACAAAAGTTACACAAATTTATATGAAGTAATTAAAGGTGGGCAAAAAATCTAATTTTTCTGATTAAATCTATTTAATATTCATTCTATTAAAAATTCAATCCATTTAAAATCTATTTTATTGGATCTGGATATCAATCTAATCTACATTTTATATATTTTATGGATTGGATATCCATTCACGAAATCTAGATTTTCAAAATGGATAATCTAAAATATCCAATCCAAATTTTCACTTTATATTTTTTGTTAGGTTAGACTAAAGGTTGAGACGGACTAGCCAAAATTTAGTCATATTTGATTGAGTTGGTGTGACCCTATACAAAATTTGGCGGAATTAGGCTAAATTCTGTCAAGTCGATCCCGATCGAGATTTGACATAGTTGGTACTGGACAAAATTTGGAAGTATTTGACCAAATCTGTCAAATTCTTTGGTGTTAGCCCTATGGACACAAATTTGGATCCACATCCATTATTTGGATTCAAAATGGATGTGGATTAGATTTTTGATAGAGCTGACACCATAGAATTTGACAAATTTTTTGTCGAGGCCAACGAGGCCAAATTTCAGCATGGGATGAACTTGGATGACTTTCGAACGAATTTTGGTCGGGGACGACATGACCAAATTTGGGCTAAGGTCGACTCGACAAAATTTCAGTCGAGATCGACTTGACTGGATTCGACTAAATTTCGGTCAGGGCCGATTTTCCCTAATACGACCAAATTTTAGCTAGAGCCGACTTGGCCAAATATGACCACATTTGGGTCAGGCCCTGATCAGTCAAATTTCGGTCAGGGTTGACTCCATTAAATTCGTCGGCCGGGACCGACTTGACTGAATATGACTAATTTTCGATCACATCCGACTAAGTTGAATATAGTTAAATTTCGTTCGGGACTTAGTCGACCGAATACGACTAAATTTGGGCAAGTGCCGACTTGACCAAATTTTGGTCATGACCAACTCGACTGAATTTGGGCAAATTTAGGTTAGGACCGACTCGCCTAAATATGACCAAATTTCGGACGCAATCGACTTTATCGAATACGACCAAACTCAGGTTAAGACCAACTCGGTCAAATTTTGGTCGAGGCCAACACAACCGAATTTTGACCGGAGCCGACTCGACTGAATTCGACCGAATTTCGATCGTGGCCGACTCAGTTGAATACAACCAAATTTCGATTTTGACCGACTCATTTGAATACGGCCAAATTTCACCCTAGGCCGTCTCAGCCAAATACGACCAAGTTTGGGTCAGGGCCGACTCGGCCAAATCTCAATCGGGGCCAACTCGATTGAATTCGACCAAATTTTGATAAGAGCCAACTAGGTTAAAAACAGCCAAATTTTGGTCGCGATTGTCTCGGCCGAATACGGTCAAATTTTGTTTAGGTCTACTCAGCCCAATGTAGTCAAATTTGGGTCGGGGTGAACTCAACCGAATACTTCCAAATTTTGTCCAAGACCAGCTAGGCCAAATTTCAATTGAGACCAACTTGACAAAATTTAGCCAAATTTTGTATAGGGTCACGCCAACTCAATAAAATACAACTAAATTTTGACTAGACGGTCTCAACTTTTAGCCTAACCTAACCAAAAATATAAACTGAAAATTTGAATTAGATATTTTGGATTATCCATTTTGAAAATCTAGATTTAGAGAATGAATATCTAATTCATAAAATATATAAAATATATATCAGATTGATATCCATATCCAATAAAATGGATTTTAAATGGATTGAATTTTTAATAAAATAGATATTAAATGGATTAGATCATAGAAAAAATAGATTGAATTATGAAAAATGGATTTTTTCCCCAAACTTGATTAGAATTTTGTGACACATCTCTTCGCATATTGAATGTCAGAACAGAAAACCAATAAAAAAATATTATCTGCCAACATCTAAACACTTTTCTAAAATCATCCATGTAATGATAGCAGACATCTGCAAAAGCTTCAAATTATTGTTGTTGCATGAGATTAGCTTTCCTATTTCTGGTAAAATAATATCTTTTCTCTTCCTTCTTTCGATCAATAAGAAACTATTATCTGAAGAAGGATAAACAGCAAAACAGAACCTTAGCTATACTGCAACCAGTGAACCAAAGCACCATTATTTTATGAAAGAATCAAGTATTTCAGTGCAATAATGCGAGACGTGCGACATGGGACGTGGAAGGTGAGACGTGAGACATGAGACATAGGACGTGGGACATCAGACGTCAAACGTAGGACGTGAGACGTGGGACTTGAGACGTGGGACATGGGACATGGGACGTGAGACGACATGGGACGTGAGACGTGAGACGTGGGACGTGAGACGTGAGACGTTGGACTTGTGATGTGAGACGTGAGACATGAGACGTACGAAGTGGGACGTGAGACGTAGGACGTGAGACATGAGAAGTGAGACGTAGGACGTGGGACATGGGATGACGTGGAACGTGAGACGTGGGACATGGGACGTGAGACGTGAGACGTGGGACATGGAACATGAGACGTGCGACATGTGACGTGAGACATGAGACGTAAGAAATGGGACGTCAGACGTGAGAAGTGAGACGTGGGACATGGGACGTGGGACGTGAGACGACGTGAGACGTGAGACGTGAGACATGAGACGTCCGTAAAAACTAAACCTTGAAATTTATATTCATAAACTTTAAATCTTACAATTTAATGAAAAGTTTTGAAGTTTAATAAAAGAATTGTTAATGTATCCATAAATTTGTACTAACAAATTTAAATTATACTTTTGTAAAAAAATGTATTAATAAAAAGAGATTAAATACATATAAAAGTGAAAGAATAAAAATATGAGTGTAAAAGTAATAATTAATATTTATTTAACACATAAAAATAAAAACTATGAGGATAACAACAATAATATATATTTATTGAACTCTTAAATGAGCGGAAAGAAGCAGAGGATGATCTGAAAAGTTAAACTAAGGATGGGCAAAAAATATAATTTTCATGATCCAATCCATTTTTGCTATGATCCAATCCATTTAATATTCATTTTACTAAAAATCCAATCCATTTTATTGGATTTGGATATCAATATGATCTACATTTTATATATTTTATGGATTGTATATCCATACTCTAAATCTAGATTTTCAAAATGAATAATCCAAAATATCCAATCCAAATTTTCAGTTTATATTTTTGGTTAGATTAGGCTAAAGGTTGAGACGGACTAGCCCAAATTTAGTCTATTTGATTGAGTTGGCATGACCCTATACAAAATTTGGTTGAACTAGGTGAAATTCTGTCAAGTTAGTCCCGATCGAAATTTGGCCCAACTGGTCCTGGACAAAATTTGGAAGTATTCGGTTAAGTTCACCCCGACCCAAATTTGACTGCATTGGGCCGAGTCGACCTAGACAAAATATGACCGTATTCGGCCAAGACAACCTCGACCAAAATTTGGTTGTATTTAACCTAGTTGACTCTAGTCAAAATTCGGTCAAATTCAATCGAGTTGGCCCCGATTAAGATTTGGCCGAGTCGGCCTTGACCCAAATTTGGTCGTATTCGATTGAGATGGCCTAGGATGAAATTTGGCCGTATTCAATTGAGTCAGCCACGACCGAAATTCGACTGAATTCAGTCGAGTCGGCTCTGGTCAAAATTTGATCGTGTTGGCCTCAACCAAAATTTGACTGAGTTGGTCCTGACCTGAATTTGGTCGTATTCAGCAGAGTCGATCACGACTGAAATTTGGTCATATTTAGGCGAGTCGGTCCTGACCTAAATTTGGCCAAATTCAGTCGAGTTGGTCATGACCAAAATTTGGTCGAGTCGGCACTAGCCCAAATTTAGCCATATTCGGTCGAGTAATTTCCGAACGAAATTTGACTATATTCAACTTAGTTGGCTGTAATCGAAAATTGGCCATGTTTTGTCAAGTCGGTCCCGACCGACGAATTTAGTGGAGTCAACCCTGACCAAAATTTGACTGATCAGGCCCTGACCCAGATGTGGCCATATTTGGCCTAGTCGACTCTGGACAAAATTTGGTCATATTAGGCAAAATCGGCCATGGCCAAAATTCAGTCGAATCTAGTCAAGTCGATCTCGACTGAAATTTTTTCAAGTCGACCTTGGCCCATATTTGGTCACGTCGTCCCCGACTGAAATTCGTTTGAAAGTCATCCAAGTTCATCTCATGCTGAAATTTGGCCTCATTGGCCCCAAAAAAAATTTGTCAAATTCTATGGTATCAGCCCTATGAACACATGTTTTAAAAAATTTAATTTGAATTTATTTTATGAAAAATGAATTTTGAATTTTGAATTTGATCCAAATATTTAGATATGGATTTAAACTTGATCTAAATATTTGGATCTTGATTTTTAAAAAATTCAATCTACTTTTTATGAAAAAATGGATTTTGATAAAAAATCTAATCCAATTATTTGGATCCAAAATAGATCTAAATTGGATTATTAAAAATTCAATTACCCCTACAAATAATAGTTTAATTAATGTATTGATGTATTAGTGGATTATAATAGTTTAATGCATTGTTGTCATGGTGGATTATATAATGTATTAAATTATATCAACATTTATCTATTTTAATTCATACAATCAATACACTCCTTGATTTTGTTAAAATTAGTACTATATGTTCCGATAAGAAATCGTAAGCTTGTCTATTGGAAACAGTCATGTATTATTCTCCAGTTTCTGATAGAGATCGTGTTGGTTGATATTCCCCCCAATGTTTTGGGAACTAAATCAGCTTGGACGGTACACTATCTATCTGAAAAAAGTTTTATTTTGTTTCCCTAATCTTATATATTTTAATTTGTTGGTTGCTACAAATACATCGATCGACTTGTTTTTATTGACTTAAGATCTTAAATATTTTATTATATAAATTCATAATCATCTGGTGCATTATATAATAGTTATGTACATTGATGAATTTTAGTTTGTTTATTATACTCAACTTAAAATAAACAATAATTAAATCAAACTGTTAGTATACAGAAGTAAACAAAGAATGTAATTAAAATACATTGAGTTGTAATTAAGTGAGTTTTGTGATTTTGCATTTAAAAAATTTTGACCTTGTAACATGGTAATATCTTTTTTAACTCTTCAAATTCTTTTATATATATATATATATATATATATATATATATATATATATATATATATATATATATATATATATATATATATATATACATACACTTGAGATGTGAACACGGGTGGACCTTAGTTAGTGTGCAGGGGAGTCATGGCCCCCTCTTAATAATTTTTATTTAATTTTTTATAATTTAATAACTAAAATTTATAATATATTTATAATTTTAAAAAATTAATCGTAGACAAAATTTAATTATATAATGAATTTAAAAATGATAAAAATATTTATTATCACCTTACTCACTTACTATTAATAATTTCATAACTAAATTTCTAATATAATATTTAATAGAAAATTAATTTGAAATTTTAATTTCACTATTTTATTATTAATACTCTTAATTATTTAAATTTAGAAAATTTATCAATCATCTTTGAACTATAAAAATCTTTAACAAGAATAAAAAATACATTTTACTTAAATAAAAATATGTTTTATTGTTAAACAAGATTGTGAAATAAACTAGAAGATAATTTTTTTTGTACACAATATAATTATTTACATTTGAAAAAAATAGGGTTAAGTATGTTTTTAGTCCTTAAACTTTGACTTAAAATTGGAATTCGTCCCTGTTCAAAACTTTGATAAATTTTGGTCCCTAAACTTTAAAAATGAATGAATATAATCCTTTTAACCCAATTTTGTTAACTATTTTTTACATTTCGAACGCATTTCTCAGTAAAAATTGAGTCGAGAATGTGTCAAACGGCGTAAACAACTCCAATATTTACTGAAAAATGCGTTCGAAACTTAAAAATGAGTTAACAAAATTGGGTTAAAAGGATTATATTCATTCATTTTTAAAGTTTAGGGACCAAAATTTATCAAAGTTTCGACCAAGGACGAATTCCAATTTTGGACCAAAGTTTAGGGACTAAAAACATACTTAACCCAAAAAAATATAACCGAAAATTTATCACTACTAGAATTCTTCATATTTCATGATATTTTTCTTGCAATCCTTTTATAAAACTTTGCAAAAATTTTCTTTTTGTCATTTTTTCTAAGAGTTTTAATTGGCTGTTAATTTCTTCATGGAGTATTTTTGATCGGTGGTAGTTCTAAGAGTTTTTTTTTCTACAAAATTATAAAATTTACAAATATTTCCTACGAGTCTTTCTGTGAAACCGTAAATATTTACTAAAAAATTGATAGCAATTTCTTGCAAATTTATTTTTCATAATAAAATTTGTAAGTATTTCTTATGAAAAATATTTCAAAACAAAACTGACAGGAAATATATATTTTTTCAATAGTGCATATGTTGGCTTAATTATTGATGGGTTCAATAAATTTAAAAATATAAAGAAAAATCTATTAGATATATGTAATTTCTTTTATAGTTAGAATTAAATTATGTATTTATTTTTGTTGTACTAGTAATAGTGATAAAACATATAAATTTTAAAATATAATTTTGGATCTCCTAGAATTAATGGTCAAGATCCTTCACTAAATTTAACTATTATCTTATATAAAACGTATACTTTTGGCACGATCTTATATTACTTTCTACTTTCATCTAATACTCGATTCACACTTATTTAGCTTTAACATATCAAAATTTTCTTTATTTTTATAATCAAAATATGAGTGATCGAAGCATAAGTTAAGTCAAGACTTACATATTTGTGAATACATAAATGAACCTCATAAGTCAATTTTCACAACAAGAACAAAATCTATGTAAGAGTGGATATTTCTCCTCATCCTACATAAAAGTGAGAAGATTCCTACCTAAAACCTCTTACCTATGATAGAAGACAATAAAAGTCCTTTTTGCATGAATTCAAATTTATCCTTAATCAAAATATGCACAAATACGTAAAAGTCAAAGACACATAATGCACGCACCTATAAGACATTTTTTTTCTCAATTACTTGAATTCACACAAGGTATCCGTAGTCTTTGGGAACTTTTCTTCTAAATAATGTTAGGTTGAATGCAAATTTAACTAAGCATCGGAAGATGACACATGTTATTTTCTATTATTTGGTCAATATAATTGCCTCTAACTTATGATGTTCAAATCATTTGAAAAAGAGATATATGAATTTGTATTATTGTAGTGAAAACGGGTAATCCGATCTGATTCGGCTCCACCCGGTTGATCATTTAGTTAGCTAACCCAATCCAGTTTAATTTTTAGCGAGTCAAAAAAATTTGAGCCTAGTTCGGTCCACCACAGGTTGGCGGGTTAAACGGGTTGGCTCACGGGTTCACTTAATTAAAAAAAATACAATTTTTTTTATTTTTTTTCAGTCAAAATTAAATTTTAATTCTAATTAAAATCTAAATAAACTTTAATACAATCCAAATACAAACCAAACATGACCCATATGTAAAGCCCAACTTAATAAAAAACACTTGTGTGATCCTTTTATTTGTGAGTTGATGAGCCAATCCGGCTCACACGATTCAACTTAGGTGAGCTGGGTTGAAAATCAACCCGTATTGAAATTTATAAAAAAAATTTCAACCTAACCCGGTTCTAACCCATAATGAGCTGAATTGACTCACAGATTCCAACCCATTATCACAGCTCTAATTGTAACTATGACTTTACATCGAAATTAAGGTTTGTTTTGCTAACGTTGGTGTTTGATTTTTCAGTACGCAAAATGGTGGCTTTTGTAGCAATAAGTCATAGGGTGTAGATCTTTATATTAATTAGGTATTGAAATTTTTGCACACCTATTGGTGGCGTTCAATTTTCCAGGCGTGCTTAAAGTTTCGTTATTGTAAATTTCAATGTTCATTTTCTTTTACATATTCTACTATTAGACTTTTAAAATTTTACACGTTTTGCTATAAATGTTTCTTAAAAGTTATGATGAAACGATGTTGTTTTATACAAACACGTCAATATTTTATCATACATTTAACATTTAACATATGAGTAAGTCGTGGGAAATTACTTTATTTATAATAACAGTTGGACAAGTAACCTTAGTTGAAAGTAAAAAAATAAAAATAATTGGTTAAGGAAATGTTATTGGAAGTATAAAATTTTGCTAATGAAAAAAGAAATCCACAAGTAAAATAGTATTTATTAATAAATTTTATTAACAAAAAAAATTGTTGGGAAAACAAAATTTATTGATTGATTTATGGATTTATTTTAGGATTTTAATTATCGATTGGAATATTTATCGACAATGGATCTTTAGATTAAAATTTGTCAGTAACTCATAATTTTTATTATAGGTAGAATTTTTCTTTTTGATAAATTATGTAGGTAAAATGGACATCAAAGTTTCTGCTTTTAACTTTGATCATGTCATAGTAAAATCTATCAATAAATTTGAAAATGTTTTATTTTTTTAAAATCCATTAATAAAGTTGTCGATAATTGATTTTTAAAAAAAATCGTTGGTAACTTAATTTTTGAAAATTTGTTGGTAACTTCGTTTGTAATTATATTTTTAAGAATTTGTTGATAACTACATTTAAACATTGGTAATCATAAAAATTGGAGATAATTATTATAAATTAAATGAAGATGAGTGAGAATAAAAAAAGAAGGAAAAAGAAAAGAAGATGGTAGTGATAACGATAATGGAGGAGGAAGAAAGGATAAGAAGAAGGAAGTGGAGAAAAAGGAAGACTCGACAACATTAGCGATGATGGTGAATGAGGAGGAAGAAGAAAAAATGATAAAAAAATGAAAGAAAAAGAGGAGAAAGAAGCATATAAAATCACGATATTTATTGACAAATAATTTTCAATAATTTAGAGAATTAGTAATTACCGACAGATAATAACTAATGGAATTTCTATTGTCATCTTTCTGTCATCAATAAAATTAACGACCAACATTTTATTGAAGAAATTTTGTAATTACCAACACAATAAATCTAATTTTTATTGCAATGTAAATAACATCCCCATCTTTTCTCCATTTATATAATGAGATTAGTTTTTATTTAATATTTTTCATTTAACATTTAATATTTAGTTTTTGAATGCACTAACCGATGGGCCGGCCCGCCAGCCCGGCTGAAAAGGTATGGGCCAGGCCACGAATTGCAGCCCGCCAGCCCATGCCAGCCCGGCCCGTCAAGCCCGTTGGCCCGTTGGGCCAGCCCGCGGGCCAAAACGGGCCAGCCCGCGGCCCGTAAGATAAAAACAGGTGGAGGACACTGCGCTGCACACACACATTTTCTTCTTTTCTTAATTTTTTCCTATTCCTTGGCACCCTTTCCTACTGCGCGCACCCCCCCCCCCCCCCCCCCCCCCCCCCCCCCCCCCCCCCCCCCCCCCCCCCCCCCCCCCCCCCCCCCCCCCCCCCCCCCCCCCCCCCCCCCCCCCCCCCCCCA
>Ga0214544_1008306_pt1 | contig 17381 bp, 6 predicted proteins | sample CNSS3metaG_FD_160074 | JGI IMG/M metagenome (GOLD analysis project Ga0214544, IMG submission 160074) | Root nodule microbial communities from cowpea collected in UCLA plant growth center, Los Angeles, California, USA - CNSS3 | ecosystem: Host-associated > Plants > Roots > Nodule | place: USA...
TACCCGTTACCCGGTGGGGATGGGGATGGGAAAAAAGTTTGATACCCGTTGGGTTTGGGTATGGGGATGGGGATGAATTTTTTATGTGGGGATGGGTATGGGATAGCGAAACCCGTCCCCGCCCCGCTCCGTTGCCATCCCTAATTTGATGTGCTGTATGAATGAAGAGAGATAAGGATACCCCGAGTCTCTCGGTGTGTTGTGAATGCTTTCTTTTTATTTTATTTTTCCCAAAGATCATGATAAACAAGGGTGACAAAACCGGTTGGGTCCAGGCAATCCGTGTTAAAAGGGATGTGTTAGGTTGAAGATTGTAACCCGTAAGTACGTTATGGTCCTTCCGTCCAGCCCGTCAACTTGACGGACCAAAGTACGAACCAAACCGTCTTGACTCGTTTTAAAAAAAATAAAAATAAATGTAATTAAAAAGATTAATTTTTTTATATTATATTTTTAAAATGTGTAAATATATAATAGTATTGTAATTTAAATCATAACACCTACAAATTAAGTTTTAATTATTAGTTATAATTGAATAATTTAATATGTAAATTTAATAATTATTTTAACTTATCTAATTAAAAACATTAACTAATAATTCAAAAGTTTACAAAATATTTTATTTGATTAAATATGTCTTTAATAATAATTTATATGTATATATAAATAAATTTAAAAAATAAAAAAAAATTGAGAAATTTGAAAACAAATTTAAAAAAATTAAAAAAATTAAAAAAAAAGAAAAAAAAAGTGGACGGACCAGCCTGGACCGGCCAGTTAGCTCGTCCTATAATGGATTGTGATTATTGGCCTGTTTCTATTTAACGGACCAGCCTGACCCGATCGTTTTTTACGTGCCACATACGGGTCTAGCTAGCCTGTTTTGGCACACCTAATAAAGATATCCTAATTCTCATGCTCTGCGTTCTTGGTACAATTTTCTTTTTATATGTTTACATGTTTTCAAGATCACCAAATTAGAAATCTGGATTCTCTCTTTTGTGATGTTTTTGTATTTATTTCTTCAAAATATATCCATTTTAATACAAATAATACTAAAAATTCACTATAAATATAATTCACTAAATTGGTCTTTAAAATTAGCTACCAAAGTTTTGACTACCAAAGGAAATTGATCACTAAAAATTAGCTACCTAGATTTTGGTTACCAAAATGACTTAGTTTCTAAATTGGTCTCTAATTAATTAATGACCAATTTAGTGACTAATTATAATTTTTTATTTATAATAGTAATTATTTTAGTAACCAATAATTTTTTTTTTAAATTAGTATCTAAATTGGTCACCATATTAACTAACAACTGTTGGTCACGAAAATGAGTTACTAATGAAACATTTTCTTTTAGTAATTCTTCCTTTTTTTCTCATATGATTCTCATCTTCTCTTGAAATCAGAGACCAGATTTAAGATGCTTCGGACCTCTTCGAAGATGCCTAAACAATTTCTTCATTTGCGTAAGTAAAAAATCTAACCTTTGTCTCCTTGTTATGTTTGGGTTGTTTATCTTTGCTTGAGTTCTGATTAGAGCCTCATGTTTCTCTATAATTCTTTCGTTTTGGTTTCTTTAGGTTGATTGGGGTTTTGCAACTCAAAAATCAGGGGGTTCTTCGTTGTTTCAATTTTGGTCTACGTTTGAGATGAGGGAAGCTATTTTCTTTTAATGGAAATAAATTTGTCTTGCATGTTATAATTTGGTAGATTGAATTGCTTTAAATTGTTGTGTTTTGATGTGTTGAACTGATGAGCGCATGGGAAATGTTAATGGTTATTGGGTCTGGTTTTTGCATATTAAGAACAGATGAAAATCTTCTATTTTAGCTTAAGCGAGAGCCTTCTTGCTCAAGCGAAAAAAATCTAGCTTAAGCGAAAATAGTTATAATTTCACTTTGCTCTATGTTCGAGTTTTAATTGAAGCGAGAATTTTTAGCTTTAATGAGAGTCCATGTCGCTTAAGTGAAAAATTCTAACTGAAGAGAGAACCCCTATCGCTTAAACACGATAATTTCTAGCTCAAGTGAGAATTGCTACAGAATTAACTAAGTTAATTTTAAAAATATGATGTACTAAGTTATGCATAAATGATGTGGTATCTTTTTTAGACTTGACTTGGTATGTTGTTGGAAAATGTGATTGTTTGATATTTAAAATTTGAGATGAGATTATTAATATGTGAATATGAAAATATGTTTAAGGATATATATGATTGTCAAAATATTGTTGTGAAGTTGGGATGATAATGAGTTTGTGAATATATATATATATATATATATATATATATATATATATATATATATATATATATATATATATATATATATATATATATATATATATATATATATGAACACACTACAAGCATTGTATATGTTTAACTTAATTTCATGGGCCTCATGAGGAGATTTTAAGGTGGTGTTAATTTAATATATTTGTTGAATTATGGATTTAAGTAAAGTGACATCTTGAAACTTGAAACTCTAATGATCATTCACACTCAAATAGAGTAGAATTGTTCATGTAGTGAGAGTAGAAGGATGTCTTGGTATAAGGAATGATAATGGTCTCAGATGATCATGGATTAAGTTTGTGTGATAGGATGAATCTCATTGACAATGACTTTGTAGAGCAATAGAGGGCACCACGAGTGTAAGTCTCACGTGAGTCCGATTCTAAATGCATGTATCTGGATAATCGGGTTTAGTATCAGCTGTTTGTGTACAAGTTATGTGAATTAATTGTAGTAGCCCATGTATGAATTATAATTGATATGATTTAAATGGTTTTGTGCCAACTCTTTTATAAACTAGCTTACCCTCTTATTTTGTGGTCTTGTGTTGTGTTCTTCTTTTGCGATGATCACCATTATAGTGAGAGCAGATGAAGATGCAGATTTAGAGGTACCTTTGAAGGATGAGAAGTCCATAGTTAGAGTTGTGAGATTGAGGCGAAGGTTTGAGTGGTGAATACGTTTGATATATGACTATCTTTAAAGTTTTTGTTGTTGCTATATAAATAGTATATTTTTATAGTCTGAACTCTTAAAGGGTTGTATTAATATACTTTTTATTTTGTTAATCTGCCTTTGAATATTTTTTTGAATTTTTTTATTTTATTATTTTATACTACTAAAATGGGATGTTACATGAATAAAAAAAAACATGCTTCACAATTCAAAATAATAATACTTTGGTTATATTTATTTGACATCTAAATTTAAATATTTTATGTATATTATTATATTATTAAAATGAGTGTTCACAATTCAAAATAATAATACTTTGGTTATATTTATTTTACATCTAAATTTAAATATTTTATGTATATTATTAAAATGAGTGTTTATTTTTTTTTTTAATTAAGAGTGTCAAATTAACATTTTTCTTCATGGAAGCTAAACTTACTCAAATAAAATTAAAAAAAATAATACAATATCAATTAAATTTTGATAACTTTTTCTTATAACCTGAGTTGGTATCTTTGAATGATTTCTTATTTTTTCTATAACCCGAGTTGCTTAGACTTTTAAAGTGTTGGTTGGCCATGATAATTCCTACCTAGGTAGGTTTCCTCCATGTTGGAGCTTCCAGGTTGGTGTTACAGTAATGAAACTTTCCTTCTCATTGAATTTTCTCTGGAGACTCAACTGCAATATTGAAGCTTGATGCTTTTTTGGCAGTGGATGTTTCTTCATGTATGGCTCAGCACAACCAAAGGGTCATATTTTAAATCTTCATAAAGAGTCTTACATGCCTCAACAACTTTGGAGCTCAACACTAATGTCTTACAATAATTTATTAAATCATACATAGTTGTTTTTATTTTTTTTAGGTAGTGATAGATTATGAGATGACTTTTTAAAACTTGTATTTTACATTGTAATTTATTTTTCATAAACTAAATTTATTTATATTAATATTTTATCATGTAGTTTTATTACATTTGAATATAATCAAATTTTTACTTAAGTTTATAATTTAGTTTTTTTTAATATTTTATTAAATTTTTGAAACCAAAGTATAAAAAATATCTACTGATATCAGTACATGCTCGAAAATATAAAAAAGAAAAAACCAAGTATGTTTTACACAAGACTTGTTGATATTATCTCTACTCTCTCTAGCCCACTGTAATCCTTGATAGGTATTTCACCCAACCATTCTAGTTGAATCTTACAGATGTATTATGTGCATAATTAAACCGTTTGCAAAACAATGACAATGGTTTCAACATGGAAATTGAATTAAGAATCACAAATACATAATAGTTGCAAAACTAAGATACAAAAAATGTCATTAAAATCAGTGTAAAAAATCACATGTTATTTGGCAATGAAAACCACAAAAAAACACACCATCCCCCAAAACTAAAAGTTCCGGCAAGAGATGGAAAAATGTTAATGCGCCAGGATCCATGCGTCTCCGCTGACTTAAATTAATAACCGTAGATAGGAATGAATCCAAAGGCGGAGATTTAAACAAAGCAAAACATAGCGAATCCGTGCGAACCTCCTTTCAACCAATCAGAGTTTACGAATTTTCCTCTCCGAGCACTCTATATAAACTCTCTCCACCACAATTTTCTATCATCCAAATTCTTCTCTCTGAGCATCTAGTTGTTATCTCTTTTGTCACAACCGTTAATTCTCGTTCCTTTCAGCATCAGTTCAGCCATGTCTACCGCTAAGGTCAAGAAAACAGCGGCGGCCGCAAAGAAGCCGTTCTCTCACCCTACCTTCGCCGTGGTACTTTTCGATGACTTCTTCAATTCAATTATCGATTAATAATAATCTTTTGTTCTATTTTAGTTTGTTTATTTATGAATATTTGTGTGTTGTAGATGATAGCTGAGGCAATTACGAGTCTGAAGGAGAGAACTGGTTCAAGCCAATATGCGATAACGAAGTTCATCGAAGGGAAGCACAAGGAGTTGCCACCAACCTACAAGAAACTTGTGCTCATTCAACTTAAGAAGTCTGTTGCTGCTGGCAAACTTGTCAAGGTTAAAAACTCTTTCAAACTTGCACCCACTAAACCTGCCGCTGCCCCTGCCAAGGCTGCTGTTGCTGCTCCTAAAAAGCCCAAGTCCGTTACCAAGACCACCACCAAGGCTGCTTCTACTGCTGCTAAGAAGAAGCCTGCCGCCAAGCCCAAGTCTAAGACTGCTGTGGCTGCCGCCAAGCCCAAGGCCAAGCCTGCCAAGAAAGTTGTTGCCAAGCCTGCCAAGAAGACTCCGGTAAAGGCGGTGAAAAAGCCCAAGAGTGTGGTTAAGAAACCCAAGAGCGTGAAATCTCCTGCCAAGAAGGCCAAGAAGTGAACAAGTGGAGTCGGTTGGGTTTTGGTTTGATGTTACAGTGTTATCTATTTCTGGTGCGATCTTAGTATAGGTGGATATATTGTTAGAAAGAGAGTATTTGATGTAAATTTCTTGTTAGAAAGAGTTCTCGTTTGCATTGAATACAGTTCTTCATTATTCATTTTTTGGTTTACTTCTATGATCAATTGGATTGCGGTTTTCTTGTTCTTGATCATTATAGGTGTCCCTTACAGCATTTCAATGTGAGACTTCTGTGCTGATAAGAAAATGTCTCTGAATTTCTAAGAAATTGTCTGTTAATTGAAAGAATTCTTTCAATTTGTCTTCTTTTGTGTCACATGAAACTGAGGAATACCGTGGATCATGAATAGAAGGAATAATTTGAAGACTCTTTAATTTACCTCTATTCTTTATCGTAATGATATTAACTTTGTTTAGGATTGATTATGGTAGGGTACAAAATTATAATTTTATTACAGAAAGTAATCTCTTGAAAGATGTATGAGCTTTGGAGGTTTCAGTTGAGAGGCTGAGATGACTCGGTTTGACAAAGGTTGAGTGGGTTAGCCTGTTTATTTTATCAGTTTTGAAATCAAATGTTATTTTATAAAGAAATATCAGTTTAATTTCTAAAATTCTTAATATATTACTATTTCAAGATACGTTTGAAGTTCATTTTGAGTTAGTAAAATAAAATGCTTTCTTTAAAATTATTTGTTACTATTATTTTATATATAACCTATTTTAACTATTTTTTTTATCATCTGATGCTTATTTCTAATTTGAATATTACTATTCTATGTAGTAGTGTTATGAAAGCCTAAATTTGGACATTTAGAAAAAGATTGGCCTTATTATTCATGGCGTCCAACCTCTAGTGCATAGTCTTATCCGGTGTGGGAGATAATGTGCCAGAAGTACATCCTGATTCTTTTAGTGATATTCTCCTTAATAACTTCGAATAGTAATACTTACCTAAATTCAATCATTTTTTTCTTCGGAATCCTAGCCTCTGTTCGCAAAATTAAAAACTAACAGCGTACAACACATTTACAAGAAGAAATAAAAATATGAAACCGTGTAATAGATGCAAGCGTGTAACACTCAGGCACCCCTGACGCTAGTCCTTGAGAAAGGTAATTATATTTAAAACGCCTGGACTAGTCTCTGGGGAAAATTCATACATTGGTAAAAACATATTACATCAATAACTCTCATCATTATATAAGAAGACATAATAAGGTGTAGCAATATAAGTTACAAAACATATACACCGCAAGTCACAAGAGTCAGTCCGGGTGAAAAGAAAATGATGAAGCCTCTTCCGGTCTCAGCAGTCATGATTGAACTGAAATGTCTGCATTTGCACGGTCTGTAATATTGGGAGGAGCCGTTTTTGTTTCCTTATCCACTTTCGATCGTTCTTTCGGTTTGCAAACGCCGTTGTTGTTGCTGCTGTTGCTATTGCGTCGAATGTTGTTTTTGTGAGGGAAAGGGGCATTGGAACCACTCTTGATGTGACCTCCACCTCCTGTGCTGTGACGCGCTCGACTACAAGCTTCTGGAGATGAGTTCACAGTATCCCCAAAGCTCCTTCTCCGACTTAGTTTTGGTGACTTCGGTCGAGTCAGTGGCAGCTGTCACTCACCAAACCAAACCCAATTCATATATTTTTCAACAAAAGGCTCCAAATTGAAAGAACCTTTAGTTCAGAAATTCTTATGGTAGTTTATAATATTGATAGAAAGAGGCCAAAGTACCTTCTTTAGTTCAGTCTTAGGAGGAGGCCCTTCATAGTAAAAGCTTGGTACTGGATTTGCTTTGATTACCAAGTTCTTTCTCAACTGCTTGATGGCTGCTTCTTGCTCTTCCTATCATTATTAATTATTAAATAAACAATGACAAGTTCTTGTATCGATTCAATGAGCAAAAGATGACATGGGAGGATACATAAAACAAGTAAAACAGGCTTTGGTAAAATGGATGAGTGGGTGGTGTTTGTAGTTCGAAGAGGAAACAGAAAGATATGAACTTTTAAATAACATTGTGTGTAATGCAACTACAAGATAAAGACAGTACCTTTATCCTTGCCTCATACTGGTTTTTCTCTTCTCGAAGAGCTCGATGTTTCTCTTCCAACTTCAGATAAAACTGGATACATAAAATAATAATAATATCAACATGGAACAATCCTCTGTTTTAAATTATATACAAGAGTCAACTTGTCGGTCGATCAATACCTCCCTCCGTTTCTCTGCACGTTCGGAGCATCTGAACGTAGGGGCTGAACCAAGAGTCACCTTAGATCTGGCTGTGCGCATAGACATAGCACTAGTATTTGCGGTCAAGGAACATTTGATAAAGTAACAGCCGTATTGTTTGGATGGTTTCAAAATAAGAAAAAAAATCTCACTGAAATTGATAATGTTATAAATGTTTTAGTCTGTACAAGTATGAAGTGTCACATGCCAAAAGATTCATCTACTGTAGGTAAAAGTTGCTCTGTTAACAATAAATCATCAAAATATCTATGTTTAGAGGATACGAGGAAGCAATAGACCAATTATCTTCATCGTCATAGTTCTTCTTATCATGTTGCAAAGGCTTGCTTGATGAAAAAGGTGAGTTTGGCTGAAAAAATGGGACTATTTTGTTAGTGACTCAAACAGAAAAACAAAACGTTGCAAAGCATCCCGGCAAACGTCAAAATATATAAACAGGAAGTCTATTAACAGAAAACCTTAACAAATTAGCAATGCTTACAAAATAAACCATTCGTGTATTTCTTTGCTATGGTATTTTGAGCTTCCCAAGATCGAACATATGTATGTCTCAAATTATTAATACCATAAACTATCTTTATCTTCATTTCGAGATTTAAAAAGATTTCTTTGGCAAGCTTTCTTGTTTGAATTGCAGAGGGTTGAGAAATTAAACCTCTGTCAAAGAAACATATCTCGCACAAACAAGCATGTCCAAAAACAAAATGAAAGATCCTTGTTCTGTAATTCTAAGTAAAACTGCAAACAACCTATTAATAACATATATGCATAACATTCACCAGGTTTATTACACATCCTGGGCTACGTTATATGATTACGTATGGATTAAAGTGGCTCATGCTTCAACATCAACATGTGATGGCATAACAACAAGCAGGACAATCAATTACCTGTGAATTCTTTGATGAGATAGGTGAGTGCATGTTGTTAGTGTTTGATGACAGATTCAGACCATTTGCATCAGCTTCAGTATCAACAATCTGTGTGTGAGATTCATGCTTTTCAGTAACCAGATCAGTTGGATGTGTAACAAAGTGACCAGTATGCTCTTTTCCAGCAGGCGAGCTAAACTTAATACTGTCACCAATTTTGAGCACTTCAGAACTCTCAATCTCCTCCTCCGGCAAGTCAGTATTACAGTTCGTTGTTTTGGCACTCAAAACATCCTTCTTCTCATGGCTTTTCTCCACAAAAGAATCACCTTTGGTACATTCCTTTACCTCATGGTCCTTTGCTTGAGCCTTAACTGCTGCTATTTTAGGAGAAATGCACACATTATCGTTAGAACTACCATAGGAAGCTGGTAGTACACCATTTGGCTTCTTGTCCACAACTTGCATTCCTGTCACTTCTCTCCCCATGGTGCTGCAGGATTTAATTTACAGGATGAGTGACACAAGACTATGACAAAGATTAAATGTAGAAATTTCATTTATCAGCATTAAAAATTGAAGAAATACTACACAACTAAAACAGAGTTACGCCACCCCATAAACCAAACAAAAAAGTCACTTCATATGTTTAAGGTCAGTTTAGAACACTGTCCTGTAAATGAAGGTAAAAGATTATGGGATTAGTTAAATATCCTTATAGAGATTAAAGAAATAGTAAAAGGAAGCTACTTCTTCCGAATGGGTTATAAACAGATCCAGGAGAGCATCTAGTTCAAAAAGAAAATGTTGTTCATATGAATATATTCACTGGAATTAGTAATTTTGAAATTTTCATCAACTGCCCTGTAACCTCCGGATTCTGAGCTAATTATTTCCCATTTTAGAAAGGAAAAAAACTTCTCGTCTTCAACGCGCTTTGACGTAGAACGAGAGAAAACTGCAAGAGCAGACATTTCAAGGTCTGGCATAACTGCATATTTTTTCAGAAGTGCAAACTAAAATTGCACATTAGAAGGCAAAATGAAAATTAGAAATCTACTCCAATATGATCTTTAAATGAAAGGTAAAGAAATATATATTTACACAGTAGAGTAATAAAGAGAATGAAAAATAAAAAAAAACAACGTTTCCCTTTGTCAGGAAGAACAGAGAAACGGAGACGCAAAAGGACCAATTCCAACAACTACATTCACCAGTAACATGTTTGTTAGTCAGTAGAGAAAACGGAAAATTAAAGCTTTTGAAAAGAAAAGAAATTACATAAACCCGGCAAGTGAAGAAATCAACCGAAGAAATGACAACCCTTAAAATAAACAAACAAAAACACGGAAAAGTAAAAAGGAAATCGAATTCCACTTTTGACCCAATATTCACAACCCCATTTTGAAAAGGAGAAGGCTCACAGTTAGCGGCGAAAGAAGATGAGGTTCTGAGGAGCTAGCCAGCACTGGCGAGTATGAAAATGAACGAATCAGAAGAAAGATCAAAGAAAGGAGAAGCCCACATCACAAATCACAGAAAGAAGCAGAAGAGAGTGGAAATGGCAGATAAATCTCTCCACTGTAGCGCGAAGCAGAGTTAGGTGCAACAGAGATCGACACCCACATTGTAAAGCAAAAGAAAAGCAAAGGCAGAACGGGAACAGAGTGAGCAAAGAATGAGAGAAATGTAGCTTACAGTTGTGGCCTGATCTCACAAGATCTCCTTCTTCTTCCTCTCTTTCTTCCTTCTTTCCTCTCTCTTTTGCGTGTGTGTCTCTGGTTGTGTGCTTGTTTTGTTTTATTTCGTTGTGGGTGGGTGCCAAATACAAAGAAAGTCCAAAATTTATGTTTCAATAATATTCTTTTGCTTTATCAAAAACCTCCTTTCTCTTTTTTATTCTCGCTCTCCTCCTGTTTGCGTTTATGTTCCTTCCTTGGTTTAACATTATTTATAGATGGTCTTTTCTGGTTTTTAACGGCGATTTTTCACCGAGACACTTTTCCCCGTAGGTTGTCGGAACATTTAACGGCGTTAACTGAGAGTGAGGTTAAAGTCAAATAAAAATTAAAATGTAGAGTAAAAGGAAGAGAAGACGAATGATAGTAGTCATCCAACAGATAAGGTATGTGCTTTGGTCTTATAGATATGCCTAAATATAGCGAAACAATTATAGCCTAGTAGACCAATATCTCCACCAAAATAATACACAACTTTTTCCTAATTTTTCTACACAAAAAATAATTACACGGTATTCAAATTTTGATATTGCATCGACATCACCAGGAATAAGACCGTGATTATAGGATATTAATTGTAAGCAAAGAAAAAAGTAGTCCAAAAGAAGGAATGCATTTTCTGTTATAAAGTTGTTGAATAACTAATCTAGAATATGTTTTTAAAAAACAAGTATACGCACTACACTTTAATACACGAGAGAATTGTTTGTTTTCATTAGAATTAAGCATTTCATTCACATCAACTTCAATCCATTAAAGTGTGAAGTTACTTTACATGCTTTCGATGATAATCCAACCTTGTTAAGAAACTTGAATAAACATCCTCTTCGGGCATGTTAATTAATTCTTCACTTTTATTTTTTATTTCCTTTTATCAAAATTTATCGTTTGGGTATTCTCCCTCTTTCTTGAAAGTAAAGCGACAATTTGATAGTACAACGATAATGATTAAAAGTCATCATAATCATGGAGAGGTTTAAGCAACAATATCGGATTAGGAAGGGATGAAAAAAAAAAAAATCTTCTTTTTACTTTTTCCCCTCTCTTTTGTGGGGTTGTTTTGTTCGTTCTTCTACTTCCCTCTTCACTTTTTCCAAATTTCTATTCTCCATCTTTATTTAATAACCGTGTCTGTCATTTGACCAGACATAAAGGTTCGTTCTGTCACCCAATAACTACTACCAGTGAGTAGTAAGAATGATGCACACTCATCACCCTAACCGCTACAACCATCTTCACTCAATTCACTCCCAATGTTTCTCCTCGATGCTACCGTGGAACAACATTGTAAAATCACGTGACAGATTAAATGTAACTTTCATTTCTAACTCGTGAACATTATAATTATGGCATCAAATCTCATCCTATGTTTCTCTGGGTGTGGACAAGGTTCAGGTTTCACAAATTTGTGTGACACATACGAGATAAACTCCACGTCATTAACATGGTCTCATTCAAGTGATATGAATTGAAAAATGCGTACGTACCAGACTTTAGAAGCTATGGCATAGAATTGTGACACAAATTATGAAAGTTCTGTTTTCGACAGAAAAGTGCACGTTTAACCTTCATTCCATTATATGCAGGTATATGTATATGGTTGATTAATTGTTCTCGTCACAAATCCCAAGCTTCTTTCTTAAGATAAAAGGTAACATCTTGAAAGTGTATTTCTTATTGTTAGGTAGGTGTATAATCAATCAATGATAAATGCACACACACCATTTTGTTTTCTTCCGGATGATCAAACGTTGAAAGATGCTTGCCAAATTCATGTAAACACAAGTTACTAACATTTTCTTCTGTATGATGATTGTTAACAAAGCATCTATTTTATATCAGAGTATATATATAGAGTAACAAAAAAAGGCCAACCAAGAAGCTTATGTTGCAAGCTATGTTTATTTTTGAATATGGGCTAACTCGATTAACTCCATCGTTTTTTTTCATCATAACATGTTCCCACACTTTCTTTATAGAGTCGAGGTACAGTAGCAGGGACACCTTTTCTCTTTTTTCTCGTTTTGCTCATCTTCTAAGGCGCTCATTCTCTTTTTGAATTTGAAGGTATAACTATCTTCGTACCTTCAACTACTCCATTTCAAATTCTTCTATTAAAAAAGGTATAGTTTAGTTAGTAGAAACTACTGATAACTTCGTTATCAATTTATTGCCATGTTAATTACTAACTAAATAAAGTACTGCCACACTTGTAGGTAGATGGAATTTAGAAAAGCCTTTGAAAAATGAGGTTCTTTATTGGCAGTGGAGAATGAGAGGAATCCCACATATTAATTGCTTGTTTAATAATAGCATATGTTGGTAGAAAATATTATTAGTCACAAATGCTAACAAGGAGATTTGCATTCACTTTTTTTTCTACTGATTTTTCTCTGTTGTTATTCTACTGTATCTTCAAAATACACGGATGATCATTAATTTTAAAATTTTAATATTTAAAGTATCAAAATAGTGTATTTTTAATGTTTAGCATAGGACAATATAACAAAACTCAGCAAAGAAATCAGACTGAGGTCCAATAAATAACCAATCTTATTAGGATAGACTTCAAATGACTCTGAAACTATTTTAAAAGATAGACTTTAAGCCTAATTCAATTTTATTAAACAAATTTGTAAGATAAGATTTGTATTTACTTATACATTCTCTGAAACTATTTTATTTCTAGTTGATATGAATTCCAACATTGTATAATAACTTGCACCGGCTTAAATTAATTGGCCAAATTATTCATCACCTATATTCTGAGAGCTTTTACTTGATGCGTACATTGACATTGTTGTATACCTAAAAATTTGAAATCAATAGATGTTCCTTGTGTGTTATTTCATCTGATTATTTGTTCGAAGAAGAAGGGTCAAAATTAGTGGTGAAGACCGAATAACTTTGTGTCAGAAATGGGTGTAGTAAGAGGCAATGAGACACTCTTCGCTGTTACTTGTCTCTGGACATTCTTTATTCATCGTCTTGCATTTGTACGTTCTGTCATTGCAACATAATATTGTTGTGGTTTGTGAACACTATTTATGGAGACTTGTGTTTTATTGTCTTACGGGAATCTATTCTCTTCCAAATTCCTAACTCTGGAACAATGTAGAACCTTTGACCTTTGAACATATAAAGTATGCTACTATTACTACACCATGATTTCCCAAGATTTTGCTTTATCTTTGGTTTTGCACCGACGGAGAAAAAGACTTAAAAAAGATGCTTTGTCCAGTTACTTTTGTGTATCCTCGACTATTTTAATGTTTGTTACGGTTTCATTTCAATAATTAAATTCTGAAAATTAAAATCCTTTCTCAACATATACTAATGTCATAAAGTAAACAGTATTGTTTAAACAGGTTTAATTGGCCATATATTTAAACTCTATTTTCAATCGTGGGCTACTTTTTGGCCCGCACTTTAATATTCCATTTGTTTTCCCCTTTCAAGGTTTCCCATTTGTTTTCCCCTTTCAAGGTTTCCACAAACTGAAAAAAAAAAAAGAAGTTAACCCTTCGTTTCTAATTAATATTGACCTTTCCACTTAATCTTATGAGGAGTGTTGTGCTGAAGCAGAAAATTGAAGAAAATTCCGAAGCGTAAGTTGTTAGGACGTATGTTGTTTTGCTGTGTCCGAGGTACAATGATTAATGTTAATTCAACTGTGTAATCGTTTTAATTGAAGAAGCATCAGTGATTAAGATCTGAAATCTATGTACCACAATTCCAATATCTAATGCAGTTGAGACATCATGCCCAATACCTACAAAAGATATATTTCAACGCCAAACCCAAACAATTTTATCAGAGTAATAGTTTTAATGTGTTTGTTACAACTTCTGAAAATAATTTGAAATTAAAAAGAATCAGAAAATTGATAACGACCAAAACAAATTTAAAATCTTTTTCTATTTTTGGGCATAATACTAACGCATGGTTATTCATTAATTACATGTATGGAACGCATAATTGTAAGTATTTTAATAATTAATGACATTTAAGTGTCACCCAACACGTTATTTTCAATCAATTTCGAATACCTTATAGAACTTAGAGGCTAGTGCAGTATCTTAACCCTTCACCAAATGATAGTTTCAGATCAGAGACTCATTTGAATTAAACCAATTTATATTATCTTTATGGTTAAAGTCTCTTTTTACATAAAAACAAGCTCCAATATTTTATGTAGATTTTGCTTTTGTGCTATGGTTGACCTTTATGTTCCAAACAAATAAAAAAATGCAAATAATAAACATTATCGTGGAGGATCATCAATCCTCGTCATAACACGTTTTGAAATCAAGAAATGATCTTTTTCTGTTATACGTAGGATACATGTATTATACTTCACGTTCCCAAACATGCATATTTATATAAATTAGAAAATCGTGAGGACGAGACATGAAAGCTTAACCGATGAATGATTATACGGTTGAGAAAAATTATATCAGAAAAATTCACCGGAAATATATAATTTATGTATTTTATGGTAGATGGGACCAACCATTTTCACTGCACATGCCTAAGTTAATTTCATCAAAACTGATGTTTCAGCCGACATCTCCATCGTTCAACTGAAAATATCCTACTTGTAAATCTCATAGATAATCAAATACAAAAACTTACATTCGCATCAGCGGTCTTTTTCTAATAAACCTTAATCATGGTTAAGAATTACACTTTAAAATTAATTTAATTTTATAAAATTAGTTTGTAAAATAAAATTTATATTTTATTTTAAAAAGTTGATTTTAGTTCTAACTTAATTTTAGAATATTAATTTATAAAATAAAATTTATATTTATATATTTTAAATTTATTTTATCTTCGATCGATATAAAATTTTTAATAATATTAAAAATAATAATAAAAGAAGGTTCAATAGATATGTTGATGTCGAGGATGATCTTCTTTTTCTATAAGATTTTTTTTTTTTTATATAATGCACAAAATATTTTTATTTTATTTCAAGACATAATTAAATTACTCATTTATTTATATATCAAAATTTTACATCGGTTAAAAATTATTCTTATTTTATAAATTGATAGCGTAAGTAAAATTTACTTTTTTTAATATGAAATAAATTTAATAATTGGGATGTATTGTTAGAAAGAAAAGGACTAAAGGAGATCTAGAAGTGGAAAAAGGGTGTGTGGGCACCTTTGATTTGCTTCCACGGAACTAAGCATTACAATATTCCAATAAATTGGTCCCATATTAAATAACCTGTGCACGTGTGGAAATAGACTCCCTCTCTATACATTTGTTTCTATTAACAACAATTATGACTTTCCCTTTATTCTCAAATCTTCCTACTACCTATTATTTCAGCCTAATAAAGTATTAAATCTTTTTCTTTTTACATTTCAACGTGGAGAAAATAGGTTGTCCATTCATCTGGCATATGTCATTGTAATGCATGCTATGATAAAATTGTTAATCTTTATAATAGCTACAAAGTATCTCTCTTTAAATGTTGATAATTAAAAAAATCAATGAGTACTCTTTCTTTTACATTAGAAGTAAAAATATGATTATGATTATGCGTGAATTGGAAGTTTATTTAAAGGATGGAGGGATGTTAGGTTTAAAGGCAATAAATGATGAGGAAATGGATTGAGTAAAGCTTGGATGCTGATGCATGATCTATAAGGCTTCTAGAGTGCCTTAATGGTGAGCTTGCTAGTGTTCCATGGGTTGTGGCCCGGAACGTATCCTTGGGTTGTTGCCCGGGACAGGGGTTAAGCACGTGGCATTCTATGGGTTGTGGCCCGGAATGACTTCCTTTGAGTTGTGGCTCGGGATAGCGGATGAACACGAGGAACCCTTGAGTGGTGGCTCGGGTTGGCGAGTGTTATCGGTGTGAGTGTGCTGGTTGTAGCCAGTACGGATGGGTCCAGTTGGATTGCCCTCCTCAGTGGTTGCTGATGAGTTTGGTAGTCCTGGGACGTTACGGACTCTGTTCGTATTTGGGAACTCCACCTGGCGTTATGGTGTGTGATCCGTAGCATGGTTTCCGCACGTGCTCTATCGGTTGTGGCCGATAGGTGTGGCAGCAAGGCACCTTGAGATACCTAATAGGACATGTAGATGGATGCTAACATGGTTGTGGCCATGTGAAAGAATTGGAACGAGGTTCCCTGATGTACTTTATATACATGGTGGTGGCCATGTGGAGGGAAGGTAACGAGTCTTCCACTAGGTGCATCGGTGTACATGGTGGTGGCCATGTGATGGAAATGGAGTAAGGTTCTGTGGGAAAAGAAATGATATTTTTTATGGTTATGGACATGTATAAAGAAAGAGTTTGTGTTATTGTTATATTATTTGTATTGGTTATACATGTATATGTATGTTGGTATATTTTTGTGTGTTTCAACTGTTAGCTCACCCTATCTGCTTGTGGTTGGCGATGATCGTGTACACGGTACACGTGAGCAGGTGATGATGCAGGTGAAGCTGGTGAGGCTTAGCGACGGAGAGGGGATGACCATGGGATCTTTTTCTTAATGTTTTCTTTACTTTATTTGAAATGGATTGTAAAGACTCATGGAATATTTTGATTACATTTGCAATTTTGTATTTATGGACTTCTTAGTAAAGTAATAAAGATTTAAAGTTCCCGTGTTTTTGGGAAATGAAGTATTATTAATCAAAATGTAATTAATTACTTTATCTTATTTTATTAAATTCGTAATATCCGGACGGGATATTACAGGTGCACACTTCTTGTGTACCTTATATCAAAGGCATGTATACGGATAATTGAGTCTAGAAGAGTCTCATGATATGTATGATTTTGTCTAATAATTGTAAATATATCTATTATGATAACATAATTTAGTGTAGTATGTTGTGAATATAAATACATGTGTACCTCTTCTCAACTAGTTTACCCTTGCACTTGTTGGTTGTTGTGTTTTTGTCTTTCCCTTTTGTGATGATCACATATTTTGTGGGAGCAGACGAAGTTGCAGGTCTATAGGCACATCTGGAGGATGAGAATATATCTATTATGATAACATAATTTAGTGTAGTATGTTGTGAATATAAATACATGTGTACCTCTTCTCAACTAGTTTACCCTTGCACTTGTTGGTTGTTGTGTTTTTGTCTTTCCCTTTTGTGATGATCACATATTTTGT
>Ga0214544_1008308_pt1 | contig 17379 bp, 9 predicted proteins | sample CNSS3metaG_FD_160074 | JGI IMG/M metagenome (GOLD analysis project Ga0214544, IMG submission 160074) | Root nodule microbial communities from cowpea collected in UCLA plant growth center, Los Angeles, California, USA - CNSS3 | ecosystem: Host-associated > Plants > Roots > Nodule | place: USA...
TTTTTATTTTTTTATATATTTTTTTTTATATATTTAAAAAAAATATATATATATATATATATATATATATATATATATATATATATATATATATATATATATATATTGCATACCCTCTTCTTTCATTGCCCTCTTCACTTCTAACACTACAAAATAATCACTATTTTGTGGCTTAAAGCTTGAAAGATGGCACCTTTCTCACGTACCCTCTTCTTTGTTGCACTCTTCATTCTTTCTCTCCTTTCTTCTTCAACCAATGCACAACTTTCTACCAACTTCTACGATAAAACTTGTCCCAATCTTCAAACCATTATGAGAAATGTAATGGAGCAAGCCATCAATGGAGAACCTCGACTTGGAGCCTCTATACTCCGATTGTTCTTCCACGATTGTTTTGTCAATGTAAGAACACAGTTTCTTGTTTCTTTAATATCACTTCTATATCTATGTTCAAACACATATGTATTAGGAATGTAAGTGTGAGTTTAAGTCTCAAATTAACTATAAACAAAAAAGTAGAGCATTATATAAGGATGAAGACCCATAAACCCATCGCCTTAAGGTTTTTAGTTAAGATTGGTGTTCATCTCTTATGTGTAGGTTGGACTCATGCTCAGTGGTATTAAATTTCTGAGACAATCCTCTCTCAAAAGACCTAACAGTAGTATTAGAACCTGATTCATCTAGTGATCGGCTTAAACCTCTCTCAAAAGATCTAACGATATCTAACGACATATGAAACGTTAAATTTGAGTAAAAATAACGTTGACTATTCATGTGTATTGTAAGCATACATGATTTGGTTAAAACAAAAAACTACAAATAATCTTAGTTACATTAATTTTCAGGGCTGCGATGCATCAATTTTATTGGATGACAGTGACACATTTGTTGGTGAGAAAAATGCAGCACCAAACAGAAATTCAATGAGGGGTTACGAAGTGATCGACACCATTAAAACCAAGGTTGAAGCTGCTTGCAATGGCATTGTCTCTTGTGCTGATATTCTGGCACTTGCAGCAAGAGATGGAGTAGTTCTGGTGAGCCATCTTTTCTTCTCTTTCTTTCTGTGTAGAGAAATATCACTTTCATTTGCCACTACCAAATCTGTAATATTACATGCATATATCTAAGAATTATTATATAATTGCATAGAACACAACACGTGAAAAATATATGATGTGTTTCATTAGGGTTTTTCCCTGCTTCCATTATTGAAATGTTAGAATGAGGTTGGAAGGTTCAGTCATTCTCATCAGAAGAAGCAGATACGTAGCTAAGCTAAGTTGATGTTTGTATTTTTCCTAACATCTGATTTTGGCATGGGCTTGTTTTCAAACCTTGTTCCCCACTTTCGGTTTTTACTTTCCTCTAACACGTAATCGATCACCATGTCAACTCTCGTAATTTGGTGGGGTCCCCTTCCCCGAAAAAATGCATCACACAGAACAATAATTGATGAAGAGAAAAAGAAAAAAAGAAGGGATAATGGTTCATGCAATCAAAGTCTGGTGTCAGCCTTGTCTCATTCTCGAGAAGAACCACTCATTATCTTCCCTTTTAAAAACCTCAGAAACACAAGTACCACCAAACCTTTGTCTTCTGCTGTGTCATCCATTTTAAGCTTTCACTCACACCACTTTAGCTCAACAATTCCTCTCTGTTCGCTTTTATCTATCTAATATCACATTAAAATGAAACAATTATTTGTTAAAGAAAAGCTTAGATATGGTCCACCTACCGCTAATTATTTTAAATAATTTGTTTATCTTAAGTATATGTAAAAAAATCATACTAACCCTAAACCTAATATTCTGAAATGGCAGCTCGGAGGACCTTCATGGACAGTAGCACTAGGTCGAAGAGACGCAAGAACAGCAAGCCAAAGCGCAGCCAACGCCGAACTCCCTTCTCCGTTCTCCGACCTTCCCACACTCACCACCGCCTTCGCCGCCAAAGGCCTGAGCGCACGTGACCTCACCGTGCTCTCCGGCAGCCACAGCTTAGGGCAAGCGCAGTGCCAGTTTTTCAGAGCTCGCATCTACAACGGAACCAACATCGACACCAGCTTCGCCGCGTCAAGAAGAACCACTTGCCCTTCCTCTGGTGGGGACACTAACTTGTCCCCTCTCGACTCCCTCACTCCCGTTCTCTTCGACAACAACTACTTCTCCGACCTGGTGGCTCGCCGTGGCCTTCTCATCTCCGATCAAGTGCTCTTCGACGGTGCCTCTCAAGACCCTTTGGTCAGAATTTACAGCGACAGCAATGCTGCGTTTTTTCGTGATTTTGCTGAAGCTATGACTAAGATGAGTGATATCACTCCTCTCACTGGAACTGCTGGTGAGATCAGAAGGAATTGCAGGCTTGTCAATTGAACATCCTCAGTTTCTTGTTCGTTCTGTACGAGGAACGTATTATAGAAATGGTGTTTTGTTTCATTGCTTAAATAGTAATTAAGAATTATAAAATTAGATGTGTTGAAAAAGTGTGCTTTTTATACCTCACTCTCAAAATAATTATTGTAAAAGATATTGGTTTTATAATATTGTTTAATAATTTGTCAATAATAATAATGAAAATGTACTTTACTGTATAAATTATTTTATTTTTTTAATCTTTAATTATCTAGTATAAGGCTACTGCAGTATATTCATACGGCAGAGTACATATTTGAAACATTGATATGACAAAAGTTGAAACTTACAAATACTTCTCATTTCGTACTTTATTGACTTCGTCGTATGATATTTGAATGGTTGCAGTTATGTACGTATATGTACCTCATTCTCGTAAACATTTTGGTTTTATTTATTCTTATTTAATTTAAAGAGTTTCTCGAATTGGTAAAGTATACCTGTCACCCTAAATTCTATCTATGTGTAGATAAATGGATGAATATATAAGTGGTGAAATGACGGTCAATGGCGGATCTTTGATAAAAAGGTTTGTAAAGTAAAAAGTAATATACTCAAATCTTATATATTTAACTATTATTAATATAATAAAAATATATATAATTTAATATTAAAATTTTTGTATATATTTTTTTTAAAAGTATAATTTTAAAATTATATTTGATATGAAACTTATTTTAAATAATTTTTTTCTAATTTCATCTCTTTTTCTTAATACTCTCGTATTTGAGAACGTTTTCTTATATTAAGTTTCAAAGAATTAATATAAAACATTCTACCTATAATTCAAAAGAATTAATATGAAATTTTCCACTTACAACTTTTAAATCTTAAGAAATGGTCATTTAATTCAACAATTGAATTCCTAGTATCATGCTGGAAAATAGGTAAAGAAGTAAATTTGTCTTGTTTTCATATTCAAGAATATCTTCCCTTCTATCACTTAAAACAAATGAATTTATTATTTTATTTTTCATCAATAATAACTATTTAAAAAAAATTAAGATTAAAAAATAATTTATCAAAATTTAATCAAAAATTGAGAGACGTAATTACTAAAAAAAATGATAATCAAGTCACCTTTAAGAAATGGTTATGAAAAAACATATAGTACCTAACTTTTCTTTTTATATTTATAAAAAAATAAAAAATACAAAAAACTCATAACATGAAAAAAAAAACTAAATATCAAACTAATATTTTCTTATCAAGAGAAATGAAAAAATTACATTTTTTTTATCTTAGAAGAGAACCGATGAGAATTGACAGTGAGATAATGAATTTATGTCTAACTTTCTATTTTTTTAAACAAAAAAATAAAGAAGAGATGCAAGAATAATAAATGAATACAATACGTGAAAAACTAAAACTTTAAATGAGAAAGAACAAAAGAAATATCTCAATAAATTTTATTATTATTTATTATGTTTAATTTTTTATTTTATTATTTATTAATATTAAATATTGTATTTTATAAAAAAATAAAAATCAATTTAATTTTTTTTAAATATTAAAAATATTTAAAAAAAGTAAAAAATCTTGGGGTGGCCATGACCCTAAGGAATGAAAAATAAATCTTTCTTTTCCTTTATCTTTACTGTTGATTTTTTTTTTCTTTTTAGTTTTATGAGGAATTTTTGTATTGGTTAGATGTGACTATCAATATGAGTAAAAATAATATCAGATTTTTAAATTAAGTATAGAAATGAGAGCAAGTATGATTATATTTGTCTATATATCTATATACATTTATTTTGATTTCATATCATTTTAAATTATTAAAACACTTGTAATGTAATAAACTTATCTTTATTATATTTTCTTGTTTATAGGTTACCTTTTCCTAATAGGAGCTAGCTATTACTTTAATTGTAAAAGTTATATAAAGATATGATGATCCTTATCTAGATTTTACTTTTTATACATACGCGCATGCATTTTCTTTTCATGTTACGTATTTCTTAATCTTCTATAATCTTTCAAAGTTTATGATTTCTGGTTTGCATGAATTGCTGCGGTATCTCATCCATAATTGCAATGGAAACTTATGTGGACAGAAAGTTGATTGTGTGAGTTTATTTTCATTCAGATTAACTACTTTGAAATTTCATGTTTTTTGGTTTTCCGTATCTTCGTTTATATATCTATACTGATACAGATATCTGTATTTATATATTATTTATATGTTATATATATATATATATATATATACATTTATACATCATTTTATATAAGTTTAATTAAGTTTCACGTGTTTGATAAATTTAATATTTTTATCAAACTTTTTTATTTATGGATATTCAAATTTTTTATATTTTTTAATTAAGTTGTTGGCATTTAAATTTTTCATGTGTTATATGATTTTTATCTTATCTCATCACTTGTTTCTACATGTTAAAAAATATGAATATTTTTATTAATATAAAATGATATTAGAGTTAATGTAAAATGTAGATTTTGTTCTTGTGTATTGTTTGAACTCGTATCGATTTTGATTAAAAATCCTTACACTTATTATATGCATGTATAACTCTCTCTTTTTTTTCTTAATTTCGCAACTTGTTTCTAGGATACACATTTTATTCTTATTACTTTTTTCTACAATTATTTAACATTATATAATTGTTATTTTGATACTTTTATTTTGTATTTGTATAATTATAATCCCTTTCTTGATCATTATTGGAGAAAATAAAATGTTTACTACAAATGTATTTGTGCAATTATAACTAATTTTTTCTATAATTACTTACCTTTATTTAATTGTTATTTGATACTTTTAATTTGTATTTGTGTGGGTCAAAATATCATTATCAAATTATAATCACTTTCTTGATAATTATTGGAGAAAATAAAATGTTTACCCTTTTTAACATTGAATACTTGATAATACTTGATAAAAAAATTGTTTAATTAATATGAAATTGTAAAAAGACAATACAAACGCGAGTACAAGTAAACTTGTACTCCGATAGGTATGGAAATGAGACACAAATATGGTTGTCCTTGAAAATAAGGATGATTTTTTACTTTGAGGATGGAGATATGATAGTCCAATCCGCACTCATTCCCTTGCCATCCCTAACAAAAAGTGATTTTTATTGCATAAGAATGGATTATCGTAATAACCTACATCAATGATGACAATCCCTTAATCGTTGTAACTTATGATGTAGAAGTTATAAGAGAGAATGAATACCTCGTTATCCTACATGTTTTCTATTGAAGCAATAAAACTTACTTATTTTATATTAATAACAATATCATTTTATATTAATCCAAAATCTCTCATATTTCTCAACATATATAAACAAGTAAACAAAATGATGAGAGGCATAAACATTCACACCACTCAATTAATGGAAAAAACAAATGAAAGATACTCAATTAGAAAATATAAAGTATTCAATAAAACAAAACAAAAAATAATAAAGAACTTAATTCAAAATATTCAAATTTACCAAAAAAACATAAAATTTAATTGAGTCTTTTTAAGTATAATAAATTGAAAAACTATAATATTTAGTGATTATTATAATAATGACAATCTTTATTTATTTTTAAATGTCAAAATGCAAATAAGAGTTCCAAATAAGCTTATGTAAGGTATATGGACTTTGACACATCCTTAGAAACTTTATGAGATCTCAACAAGTGGTTATATGGATCTTTTCTAACTAGTCTATGTTATATTGGTAACTACTTGATTAGTTTAGACTTTAATTCATACTTAGCTTTTGCTCCCTTCAAATTTTGTGGAATCTGCATGAATCTAGGTAGGTATGGATCAATCAACTCATTCAGTGTCATTTTATGTTGCACATCCATTCCTTCCAAATCAAAATTCTAGTTTAACAGCTGATGCAATGAACATTGCAATTTGGTCTGATCTTATTGATTATTTTCTTTTTTGTGTGAATGATCTGGCCTAAACATGTTCATACACTATAGTAAAGCACACAAGAAAAAACAACACAAAAAGTAGTACTAAAAAATAGTAGTAAAAAATAGTAACAAAGCTAACACTAATTCTAAAAAAAAAATTATCAAACACTTATCACTAACTATCTATAATGCATAAACTACTATGTACAAGACAGAAGAATACATAATCACTCTAATTGCATAATCACTATAATGCATAATCACTCGGTAGGAACGCCACTTTTTATGGATTTAGTCTCTTTAGTTCATGTAAAAACTCAATTTTCCCCTAATGTAGTATAAAGTCAACTAAGGTATCAATCTAAGGAGAAAGCAAAATTTTTGAGTGAATTGACAATGTATAAAGTTGATTTTGATATAAAACAATAGGGGAAATATGAAATAACACTTCGAACAACACTAACACATCCTAAAATGTAAATGAGATGATGAATGAAACTATTTCTAAGTCTAAACTCAAAATTGGTCTACAATAGTGTGAATGTTACAGTTTAATCTGCCAAGATGAGTTACAATGCATGGAAATGAGATATGAATGCATAAAATGTATTAATAGATGATATGAAACTTATTATAAACTTTAAAACTAGCTAAAATGATGCAAAGATAAGAAATGCAATATGTTTAATACAATGCCTACAAGAAAACCTAAAATGCAACATGTGTTAGAGAAAATGTCTCTATGACTTATTAATGAAAAATATGCATTGCATATGATATGAACATGATTAATATGTTAAAACCATACAAAATATGTGTTTTGAACTGATTTTAATCATCAAAATCTTGAATTAACAATTAAAACTGAAACTTAGAAAACTAATGCATAAAACATATAAAGACAACAAAAGTGAGTGTATGCAAAACTATGAAAATGCATATCAATGGCTTGGACAATAATCTAAACTGAAAAAACTACTTTATCACAATGTTAATTTAAAGCACTAAATTCTACAAAAGAACAAGTAAAACAATAAATCCTAAATTTAACTAACCTAAGTTAAAGAGATTACCTAGTTTACCTTCCTTAAGTAGTTGTGTGATTTTTCAGTTGATTAAATAACAATCTAAAGCCTAAAGTATATTATAAAACACAATAATGAAGCTCAAACATAAGATATTATGAATTAAGAATGGATGGAATTATGATTCAGAATAGATGTAACTATGATTCGAAGCTAATAAAGAGAAAAACAAAAGTTGTGAATAAGTCAAAATTCATAAATTTAGTTGTGATTGATTATTGCTCTTCTTGTCCAAGACTCACTTTGTAGTCACTTGGATAAGGTGATAACTATGTATTCTCTTAATTTTAGCATGATTCCATATTAAAATAAATGTAAAATTGCAAGATCAAGATTTCATTACTCAAAACCTAAAATTCTGAATTTGACTTTGGTGAGAAGAATGAAAAGAATATTTGAATAATGTAAATTGCACAAAACATTATTATAAAATAAATTAAAAAATAATATTGCAAAATTGTAGATAATACACAATCACCAAAGTTCTTCAACGTAAACCAAGTTCATTATGTAGTCATGATAATAAAAAAAAGCTTCAAATAAAAGCATCTATTCTAAGAAAACTTGTAGAGGTGTAAAATTGAAAGTCCAGTCTTTATCTAATCTGAAAACTAAAACCTTTTAGATATTTTCTACTAGAAAGCCTACAAACTGAAAATTAACAACCTACATATTAAACAATTTACTACCCTAGCTAAAAATTATAAAAATTATAAATGACAAAAGAAGTGCCTAATATGAGTTTCAAAACTTCCAACCAGTAAAAAATGTAACACCCCGTCTCAATGCTTCTAAAATACTTAGAATTTTTTTTTCGCATTAAGAAATACCTTCCTTTATTTCATTAAAATAAAATTTTCAATTTAAAAAATATATATAACTTCATAATCATCTGACATATACATTATTTATAAAAAAACTAAAATTGTTCCAAAAACATCAGAAATAAAAAAACACCCTTCCCAATACAATCTCCAAGCTCCTCCCTATTGTTAATCCAAATCAACATTTGCAATATCACTCTACTCCTATATAGCACCAGTCATACGATCATCGCAAGTAGAAATCACAACCACAAACATGCAAGGATGAGTTAACCAGATAAAACGTTATGTAACAATACATTGTCATCATACAACTCACCTAACATGTTCATAAACTCAACTAAGTCATATTACCACCAAGTATAACAATCAAATATGTCCTTCTCTCATAACCACCCATTACCTTTTCTGCACACTAACGCCTTTTGGAAATGGTTTTTTCCCTACTTTCCATAAGACTTACAAGCAAAAACTCTAACTACCCACCAAAGCCTTCAGTTAGAGCACTCTTACTAAGTTGATGTCAAAGTCTTATAATCGAAAGAAACTATTTTACCCAACTCACCAAAGCCCTTTGGGTAAAAACCAATTCGACTTTATGATTACGAGAGCATACAAACATCACCATCACATACATACATACATACATACATATAATATCTCATTATCATAAAATTAACCATACATCATCATCATGTCATAACTCAAACATTATTTTTTTACACTTAAAGATTTTAACATATAATTCACCAAAAATTTTGTACAAAATTAAACAGAAACAACAATCATAATTCTGCACCAAATAAACTAAATTTAAAATAAAACTCTTTTAATTAGTTTATCAGGTTGGTCTTTGTTTATTTATATACACAAGGCATTTTGTTATCTTCATTGGTAATTCTCATTCCTATAACATTATACTTCTAAATAAAAGGAAAATGAATATTTAATAACATTTTTGTGCATCTGACATTGTAACTTAAGGCGAAAATTCTTGTTTCCAATTTCCTTTTTTTTCAGTCTTTTCTTTTTTTCATTCATACGTTAATTTTCATCGTTATATCATCTTCTTCTAAAGAGAGTAAATGCATATTTAATAACATTTTTGTGTTATGTCTTTATAAAGCCTTCGTATTTACTATTTCTGAATGATTTTTCGGTCTTTGTTTTTCTTTGTGTGTACGTCATGATGTTATTATACCCGTTCGACTTTTCACCCTTATATTATTGTTCTTCCCAAAAAGTAAACGAATATTTAACAACATTAATTACATATAAAAGTTATATGTTAATCCTTTAATTTATATGTGTAATCTTTATCCAAAAATATTTCGTCAACTTATTTTTCACCCTTTTACATCACTCTTCCAAAAACAATTAAACGCATTTTGAATAATGTTAATTTCTTTTAGAAGATATTTTCACTCCTAATGTGTTTGGAAGAAATAATTTATGTGATCTGTGAAAAAAAAAATGTTTGTTGAATAACGAATTTTAGCTTTTATAAATTTATGAAAGGAAAAATTGTTGAATATTATATATGATTATAAAAAATCAAAATTTACTCAAGAATAGGAGTATGAAGGTTGATATATTTTTGTTTCCTATATTTATATATTTTTTTTCATATATTTTCTCATCAGGTCAACTTCAACCAAATTAACAATCTCTCAATCCAAGCTTTGTTGACTTGATTTTGATTGGTGACCAACTCAACTTTTTCGTAGTTTCCATTTAATTCATATTGTTTTAATCTTAACTAATTAGAGTTAGAAAAAATGTTGGTCAATGTTAATTATTATGTTTTTAGCCAGATACTCTTTTTTAAAGCCTTCACATGGATTTTATATCAATTAAGATTTTTTTTTATCGATGATGGATTTAATTATTTTCAATTAACAAATTTTTGTCGAACTTTTTTATTAAAAAACTTTATGCTAATATAATTAGGAAATTTTCAAGCAATGCTAATTAAGAATAAGCCCACAAGTAAAAAAAAAGAGTCATCAAGACATTAAATAAAAATAATTTTGACAATTAATAGAAAACATCTCACTAAAAAAATTCCTTACAATATCATAACAAATTCTTTTACCAAAAAAAAATCTCAACTATTGTGGATAGATAAAACATCATAAAAAAATTGTAATTGTTGTAAGAATATGAATTATTTATTTTAAAAATTAAATATATTTTAACTTTGTTAAAATTATAAAATTTTGTATTGAAACGCAAGGATGAGGATTTGCTGCTTCCGTTTTCTCAGCAGTTTTTCCTTTTCTTATTATCTTTGTTCAAAATAGTTTTCTCCAGTATATAATAGATATTTCTTGAAAAAGTTAACGAAATTTTGAATGACATTTACTTACAAAAAAATTATCATCATTAATGTTAACCTGAAGTCTTCCTAAACACGTAACGTTAATTACTTACAAAAATTTATATTATTTAATTTATTAATTCTGTAATTTAAAAGAAAAATGTCAAGCAGCTAATTATTTATCGGTTAAAAAATAAATAAAACAAAGACTCATTTATCCATAAAAGGTAAAGCAATTATTTAAATGGGAAGGTTTGTTACATAGATTTTACACATTAAAAAGAATTATTATTATAACCCAAACTCAATAAACTAAACTCACGAACCAAGTAGAAGTCTGACTTAATTAATGAGTAGAGTATTAAACTTCAGTATTTTATGTTCCCATTACGTCAACATTACTTCTTTCAAATACGTATTTTCGTAAATGCCACCTTGCAAGTTCCATGTGATCCTTCTGTCCCTTCGATTTGCCACGTCACAATACGGACCACATTTCACCAGTAAATCTTGCCACACCAGATTACGCATCCCGTCGTCGTTACCACAACAGAAATATCATCTTACGGCTACCGTCGAAGCGTGCTCTTCACTGTCTAACACACGCGCTTGAGAAAAGACACAGAGACACATTAATATCACACTCTCTTACCCTTTATATACTCCAAAGCCTGGACCCAGGACCAAGCATCAGTATTCCAGCAAAACACAAAGAGAGAGAGAAAGTGTGTTTTAGAGAGAGAAGCAAAAGAGAGAAAGAGAGAGAGAGAGTGTGTGTGTGTTGTGTGGAGCTTCTTTCTCACATGGCCTCTATGCCGCTGGGGCAGCAACAGCTTCAACCACCGCAAGTGGCAACTCCGCCGCAACAACTGCCGCAGGCGGAGAATGACCCTATGAAAGTGGACTCTCGTGGCGGCTCTGACGCCGCCTCCAATAAGGTAATTTCCGCTCTCGGCCATTTCCTCAGTGTGCGCGACGGCGCCGTTTATGGTCCTCGGATCGTCATTGATCCGCTGGACATGCCTCCCGACGAACGCAGCTTACGGTGATCTGCTCGTTTCCGGCATTGGTTTTGCTCGCTTGGAGGTCGCCGGAATTTTTATAACGTTGCCTTCAAGGAATGGCTTTTATTTCTTTGGCTTATGGAATTGGAAATTTCGTAAGCATGGACATATCGTTCTTGTTAGTGTTAATGTTTGGATTTTGCTGTGCTTTCGCTGTTGAGTTGAGATCTTAGTGTTGAAAAATTGAAGTTTGTGGAGCTTTCGGTTTGGTGGTCCAGAAAAGAGAAACGGAATGGAGTGAAGTGAAAATGTGGAATCCTGTTCTTTAATAATTTGCGCTTTTCATTTCTTCAAACAAGAGAGAGAGGCGGAGAGAGAGAAAGAGTCTGACTAGGCACTTAGCCGAACTTCAAGTTGGCTTACCTGAGTTTGTCATCCGATTCCTTGCCAGAGTTTTTTTTTTTTCTCAGACACTTTATGGGTTTGAATATATCACAATTTACCTCCCAATTTTTTTATCATTTTTTCTTAATACAATCAAGGTTTCAAATTATTGATTTTCCTATATTTTTTTTATTATTGCAGTCAATGTGGCCCCAATTTCCATTACAATCACTCCAAAAACCTTGAGGTTGCCGTTTAAAACCTTGAGGCTATTGGTGTTTTATTTTTGTTCTAAAAGGCCAGATTGCTTTCACTTAATCTATAACTTCCGGCGAAATTAAAATGGCTTTAACAATATCATTGATTCTTTTAAAGTTGGTTCTATATTACTTCCTGTATAGTTTTTCTATTATATGTTGGGTTCCTTGCTTAACATGGGGTTTCCTTGAGTTGCTGGTGGATTGTTGTTCAAACGGTTTATGTTTGCTTCAGGAAATAAGTGTTCTTAGATTCTCTCTCCGTCTTGTCTCATAAATGATATCAATGCATTTTGGCATTTGATGCTTTCTTGTGGACCTTGGTAACCTGATTGAACTTTGCCTGTGCACATACCTTATTACCTTTGAGCTCTTTACACTTTGCCTATCTTCAACTTCTCCCATTTGATTGGTGACTTTCTATCCATTTCTATGTTTTTATAGTATCATTTAAAACTTTAATCAAGCACCATAGGTGCAGGTGTCCAAACCAGAGTATTGTCTGCTAAAGTTCTGTGTATGTAAAATGTAAATATGTATATATGTCCACTGATGACTTTGTTGGGTCGGGCATAGATTGACTATAGTTTGTCCAACCAACTTATACTTGTCCGTAGTCATATGAGGTTGGCATGTTAAGTAACTGTTTTTAACCAAATTATTGGTGATAATTGCTATCAAGACAATTTACATTGAAAAACACTCCATAAGCAATTACGGATATTGTGTCGAGAAGAGTCTTCTTTTCTATTTCTGCATTAAGAAATCTGATTTACCACATTAAATATTTTGTTTACTGTTGTAAATTGCAGGAAATGTCCGCTCCTGTCGCAGAGGGTAATGAGGCACATGGACTCACTGGTCACATAATCTCAACCACAATTGGTGGCAAAAATGGTGAACCTAAACGAGTACGGACATTCTAACATTTTCAATTTCCAGTTTTTTGTTTTTTAAGAATTCCGTTTGTACTGAATATAAATATTTGCTTCTCTTTTGGGGCTCAGGGGAACTACAGTGGGGGTTGGGTAGTAAACTTGGTAAACCTGTCCATTAAGGATCCATCCAAAATTATAATACCTTTTGTTAGCTAGAAGTTGGCATATTTCCTCCACTCGCATATTAATATGTTTTGTTTTTTAAATTTAATTTTTATCTCCACCTTCTATTGATAATTGTCTTTCGTTCTCATTCTTGGCCTTTAAAGGTTCAGTTTTGAATAATTTGGAGTATTATATATATCATGGTTAAATAAAATTGAATGCTTAAGATTTACGATAACTTGCATGGGTTTCCATTTCTTTTATTATTCATAAATTTGTGCTCTAATGGCACTTGCAGACTATCAGTTACATGGCCGAACGTGTTGTTGGCACTGGATCATTTGGAATTGTTTTCCAGGTAAGGATAAGTAAAGGAATATTAACCTTGAGGTGATTATGTTCCTTCTTTGATTTTCAAGCTGTCAAGTAATCTCATATTGCTTCACACTCTTGGGGCCCTTAAACAAAGGCAAAGTGCTTGGAGACCGGGGAGGCAGTGGCCATAAAGAAGGTCTTGCAGGACAGGCGATACAAAAATCGAGAACTGCAGTTAATGCGCATGATGGATCACCCAAATGTAGTTTCCCTGAGGCACTGTTTCTTCTCTACAACAAGTCGAGATGAACTTTTTCTGAACTTGGTGATGGAATATGTCCCTGAGACGATCTTCCGTGTTATAAAGCACTACAGTAGTATAAACCAGAGAATTCCCCTGATCTATGTGAAATTATATACATATCAAGTATGAAAATTTTTTCTTTTTGTAGCTTGGTTTGATATGTTCTCGTTCCTTGCTTTTTCTTTGAAATTTTGTAATGTTTTGAGTGGGAATGTGATGTTTAGATCTTTAGGGGACTGGCATATATCCACACCGTACCAGGAGTCTGCCACAGGGATGTAAAGCCTCAAAATCTTTTGGTAAGTTGTTCATTTGCTATTTTTCCTCAAGGATATCATTCGCTTACTCTGAATCCAATGTCCATTGTTCTGTAGGTGGATCCAATCACACATCAACTCAAGCTTTGCGATTTTGGGAGTGCAAAAGTTCTGGTATGTTGGTATTCTTGTGCATTTCATTAATTTAAAGATGTATGCTACTACCAAGTCAATGTTGGATGTGGAATTCTAGTGCAATACCGCACGTACCTGGATCATACAATTCAAAAAGCTCTTTTAGGATTTGTTCTCAAGTGGTTCAATTTTAATTTTGTATGTTCTAATTGACATTTACGTAAATATTCATTAACCGCTAATGTTGCTACTAAACTGGATCCCAACTCATTACTTTTTCAATAAATAGAAGAAAGACCACTGGTTGGGATCACATAATAATTTGATTACAGATATTTTTGCTCATACAAATTAAGGTATGATCTTAATAATGTATTTCTTGTCAGGTAAAGGGTGAATCAAACATCTCATACATATGTTCACGGTATTATCGGGCCCCAGAACTAATATTTGGTGCGACAGAGTACACAACTTCTGTTGATATCTGGTCAGCTGGTTGTGTCCTTGCAGAACTTCTGCTGGGCCAGGTTGTTAAAATTTTAGGCAACCTATGCACTAATGTTGTCCGTACATAACAAGTTTTTTAGTTTATGTTAAATGTTATCTTGATTTCCCTAACTCTCAAAATATTTCCTTTAGCCTTTGTTCCCAGGAGAAAATCAGGTCGACCAACTTGTTGAAATTATCAAGGTGATGCGTTGTCTATACTGATGTTACCCTGGATTGTATGAATCAAGCCACAGGGATAACTATGGATTTGTTTTCTTTTAGGTTCTTGGCACTCCTACTCGGGAAGAAATTCGGTGCATGAACCCTAATTATACAGATTTCAGATTCCCCCATATCAAAGCTCATCCTTGGCATAAGGTAATTCGCCCCTTTTTACCTCTTTCGTTTATAATAATAACAGTTTTTATTTTTTGGGAACGTGCATTGACTGACTCATTTGGTGCAACGATCCATGGTTCAGGTTTTTCACAAGCGAATGCCTCCTGAAGCAATTGACCTTGCATCAAGGCTTCTCCAATATTCACCAAAACTTCGTTACAGCGCTGTAAGTAGGGCAAAACCTTATTCATCCTCCTCCATTGCCATCCTTTCAAGGCACATTTACTACATAATCATATTAGTATATTAAAAGTCAAAACATCCAGCTTTGACATGAAAACTATTTACACTAATATAGAAGTTCCCTTATTTGGTTTTTGCTGTAAGATTCGACTGCGATTGAAATATTTTTGTGGCATGTTTCATAATATCATACGCATAATTATTCGTACATTTTCAAGAAATATTTATAAAATTAGTATAGTTTTCACTGGTGGCTTCTATTTTAAAGGTGGAAGCATTGGCACATCCTTTCTTTGACGAGCTTCGCGAGCCCAATGCTCGGCTACCTAATGGTCGTTCACTACCTCCACTTTTTAACTTCAAACAGGAAGTATGTATCTAATTGGTTTCTTGTATTAGATATATGATACGCAATTCTTTTTTTGCAACGTCATGGTCTGCACCAATGATGAATACATGTTAATAATTTTGTGATGAACACTGAATGCAGTTAGATGGAGCTCCTCCTGAACTGCTTCCTAAGCTCATCCCGGAGCATGCCAGACGGCAAGGCTTGCCGGATACCCAAACTCAAATGTAAAGAGATAGTGAAAACATAGAGTCAACCGTTGTAGTGATTAGCGTGAAATACATCAATAGAACAGGGGTCAGGCCAAAATATGCAAAGTTTTACTCCCGTTGTGAAGATATATATATTATACATGTACTGGATACTCAATGTAACCCCCGACATGGTTATCATGTCTAATGTCTAATATTTCATTCTAGGTAAACCATTCTTCTTCCTTCTATCTCTACAACTTTTTTTCCCTTCATATATTAGAAAGTTAGTAGTTCCAAATTATAGTGCTCTTGCTTAGACAAGTAGGAATTATCTTGAGTTTTGCATAATCATTTGATGTTGTTTCTAATAATGTTTTTTAATGCCTCTGCGAATCTAAAATAAATAAATAAATAAATCATTCATTTTCTCTTCTGTTTCACTTTTATCTTCCTTTTTTTTTATTACATTTATATTTTTTTTATAAAAGAATTGTACTGTTTTCTCTTTGAAAAATATTTGACATTGATAGAATGAGAAGCTATGGATTGGGCATGTGGTCCAGTAAGGGGGCAAGACAGAAAATATAATATACAAGTTAATGCTGAGCAGCATAACAATCCAAAGGGGAATTGTGTTGTAGCTTAGTGAGAAAAAGAGAGGAGAGTTTTGGCTTTTGGGTAAAGTTTGTGGGCCTTCTTTCTAGGTATCTTTCTTCTAATCTTGGTATCATTGAATCTCTGTTTTTTAAGCATTCCTCCTCTGCTGTAAGGAGCTTTGTGCCCTTGCAATCATACTTGACATATTCCATTATTATAAAATACTTGATAAACTGTTGTTAGGTTTCAACAACTATGAGATGAATCTTTGTGCGATAAGTGACATAACCACTTCAATCACATTTTTTCTAGTAAAAACTAATTTGTAAAAAAATGGGCCTAAAACTATTTTTCAAAGAAATTGTTTTCTTTGAATGTTATGTTGTATTGCTTTTCAAAATATAAAATTACCACAAGTTTTATATTTTTAGCTATATACATAGTGAGTGCACGATTAAAAATGTGTCTGACTAAAAATGATCAGATTAGGATTTCAATGAGACGGATAATGTATGCGTTTCATATTTGTTCTCATATCTGTGTGGATATTTATTATGCAGGTATCTATATATATTTTTTTAATATTCACGGATATCCACGGGTACCTGCGGGTATTTACAAAAAAAGAGTAAAATATTTAACAATAAATCCAAATAAAATGTAATATATAACATTCATAAATTTCAAACAAAGGTCAAATAACCCATGTAAACAGTGTTGGATAAAGATGACAAATAAACTCGCCCCCATGGGTATTGTTCGAACTCGTCCTCGTTTTGACGGGGAATCCCTGCATTGACGATATGGGTGTGGGGAATCCCTGACTTTTCAATTGGGTATGGGGATGTACATTTCCGCCTCGTCCTTGTTCCATCCTCGCTTAAATTATTAAAATATTCACAATTAATTAAGTAACCTTTTATATATATATATATATA
>Ga0214544_1008309_pt1 | contig 17377 bp, 4 predicted proteins | sample CNSS3metaG_FD_160074 | JGI IMG/M metagenome (GOLD analysis project Ga0214544, IMG submission 160074) | Root nodule microbial communities from cowpea collected in UCLA plant growth center, Los Angeles, California, USA - CNSS3 | ecosystem: Host-associated > Plants > Roots > Nodule | place: USA...
TAATTTTTTCAAAATTAATATATATATATATATATATATATATATATATATATATATATATATATATATATATATATATTAGACTTCTTTCGAAAGATTAGTATTATGATTCGCTTCAAGTAAATTTTATAATTAAAAATTATGTTTAGAAACCAATTTAAAAATTAATTTTCTAATTAAAGACTAACTTAGAGACCAATTTTTTTGGTAAGCAAAATCTAAATATGTAATGTTTTGTTTGTTTATTTTGCATACTCAAACATCTTTTTAATTCAAACCTTTGATTTGTGCTTAAGTGAGATTAGGGGAGCTAGGTGAACGGATTCAAAATATTTGGGTGTAGATAATAGAACAGAGAAGAGAATTGTTTGAATAAAAAAGTTTCAAACCTAGAACTAACAAAACACTTAATACAAAAAACACTAAACATTGAATAATAATTTGTTAAGAAGATAATTTTACCAAAGAAAATGTTAAGAAAATAAGGTTTGCACCAACTTTTATATTATAAATTGATCTTATCTTTAGTCAATATAGAACTTTTAACATGTATTAATAAACTCAACAAATAATTTTTTTACTAGGTTAGGTTTCAACTCATGACATTAATATTATATTAAGAAATGAACTTTAATCTAATAACTCAACATCTCAACTAGTTTTTAATCACTTATATTTATGAATTGATATTATTTCTAGTTCTTGTGGAACATTATATTTACTACGTAATAGTTGTAACGTAAAGTTGTGAACTAAAAAAGAAAGTAAGTGAAAAGACTTTTTGTTACAAGCTAAAATCACAAATAATATTCTCCTTTATATTAATAATTAGACATTATTATTAATATTATATATATTAATGAAAATAATAAAAATTAAATTTAATGCATTAATATTATTTAAAGGAAACTAATAAAGGCAATTAAATGAATTAATTGTATTTAAATATATGATTATATTAAAAAAAGTCTTGTATTAAAAACGATAAAAGAAGGAATATTTTATTTATGATTATGAAAAATGTGAAAGAGACAGGTGGGGTCTATGGGAAATTGGAGAAGGGACCATCACCTAAATTAAGGTGAGTGTGAAGACTCATGAAAGTGCCTTTAACTATATTGTTTTTTTAGTTTCTCTCTTTCATTTTTTTGTTTGGAGATTCTAAGTTTGTAGGCTCCACTTTCTTACGTGTCCTTCCCCCACCCTCAAACTCATCTTGTTTCTTATTTTTAACTTGTTATTTGATGGAAAGAAATATTCTTTTAGTTATAAAAATTAATTTCACTTCTTATGGACATAAAATACATTTTTATTATGATCTAAAAGTAACATATATTTGTAATATTTTATTAAACTCTTCACACGCATACTCCACTTGGGTCTACAAATATCACATGCATATTTTGTTAATTCACTCTATTATTTATGAGTAATAGAGTTTAAAAGTTACAATAATCCCACAAAATCAGCTTGTAAGGTAAGATTTGTATCTCATAAATATTATGAAATTGTCTTATCTTTAATCGATGTGGAACTTCAAACACACTTTCCTCACGCTGATGTATATACATCTCGTGCATGGGACTAAAAATGGGTGGTCCGATAGCGACTCGAGATACAAGTGGAACTATAGGTCCAAGAAACAGAAATCTTGCTAAGAAAAGCTTTTTAAGCATATTTTGATACCATGTTAAGAAATGAGTTTAAAGCCTAACTTAATCCCACAAAATCGGCTTATAAGGTGAGGTGAGGTTTGCACTCCACTTATATACTACGAAATTGTCTTATCTTTAGTCGATATGAAACTTCCAACAATGTCTATGAAGCCAAGTCTCTACTTAAAATTTAATTTCATTGAGCTTTAATTCTTAATTTTCAATCAAGTTTATTCCTTTAGGTTGTTTAGTTAAATTCATAACTATATTGTATTTCTATTTTCTTATGAATATCTTTATAATATAGAAATTACAACCTAAATGGGGCATATAGTTTAGCCATATAGTATATATTATACAATAACTTTTATGTAATACAATAATAACTATTATGAATCATAGTACAAACAAGTCCATAAATGTATGTGTGCATTACATTTTGCAATAAATAAAAAAAGAGACGATTAATTAAAAATTAATTATAATAGTAATTTTTAAATGAAAAAATAGCTATTAAATTCATAGGAAATCATATATAAAAACAATTATATTTTACTAATTTTATAATATTGTAGTTATATAATAAAAGTAGTTGTCATTTTTCTATTGCAATAATTATTATTCATAATGGATAATTTCTTTATAAATCAATCAAATTTATTATATTCATGAGTAAAAATAAAATGTACATAAAAATATATTTACAAATCATAATCATCCCTTTATATGTGACAAGTATATTTATGAGTGATACATTGTATGGTTAGAGGGATGAGGGCCACCTGATGATAGATGCAGATGTCAGGCACCGTTGGATGTTGGCCCCACCTTATCATGCTCAAACGCAACGTTCCAACTTATTGCACGTGCATGCATCATACTTTCTGCACATAGCCCCCACATACCGAAACTTAGTATGTTTTGGGGTTATCGTCTCAAACTTTTCCAAATAAGATTAAAATAGTAAAATAAATGTATCGGTTATTGAAGGGATTATGGAAATGACCTTTCTTAATTATTAACTAAGAAATTGGAAATGTTTAAAATTGAATCAATTAAAAAAATAATTGGAAGATTGATCAAAATTATCTTTTTATATTTTTAATATATTATTTTATTTTCTTGACAATGACTTTGGTTTGGATTTTAATTTAAAAATTAAGAATCATAGTAAATTAATTGAGAAATATAATATTATATATTTAGACTAAATTAATCATTTATGAAAGACTTTTATGGTAGAATGTTATTAATAGTCTTACTTTTTCTTTTCTCTTTTTAATATAGTTGGTTTCTTTTTATAGGTTCTCCTTTTAACTTTTTTAGATTGGTATTAAGAATTTTTTATTAATTCTTTTAAGTATTATATCGACTTTGTTAGTATAAAAATTGAATTATCAATAAACTACCTTATAATTATTTTTTAAGTATTATCTAAAATTAATAAATTTTACAAGATCTAATAATGATTATTATTTTTTATTAACGAGTATTTATTGGTAAATTGTAAATCTTCAATATTATTGGAAAAGTAATTTAAATATTCTATATTTTTTAGCGGTGTAAAATTTATAGGTTATGCAATTTTTAATAAATCGGTATTAAAGCTATTATACATGACAACAAATACTCTAATAATATTATTAAAATGTTTTAGGGTTGATTAATCTTTCCATCAACTCCTTCAAGATTGTCCATGAATTATGTATGTAATTTTTAAAGTATTAAGATATTTTTAACGCAATTTTATTAAGTAATGACATTTTTTACTATTTTTTTAAAGTTACAGTCATACAATGATTCTTAATCTTCACTATAAGTTTGTGACTTAATCGAGTTAACAACTAAATCGATGTTTTATATAGTTTGATTCTTTTACAACCTTGTAATTTTTATTTTTTAATTATTTTTGTCATACTACGTATTTCATACATTATATTGGCGAATTCTTACAAATTGACAATTGCATATTATTCAACTACTTATGATGTATATTAACCAATATGTTATTTGATTTGTGATTTGTTTGTAAATTCTTATTTATTTTGTTTAAGTTATTATTTGTCCTTTAATACAAACTAATTTTGTGTTGGACATCATTTTATGTTAGTCATTTATATTTTTCAAATTCAATTTCATCGATTCTAATAATCATTTGTGATTTGTGATTTATTTATAAATTTTTATTTATTTTGCTCAAACTATTACTTGTCGTTTAGTACAAATTAATTGCACGTTGAACGTCATTCTACTTAGTCATTTATTACTTCTCAAACTCAATTTCATCGGTTCTAATAATGATTGTGATTTGTTTATTTGTAAACTCTTATTTATTTTGCTCAAGTTATTACTTGTCGTTTAGTACAAACTAAATGTGTGTTTGATGTTATTCTACTTAGTCATTTATTGTTTCTCAAACTCAATTCTATTGGTTCTAATAATGATTGTGATTTGTAACTTATTTGTAAATTATTATTCATTTTGCTCAAGTTATTACTTGTCCTTTAGTACAAACTAATTGCGCATTGGACGTCATCCTATTTAGTCATTTATTACTTCTCAAACTCAATTCCATCGGTTCAAATAATGATTAGTTAAGGAGGGGGGAATGCATATACACGTGATCTTTTTACTCATAATGATCTAATAATGACTAATTAAGGAGGGGGGAGGATTCATATGACGGTGATCTCTCTAGTCATAATTACCACATAAAAGGAGTTAAAACATAACATACTTTAGTGGCTCCAATGATGGTGACTACTGTTAGAGATTCTACATCTACTAATAAGGCCAAATAATATATATATATATATATATATATATATATATATATATATATAGTAGAGTGTAATATCATCTTGTAAGTTGATTTTATGATGTTGAATTATGCATAAATCCACTTACTAATATGGTACCAAAGTCATATAAAAAAGTCTATTCTAACGAGATTTGTTAAGGATATTATGTCATTGTTATTGAGCTCTTTTGAACCACCCATAATATCTAATGTCATGCTTCATATGTTCATTTCTGGATGTGAGAGAGATGTGTTAGAGTTCTCACATCTACTAGGAGTAAGACCAAATTATAATATATAGGGTTTGGCTATGTTCCATGTGGGTTGGGCTAAAAAACCCCACCAGATAAAAAAGGGCCCATTGAAAAAGCTCGTAAGGCCAAAATGTATTAGCACAAATGAACTTTGTGCATGGATTTGATGAAGCTAGTGCATGTGATTATATGAGATTGATAAAGACTTAATGAAGAAATGAAGTGATTTGTTGTGGATCAAGCTTGGGGTGCATTGAATCTAAAATTGGCATGAAGATCACAAATCTTGAAGTTTGAATTATATTCGTAGACTATATGACATAGTGTTGATGTCATTTTTTCTTGTGTGTGCCCTTTTTCAATATGTTAAAAAGGATTTTAATTAAAAGACTTGTTGCATATAGTTCTAGTATGATTGTATTAGATTAGTTGAATTGTTATTCAATCGGTTGATTTCACTTAAGTCAAGTCAATTCAACAAATTTTACGGACAGAGCAACTTGATGAATTCACTTATGACCAAGCTATATTAGCTGATTTTTCATATAGTGGAGTAACACTTGAGATTTCTGAGCGCGAAAAATAATGAGACGAATTTGGAAAACTCTCTCTGGTTACACAGTGCACAACTTGTGATTGAAGATCTTTGAATCTTAGAGCAAAGTTTTGCTTGTGTTGAAGCTTGTAGAACAAGTTGTTGGTTGGCTAGGGAGAGTCACCACTCAAGTTTGGTTGCTCTTGTGCTTCTTAGTGTTTCCAAGTGTGATTTCAGGTCTACAAGTGGGATCTTGCAGTGTAGGGGTTAAGGTTCTTATGGGATTCAAGAATCTTGGTGTTTTGCTTAATTCAAAAGTGTAATCTTTGAGGGATTTTGTATTTCTTTTGATATAGTGCATGACCAAGCTCAGGTTATTCTGATAAATTGGATGTAGCTCAGATATTTAGTGAACTAGTGTAAAAATCAATGTGTGATCATCTCTCCCTTATCTTATTCTTCTTTAAATCTCAAGAAATTTCACTAAATCAATCTTTGTAAGGTTACATGTGCTTTGATTTCGTGTTTCTGCATAATTTCCCAGAATGTTAGTTGATTGATTTTATATTTCAATATGTTAAATCATACTACATGAACAAATTAATATGTTGTTTCTATTTTTCAATCAATTGAAATGTGTGGCCCAATAGCAATATAACTTTGATTTGTTGGTCAATTGAATTTGAATTAAAAGGGTTTTTAAAAGTTTTAATTAAGCATAATTTTTAGTACTTAGCAATTCAACCCCTATTCTTGGCTAAGAAATACACACCAGTGCAGGAAAAGATATTGACTGCAGTTATTTTTGTCACTTTGTCTTGGTTCCAAAACTGAGGCATATTAAAGCAATGCCAAAAAAGGGTATGATTTTTGCCTTGATTCCGAATTGAAGCAGAAAACTCCATATCCTGCTTCGATTTATGGCCTAAAATTACGAAATTATTTTTGAAATAAGATTCTTTTTCGGCCTCAATTATGGGTTAACCGAAGTCATATCCATAAAATGTTTGGCCTCGATTGTGGTTGGAACCAAGGCCATATGTGACTTTCTGCTTCGGTTGGTGTAACAACTAAGGCCATATGTACTATTTTTTTTTTTAATAAACTTTATGTTTTTTATAGTTCCTACATTTTTGAACGTGCATATATTCAACAAACTAGACTAGAACATAAACAACACAATACATTTTATCAAACCTAATATTATCCACAATCTAAATTCATCTATAAGTCTTTTATTACAACAAGTGAATATCATAAATACTACATTTGAATTATAAAATGTGCACAAGCTAGCCTACCAAATTTTATGGAATTCTAAAAAATTGGTACAATACTCTTGAATGTCTGCAAAATAAGACATTATCTTCAATTAATATATAGAAAGACAATGTTGCAAAGTATTTGTTTAAATTCAAATATATATTACCGTTTCCCAACTAGTTGTAATACGAGCACATATAATGGTTATCATCCATTGCATTACATAGTAACTGCACTCATAAGAGCCAGTTTGTTTAACAATATATCAACACAATTATAAATAATTAAGGAAAGAAACCAAATCAAACACCTATAAATATATGGATCAAAATACCAAACCTAGAGGGACAAACATGCAAGATTTTTTTGCCTTAGTAGTTAATCTCCCTAACAACATGTTATGTCCAACAATTAAACTATGATAAAGAGAATGTTTTAGGATACTTTTACGTAAAAAATAATGTTCATAACATTGAGGTTCTTACCAATGTATTACTTGTCTAAGATGGTTAGGGGAAGGGCAGTGCAAGGAGCAAAATCACATGGCAAGGTTCTCCCTCAAGGAAACCATAAGTAGCTGCTAATGACGCCTGAGAAGAAAATAAATTCACTGTTTTGCATTAAAATGGTACATTATATTCACAAGTTAACAAAGTAAATTGACCCAACAATATAAGGGACAAAATAAATTATTTTTCCTCGTTTGAAAGCATTTGTCACTTATGCTTGGATGTCATCAAACTTAATGCTTTCATGAGTGAGTTGGGGGTCTATGAACCCATATACATCATTCAACCTCATCTTATCAATGACACCACACATATACTTGAACACAAAATTGATTTGATATAAGTAACTAGATAAATAAATCAAATAACGGTAATAATTGAAAGACTTACACCATTCATAACTTAATAATGGTAATATTTTATTCTTCTTTTCCCGATGCAAGCTCTAAGACATCTTGTCTATACAAGTATAATAGGATGTTAAGGTCTCTCCAAAAAATATTAGAATCCCAAGGAACCTACATCGGCTTATCAATTGTGATTTTAACAAGGTGGTGTAATGCATCAAGAGGATCATCCAAAGAGAAAGATGAATCTTCTTGGGTTGAGAACTTTCATGTCGATGCAACTAAGTTTAAATGAAATACAATTTAAGGTTGAAAATAATTAACATGTAAACTTAAAAACTTAGTAAATGATGGGTTTGAGAGTTTGTAACGGGGAGGTCAAAATTAGAATCAACCAAATCTCTAAGTCAGTCGAGGAAACATTGAAATGCATGTGCCATAGTACATACCTCATATATTGGCACAAGAACTAAAGCATATAACATGAGAACCTCCTCTACCATGACCTTAACCTTATCCTTCGATAGCTCCATAACATGAAGAATTGTGGTTGCCTTAAATGCTTTTCCACAAGCCTTTAGTGTCTTTCCTATACCATCTCAAATATATAGCTAACATGGATGAGTTTCGTCCATGTCATCCCCCGATATGGGTGGAGCTGAACAATTCCCCTTTTCTCTTCTATTTGTCAGAGTCAATGTTTTATTAATATTATTCAATTATTTGATATCATTTATTCAATCCATAAAACTTGATTTCTCTTACCAAATGAACAAGTAAATGTACCATGATGTTAACAAAAGCATCTTCAACTGACATAATATGATAACAATCTCGTCTTGAAGTTCATCTAACTTTACAAGATCAATGACTTTGCTACAAATTGAAGAAAAAAAATGCACACAAACAAGTTATAATTTGTGGAACGATTTTGGATAAAATTTCGCAAATAGCCACCGGTAACAATTACTGTATTAAGATGTGACAATTGTGATACTTTAGGTCAACAAGCTTCAAGTCTTGCATGGACACTAAACTCTGAATATTTGAATAGTATCCCTGAGGTATCTTGACACTTTTTAGAAAAAGCAAAAACTTATCTTCTCTTGTCTGGAGATAGTGTAACATGCAAGGGACAAATAAGTAAGCTTAACAATCTCCCTTGGTGCCAAGTCTTCTTGGATCTTCATTTCAACCAAATCCAAATGAGCATTTACTCCATCTTTTGTCTTTCCCTGAATGTTCAGTAGTTTAAGAACGTTTGGCAAGTGAACCAATCGTTAACGTAGTAATAAAATATTGTCCTCCGGGATTGACTTTTTGAATACTAGATTCCTAATTTACGTAATTTTGAGTAAATGCGAATCAATATAATTGCAAGCATAAAATTTATAACAAAAACTTTAATCAATAGAAGAATCCTTAGAGGATTGATTTCGTACTTTTTCCTATAGAATTCTACTCCTTCTCAATCGATGCAAGTAATGTAATCATCCACTTGAGTTTAATAAGAGTTGTTTTACCCCTAATCCCTTAGTAGGTAAAATCTATTTATTGAATTCGAACCCCCAATTCCTTAGGCCAGTTTACAAAAATTCAATAAAATCATGAAAAATCAATAATCATCTCTATTGCAAACTAATTATATATGCCCAATTTCCCAATTGTGACATAATCTAATTTGTCTTGTTTATAATCGCAAACAATCCCCAATTTTCCAATTGTGAAATTGCTCATAAATAAACGATAAAACCATAAACAAAGCACTGAGATGGAGAACATTAACAAAACATCAAATGTAAAGAGTAGAATCTATAATCTAGAGTTTTATATCAATCCTCCAACAAAAAATTATTTCTGCATAATGAAATGAAAAACTCTAAACGGTAGCCAAAACAGCAGACGAAAATAGAGAAGAAGAAGAAGTTTTTTTCCGTGAATGCCTTCCTTTTATCTTTTCCCACGTTCTCTCCTTTGCTGAGGTGATTTTCTCTCTCCTCTAACCGTTTCTCCCTATCTCTCTTGTTTATATTTTCTTTTCCTTTTAAATCTTTGTCAGTCCACGTAATCTTTAAGTTTCTCGCTAGAAAATCTACAAGTTGTGGAAAAATCCACAGGCAACCTATGGAACACTCTATTTTGCGCATGATCTTCTGAAGCAAACTCCACAGGTCATGGAAAAACCCACCAAGCACCTGTGGAACACACTATTTTGTATCCTCCAATTCGCTGCAAAAAACCACAGGTCATGAAAAAATCTATCAGGCACCTGTAGAACAAACTGTTTTGAAACTTGCATCTTTGAAGCCAAATCCACAAGTCGTGGAAGACTCCACCAGGCACTTATGGAACATGTTGTTTTGTGTCTAACTTGCACACACAACGTACCAATCCAAATGTACGATCCAAAACTAGATAATGCATGATGAAATGAGGTCAATAATGCACAAATGAATAAAAATGCTCTAAACTAATGGATGAATATACCTATATATTATATGTTCATCAGTAGTGTACCAATCAAGCTATCACACACATTCTTTTCTACATGCATCACATCTATGCAATGCCTAACCTGTAACTTCGACCATTATGGAAGAAAAAAATATTGATTTTTTCTTCCAATGACTCGATACAAATGACTTATTGGATGTTTTCCTAAATACATGATGTACTTCATTACCTTTTTCATGAATTTGAAGATCGGTCAATGGAATTGGTGCTTTGTCATTCCCTTGGTGTCCACCAAATGCTTTCTTTAACCTTTGATAAGAATGATTAGCTTGTAAAACCCTTCAAAAGCAACAACATCAAATAATTCAACCCCATCAACCCACAACAACTTTAGGTCTTCAACTAATGGATTGAGGTATACATTTATGTCCTTTCCAGGCTGCCTTGGACCAGATATCATCATAGAGAACATCATTCATTTTCTCTTCATGCACAATCCAAGAGATAAGTTGTAAATGAATAATATAACGAGCCAACAACTATGGTTGGAACTTAAATTACCAAATGGATTCATTCCATTGGTAGCTACACCAAACTGAACATTTCTACATTTTTTACAGAATTGGGGAAATTAATTATCAATATTTTTCATTGCATTGAATCAAATGGATGATGAAGCAGTATGTCACATCTCAGTTGCATGTCATATAAGGTTTTTAACATCTTTTGGATTCACAAACAAACGCTTAAGTTTGAGCACCATTGGAAGTTACCGGACTACTTTCAAAGTGGATCCTTCATTTTCTATTTGACCACTATCTTCACTGTTTGTTTTCTACTTGTATCGTGATAATCCACACTTTGGACATTTTTTCAAATCTTCAAATTCTTTTCTGTATAATATGCAATTTTTAGGACATGCATGTATCCTTTTATACTCCATACCTATCGGACAAAGACTTTTCTTGACGTCATAATTACGAGTGGGTAGTGTATTTCCATCTATAAGCATTTCACTCAAGAGCACCAGCAATTCTATGAAACTTTTATCCATCCATCCATTAGTCGGTTTCAAATTAATAAGTCTTAAAATCGCTGACAACTGCGTGAACTTAGTTGAACCGACATACAATAGAGTCTCCACATCATCATACATCATGTCACTTGTGTATTCAAGGTGCGACCCTATCCCATTCAAGAAGATTCACGTTCTTTATTTTATTGATATATATTAATTTAAAAAATATATATCTTAAATTTCACGAAATTTTTCCAATATTTTGCATTGGTCTTTAGGATACACGAAATGAAAGTAATTATCAACCACAATCAAGTATGCACCCAAAGATCAATACAAAACACAATTAACAAAAGTTAACAAATATTCATGAATTTTAAGATATATATATATATATATATATATATATATATATATATATATATATACACTAATAAACTACTAGAAAGTGATTTATCTTCTTAAACAGTCCAAACGGACAATTCAAAATTCAATACATATAAATTATTAGTATTGTCTCTCATAATATTAATTTAAAAAAAAACTTCTTCAAAAACAAAACTTGGGGACAATACATAATTTTCGTATTGAATTTCAAATGAGAAACTAAGGCTAACTCAATGTAAGAAAATCAAACAATATATTTAAACAAATAGTTAATCACATCTATCTAATGTAAAACAAATAAACAACATATAAAATCATTGTCTCATATTAGAAATAAAAACCTGAGAGCATGTAAATCAAATACAACGGAAGAGGATGCAACAACAGTGAGAGTTACATATTCCCACCATAGTGTAACAATACGTAATAAAAAATGCAACCACAAAAAGGCAGAACACCATTAAAAAAGCAGAAAAGAAAAGCAAAACAATACAAACCAAAACAAAACACAAAGGAAGAAGCCAAATCGCCAAAACATAACAAAAAAAATGTGAAAACGAAAACATAAAAGTCTTATGTATATAAGGTCGGTCCATGGACTTTCTTTTTAAACATGAAAAGAATGTTATTTTTAAATATATTATTAGACCTTCAATTTAGGTCGACTCGTCTCGACATTTAGTATGAATATGCTTGTCTCGACCTTCGAGCTAGATCGACCCTTCTCAAACTTTAGCCTGGATCGGTCCAAGTCAACCTTTAGCCTAAGCGACGTTAACCAATCTCGATATTCGACCCTAGTCACACTAGGCTTGATCTTCGACTCAGGCCATGGGTCGACCTGTCACGACCATTGACATGATTTATCTTGTCTCAACCTCTGGTTTGGACCCATTCGTCTTGACCTTTGACTAATGGTGGGGCCGAATTTGGGTTGAGGTCGGGATCGACTCTAGGCTATTTTTAACATTAATTCTTATTCAAGAGTGGGTTAGGATTGAATCATGGATCATGTGTCAAGTTGACATTTACTATAAAATTAAAATTAAGAATTAAAAAAGAATTATATACATATAAAGATTTTTTTTTCTTTTTATTGAATTTTTAAAATTAATATGAATAAATGCTTTTTATAACTTTAACAATATATAATATTTTGAAATAAATAAATAAATCGATATAATCAAAATTTATGCAATTTATAGTGAACATATAGGACAAGAGAAAGCTAAAAGAAATCAATTACCACTTATGAAAGATTTATGTGCAAGAACAAATATTTTTTACCTGAACTCCATCGGATACCATTTTCTTCCGGGTTCCTTACATTCATTCGAGTTTCCTCTTTTCTTCTCCACATTTCCATTCACAAAAAGCACTCATTTTATTCTTCTTCACTTTTTAGCCCTCACCAAACAGGTAAGTCCATACCATCTCTACGCACCCTCACATCGTAGAGTGAACTTAACCCACTCATTTTTAATATTTTTATGTTTTATTTATTTCTTCTACTTACCTCTTTATAAAATCTTAATTTATTTTTATTATTTGTAACATATATATTTTATCATTTTAAATAAAAAATATAAAAAATTAAAGATAGTCACTAAACGATATATAAATATGTTAATTACATTTTCATCAAATAAAAATTCTGTTAACTTTCACTGATAATGAATTTATGACACATTATTACTGTTATAAATATTTTACTTTTATAATAATTCATAATTTAATAATAAATAAATATTAATTTTTTTAAAATTTAATAAATTTGTATTAATTATAATTTGATATAAGAAAAGTAATTTTATTCCTATAAACATCTTTAAATAAATGACATATATTTTAATTTTTGTAATATAATTATTGTGACAATTCTTTTATTTTATCACTATTATAAACAATATTTCTAACAAATTAAACCGGAGTTGCAAATATTATATAAATAATAATAAAATTTATATTTATCATTAAATTTTTGTATCATATTTATTGTAATGTGAACAAAAGCTCATTTACTCTTTAACTTTACGTAATGTTAACAATATAAAAGTGAATTCATTCTTCTCCAACAAAATTGAAAAGATCAAACTATCCCAATCTCACCTATGCCTTTATATATATATATATATATATATATATATATATATATATATATATATATATATATATTCTCCTCAAGAAGAATATTCGTTGGGGCATGTGTGGTGAATGTGAAAACAATGAGTGAAGAACAACGTATCTTTTCTGTCACTTCACAATAGATACATTGGTTTGGCTTAACTTGCATTGAATGCATTGGATTCCCTCTTTTTCTTCTTCTTCTTTGCTTGTTTATAAAGATTCTTGCTTCCTCTAACATTAGCAAGCACATTATTCATTTTGTCTTATTTGGGTTTTACCATTTTACATTAATTATCTTTGAACTTTGTTTTAAAGACTAAACACAATTTTCATAGTTTTTTTTCCTTAAAAAATTGTCATCTCAAAATTATGGTTAAGGGATTTTGGATTTTTGTGGAATATCTAAACTAAGGGGAGTCGTTTTGCAAGGTTTTCAATTTTGTTGTTTACATTTTTTTCTTTTTCAATTTTGTATTTTACATGTTTTTTTCTTTTGCGGATTTTTAGTTTTGTTTAGCTTTGTTTCTTCACCATTCACCAATATGATTTACTGTTATCAAATTTGATGATTCCTTTCTTAGACTTTATCTTTCTTTTGTCATCATTCAACCCAAAGGAGATATAAAAAAAGAATCATTTATATTCATTGATATTTTAGCATCTTTAGACGTTTGAAACATGTTTCTTAGTTAACACATCTCAAGAAATGTGTGTTTATGTGTGTGCGCGTGTGCATGAGCATGTGTTTGTCTGTGTGTGTTTGTACATCGTATTATTATTCTTTGGTTATCGTTAAACAACAGTCATGGTTTTTTCTCTAGTGTTGATTATTTTTATTTATTTATGTACTTGTAGGATGATTCTCGAGAGTAAAGACATTAATATTTTTCATGATGACGCATTTTTCTCCATCAAAGTGGTATCTTAGTATGCTCTATGTGCAACTTAATCTGATATTCCACATCATAAAAGATGAATTTCTTGTTGTTGGAGAATCATTCTTGGTTGTTGTAGTTGTGATGACATTTTCAAGTGCTCTCAAATGTCACATAAAGAAATTTTATGGAATGTTCACGGTTGGCGGAGATGTCGTCCTAGCGCAGTAAATTTGCAGCTAGGTTAGTGGATATCTGACGAAGTGCAAGGACAGTTAATTGCGCTAGATCTGTAGTGAAACTCGTGTTTCCTAGTGAGTGTGCTCTTGGATCTACAAACGAGGTTGTAGTTAGTGCTTGTGGTGGATCGTACTGTCTTAGTGCATTTCATATATGTTTTGTACAATGGAGATTTGGTATGTGTGAGTCGCGATTTCCAGCAGGTGCATGAAGGAGGCGCTCTGCGGTTTTTCATGTGATGTAGCTCATGGATATTAGCTTATGTGGAGTGAGATTTGGGTTTCTATGGCTATTGCGGTAGCTCACATTTGCGTTTTCCAGTGGTGCTTTGATGACTGCATGGAATTCTGGTGGTGGCTATGGGTGAAGATGTTATTGGTTGTGTTGTGGATCTTCTTGAGGAAGATGTAGATAATGTGGCAACCCATGATTCGTTAAATTTGAGAGTAAAGGATTATGGTATATGGCATCACCTGGTTGATCAGATTTTAAAGTGGAGGACTGTGATACGTGGAAGCATCTGGTTTAATAGATTATGAGTGCTAGGATGATTCCTTCCTAGCTGAGATTATACATAAGCATTGTTTAGCATTTATGCAGGGTGTATAGTGTTCATGCACATAGGGTGTGTGGTGATTATACATGAGCATTGATTTGCATTGATGTACGGTGTGTGATGATTATACATGGGCATTGGTTAGCTTTGATGCAAGTATGCAATGAAAGGAAAAATTATTGGGATGTTTAATTCCAAGTGAGTATGCTTTCTATGGTAGAGTATGATTGCTGGTATAACCAATGACGATCTATTTATTTAGTCAGGGTGGAGATTGTTGAGTTGAGGAAAGTAATACATCTTGGAAAGTTCCAAATTACCTAGGATAAGCAAGGGAATGGGTGATATTAGCTATATAATGGACTCTAAGTTTATGGTGTTTCTTACCCTAGTCAAAAACACTTTAAACTTGTATTTGACTTTTCTTATACTCTTGTAATGGAGTGTTGTGAGGTTTAGGTTAAAATAATTAGCCATATAAAATCAAGATCATGCCACAAATTTCATGTCACAGTATAACACACATATATGTATAATCACAAAAACAGTTGACACCAAACTCAATTATCTGGATACATACACTTGACATTAGACTCACTAGTGGTGTGCACATGTGGTGGTTCCCAAACTCTGCATAGTTTGGCCGTAGGGGATTATCACTTAACCACTCATAAGGTAAGTCTCCTTTGTGCCTAGGATCGAACAGGTCCAGTGACTATGACCTCCTTCTTCTCTTCACCACACAACCTATCATGCTCTATTTGAGTGTGAGTAGTTATTAGAGAAAGAATACCTCCATATTAAACCCTTATGTTAATGCATACACTAAAATATCACAACCTAGAACTTCTCCTTGAAATTCTTTCAACAACATCATAGTACATATTCACAACCATATATTCACTCCAATTTATAGCAATAAGAACTATAGAATCTAGTCAAACTCACTCACACTAAAACCACTAGCTTCCCTTACTTATAGGATGACTCAAAATGCTCAAGGAGTATCAAATCCCCCTTCAAACTATCATAACACACAACTTAACCTAGGAACAACACAAACATGATCAGGACATACCATTAAAACCATTGATCAACAAAAACTCATAAGGACTTAGAAGCCACATACAAGCTAGAATTACTCACATGCATGTCTATGAACAATTGACACAAGGAAAAGAGCAGAGAATTAACTTACTCAAATGAAGAAACTGGTCGGACAAAAGTGGAGAGTCCGCCACAAGCATCACTCTAGCAGTTTTCGATCTTAAAAAAAATGAACACAAGAAGATAAACTCCAAAGAAAAGGGAGTGAGTTCTTAGAAAGGTATTTTTAAAGAGATAAAGTGTTTTCCAAGTAATGAGATCCTGCTATGAAATTTCTATTTATAGGTAAGTTTTTTATTATTTAAATAATAGTATCTTATTATTTTAGACTTAATTATGTTTTAAGTCTATGATAAATTTGAGAACTTTCAATTGAGTACATAATAAATTTGTGTCGTCTATTGGGTCCTTAAAATTTTAAGACTTTTTAATTGAGTCCCCAGTTAAATATTGTTATTAACTTTGTGATGTGACGAGATGTTTCCCAAATTTTGACTGTATTCAACAAAAACTATTTTTAAATCTAATTAAAATTATAAAAATTATAAAAATATAAAATATGTATTTATAAAATTATGAAATACAAAATTATAAAATCAAAAAACTAAAAAATATAAAATTGCAAAAGTTAACAAATTACAAAATTATAAAAATATATAATTTAATAATTACGAAATTAAAAATATATAAATATAAAATTATAAAACTATAATATTATAAAATTATAAAATTGTGAAATTGTGAAATTTTGAAAATACAAAATTATTAAATTATCAAATTGTAATTTTTTTATTTTGGTTTTTTTGTAATTTTATAATTTTATAATTGATAATTTTATATTTATATATTTAACATTTTTATAATTTATATTTTTTATTTTGAAATTTATAATTTTAATTGAAGTTAAAAATAATTTTCGTTAAATACGGTACATAATTGGAAAAGATCTCTTTATTTTATAACAATATGACGATATATGATGAAGTTTAAGGAGACTAATCCTATAACATAATGACCACATCACATAATTATAAAAACATTTAACTAGAAAAACTCGATCAAAAATTTTAAAATATTAAGGATTTACCACAAAAATCTATTACGGATTTAATTGAAAATTAGAAATTCAAGACATAAACAAATCATTATTTTAAAACATAATCGCTCCTAAAATCAATCTTCTATGTTCTAAAAATATATATATATATATATATATATATATATATATATATATATTAATTTTATATAAA
>Ga0214544_1008311_pt1 | contig 17375 bp, 3 predicted proteins | sample CNSS3metaG_FD_160074 | JGI IMG/M metagenome (GOLD analysis project Ga0214544, IMG submission 160074) | Root nodule microbial communities from cowpea collected in UCLA plant growth center, Los Angeles, California, USA - CNSS3 | ecosystem: Host-associated > Plants > Roots > Nodule | place: USA...
ATCAAGGTATGCACTAGGCATGCATCTATATATATATACATGTATATATATACATATATATATATATACATGTATATATATATATACATATATATATATATACATATATATATATATATATATATATATATATATATACATATATATATATATATACATATATATATATATACATGTATATATATATGTATATATATATATGTATATACATATATATATATGTATGTATATATATATATACACATATCACTAGGGGTTTCCCATGAAACTCCCTCACCAATACATTTCACATGCCTATCATCACCCAATTCTCATTTGGTTCCACCAGCAAGCATATCATGTTTCACATTACATACTTATCACATGCATCCCAATGCTCAATAAATGAAATCATAGCTTATTACACAACAACACGTTCATTCCAGTCCCATTCAAGCATACATACTAAGCATGGCCACATACTATGAGCAAAGAAAATAATTAACACAGTATGGAGTCACATCAACCAACACAACAGCCCCTAACACGAAATCTCGCCTAAACTGAAGGTCCTCGCCCAGGCGTAAGGGTTACTCTCGCTCAGGCGACCCCTTCTCGCCTAGGCGAGAGTTCAACAGTGGCCTTTGTGGGATTTCATGCGAGTTCTCGCTCAAGCGACAGTGTCTCGCTCAAAAATAACGCAAGTCGCCTAGGCGGCAACTCGAGATGAAATCCAAGACGAAACCCTGCTACCCTCGCTTAGGCGAGAGTCACTCGCTTGGGCAAGATTAGCAGGTTTCTCACCTGTTGGCACATGCATTTCTCGTTCAACCAAACATAAACACTCATAAATCATTTTCATACACTCAATAGCAACATTCAAGCCTTACCGGCACAGTACAGTCCAGAAACAAGCAAAATATAAAAAGAAACGCAACCTTAGCTTCCCCTTACCTTTTTGGATGCTAAAAGGAACAAGCTCACAACTTGGAGGACTACAGCTTCAGGAACTACAGTACTGAGCTGCAACACGAAAACTGGGACAACATATGGCATAAAGTTAAACCCTACGCCAACCCATGCATCCAAACAATGAGGAATAAGAGGAAAAAGAATGCTAGGAGACCCTAAGAGTTACTCACTTGTGAACGGAAGGATTCCAGCTGGCTTAAGGAGAAGTCCATTGTGCCCTAGAAGAGTTCTCAAGCCTCAGCAGGGAGAGAAGGAAGAGAACTGATTTTTTTTTTTTCTGAAAAGGGGAAAAGTGAGAGTGTGAGAGCTAGGCATAGTGTTGGGGTCCTTTCTATGGGCTGGTCTTGGGCCTGCGAAAAGGCCAGGCCCAAACTCATAAAAGCTGAACGGAAATGGGGATTACAAATTATCTTCCTATTATACATCTTTATTTTCAATTATTTACTTTTTAAAGGCTCTCTCTATAACTAAATAGGAATGTATATTCAAAATTGTTATCATTGAACATGTTAAGACTTTTGCAATACCTAAACATAAAAGAAAAAAAAAGAAATGAGCAGTGTTAAACATTTTTATTTTGAAATTTATAATTTTGATTTTAGAATTTAGAATTTAACTCAGCAACTAATTCTGTTAATTCACTGAGGAACTAAAATATTTTTACAGAAAAAAAATGAAAGAGATACTAGAAGCTGGGCTTCAAAAAAAAATCAACTGTAACAAACGTATCATTATTGCAGTCAAACAAACTATATGCACCTTAATAATATAGAATAAAGGAAGAATAAAATCATCAATCCGGATAAATATGTGTTTTGGTATTTAAATCATTTTTAGAAATTATATTTTATTCCTAACTAAATTATATACATATTTTATTTTTAAGATCTTTCAACAAATGACATATAGATATTATATTATACTTTACTTTCAAATTTCATTTGTCACATGGAAAATACTTTTAATTATTGGTCTGTGAAAATGTTTTATGCCACTTTCATAAAATATATAAAATATAAAAGCAAAATATTTATAATTTTATTTTAAGGATAAAATACAAATTTTAAAAGTAATTTGAAGATAAAAAATATATTTAACTTTAAAAATGAAGTTAGAGGAAAGTTCTTTTAAATTATTGTTTTTTTATGCTTGATAAAAAGGATAGCGAGGATATGTTTCAATACATTTTATAAATATATTTTTTATATTTTTAATTTGTTTAATTTATATATAAATTAAATAATTTTTTTACAAATTCGTATGACTAAGGTTATTCAAACACGAAATATATGGACAACTAAGCTAATTTGATGGATAGTGATAGTTTGCAGAAGTGACAATACATGATTGATCTAACTGTGTTTAAGCTTATCTATATGACCATCTAGCCTCTTTTCTCTTACATCATTTTTTTCAAAGTTTTTAATTTCTCAACTCAAATGCGAGGATTTTTAATTACTGATAAATAAAAAAACATCAAATTTGAGATTTTTTATCCGGAGACATGAAATCTTGTTTTTTAATGAGTTTTTTAGTAGTTTGACCATGCACACACCTGAGTTAGAGAATTGAAAGTTGAGTTGAATTTCTATGAGATTGTGCCTTAAAAAGTGGAAGGGGACCACACTGAAGCCATTGACCACATGTTATTCTCAGAAACCTGTAAAATTAATCACCTTGTTCTTCAATAATGCATGCCTTTACCATGTATTATCAATTACTTAGACCTATTAGCATATTGTTTTAGAATAACTTTGTTGATCTGTAAAGACTTAACCAAGAATCTAATTGCCGAAAGTTTGGCCAATTTTATTGACCAGGCTGTATCCAAACTTTGCTTAGGCTGTTTCATTTTTATTTTTTTTTTTGTGTTGCATTTTTAAATGTGATGTAATGTGCATAAGAATATCTTTCGTAATAATTTATACTTCTTTTATTATATTATCTATGGACGACAGATATTAGAATTGATATATACTAAAAAAAATGTCTATTTTATTTTTTATTTCATATATTCAAAATCTTGATCAAAGGCATAAGAATAAATTCATCCTGTTTCTTAACATTAGAGTAGACAATAAAAAATTGCGGTTAATTGGCTTTTCTAGACTGAGGCTTTGTGCATTGAATTTGACTTCATTGTCTTTTGTGTTGTCACTCTCTTTTCTTCCGCCAGTTTTATCTAAAAATTATTGCTAGGAGTTCAATAATTTCTTCAAAGAACAAGAACAGTGGTGTTCATTTCTTATGCAACCCAGATTCTATTTTCACATTAATGGTGTTTAGTTAGCTAAGCATATACTTCTGAATATGAAATTTCCTAAACTGTCTTTCAGTTCCGTGATCTTTTGTGTTCTTTTTCTTTTCAATTATAAATTGCATGTGTTCAATGCGTTTGGGATTAGTTTTTATCGTGTAAAAAAATCAACACGTAAAAAATCAACACGATCTCACACATTTTGAGTTTGAATCATCTCAATTATTGGTGTTTGTGAATTGTTATTTTTATATCTAATATCTTGTGGGATTGGAAAATGGTTGAAAATCAAGTTAATTTTTCAGACAGACTATCTTTCACATCTTAAGGATATGATTGAATCGAACGTGAAAATAATATGAAAGAAATAAGAAGATTGAATAGAAAGAATAAAAGTAAATGTAAAATATAGAAATAATGAAAAGAATTTTTATTTTTTTTAAATAGATACATTAATAATTAAGGGCTATCAAAACAAAAATGTAAGAAGTGAAAGGTAATTTCCGTGTATTGGTATAACAAAATTATATTGATAATGAATAAAAACATTTAAATATGAATTTTGAAGTAATCATTTCAAAATTCAACAAATTGGTCATACAGAATTGTGTGTAAATAAATAACAATATATATATATATATATATATATATATATATATATATATATATAAAATTATCTTTGTTATTTAAAAAACACTCAACCTAAAAGTTAAACTTTCTATTGTTTTATTTTTCTGAATATAAAAAAAATATCATTTAGTCTTCATACATTTTTTATATAAGTACTCTTTAATATTAATACATTAATAGTATTTTTTTTTTTTAATAGTCTAGAATTACACAGATTATTGACGAAGTTTTTTTAGTCAACCAACGAACATATCCGTTTGACTTTCAGTACATATATCTATAAAGGCTTTGACATAAAATATCAATCATGTTTTTGATAAACGTGGAGATTGCAGACATTTTATTTGTGAAATTCCATGGGACCCTCAAATAAATTTTTAAAGAGATTTATATTTATAAACTTAAAAAACAATATAGTGCTTCCTTATATATATATATATATATATATATATATATATATATATATATATATATATATATATATATATATATATTACAAAAGTTAATTGATAAAAGTGAAAATAATAAAAATAATAGAGAATGGTAAAAGTAGACCAGTAATAAACTTTTGAAAAGAGATTTATATTTCAAACTCACAAAACATAATGGTGTTTCAAAAAGTATAATGCTTATGGAGGAAAATTGTTTACAAAGAGATGGAAATGAGAGGTTCAAATGATTTCTGAATGCCTTTTGTCTTTACCCAATTATCAATTAATAAGAATTTTTTATACCCTTTAGATAAAAAACATTGTTTTAGATTTTAAATTACTTATGACTTTTAAATTAACAAGAATTAAAGCGCGATCGAAATGGAAGATCGTGTAGAAAAATATAAGAAACATAGAAAATAATTGGACTAAAACACTGGATATCAAAAGCAACAAGATTGAAGTAGGGAGAGACATTGAGAAAAGGATAATCCAGATAGAGATTAAGGACAATTCAATAAGAGATCATATACAATAATTACTATAAAACGTGGGAGCAAAAATGATATATATAAATATAATGATGTGAATCATTTTAGGATTTCTCTCAAAATAATATACTTAAAATTTAAATATATTGGAAAAGAATAATCTCAACTCTCACCTGTACATAAATATTTTAATTTTAAAAAAGAATTTTTTTAATTCAACAATTTTTAGTATCATCTTTCAAAATAGTAAAGAATTCAAAATATGTAGAAAAGTAGAATCGGTCTTGTTTTTATATACATATATATTTTTTTTTTTATTATTTATATATATATATATATATATATATATATATATATATATATATTCTTTTATTCTTTATCTATATATTTTTTTTCAGTTTAAATTTATTTTTATCAAAATCTAATAAGAAATCGAGAGATTTTATTATTAAAAAAATTATGATAATCAAGTTACAATTATGTAAGTTAGACATTAACTTTTCCTTCAATATTTATAAGAAAAAATACATAAAAAAAAACTCATGAAATGAAAAATAATATTTATTAAATTAATATTTCACTATCAAGTCGAACAAAGAGAGTGTTATCCCTTTTATCTTTAACTAGCGAACACATCGGCGCTTTCGCGCCTTTGTATTCGCATTTTTTAATTTTCAAAAAATTTAAGATCAATAACAAATATATATATATATATATATATATATTAAAATAATTGTTAAATATAAAATTAAAAAAAAAGATATGTAAAAGGAAAATTTAAATAATAATTTAAGACAAAAGAGATTTGTAGAAAAATGATTAAAAGTAAATTATTTATAAAATAATTAATTTTTAAAATAATTAAGGGTAAAACGGGTATTATGAAATGTGGACAAAAAAGAGGAATCCCCTTTATTGTTATAGATAGATAGATAGATAGATATAGATATAGATATAGATATAGATAATGGAATAGAACATATGAGAAACAATAATGAGTTTGTGTCTAAGTTCATTTTTTTTCCGGAAACAATGGAAAGTGTAACATGTAAGAGAGAATATATGAAAAACTCAAAGACAATGAAAGAGGATATAAAAAATATCTCAATAAATTTGTTTATTTTTTATTATATTTAATTTATGTTTTATTATTCATTAACATTAAATGTTATTTATAATTATATATAAAGAGGAATCTCTATTTTTGTGTTCACAATTACTTATTTTTAATTTACCATGTACAATCTAATTATTTATTTGTTTTTAAAGACTAATAATTATTTTTTACATGTTTTCTAAAAAATTTATTCTAACAACTATTTTCTTCTTCTTTTTTTATTCATTAATAGGGATGTCAACGAGTCGGGTAGGGTACGGGTAGTAGCTCCCCCGTACCCTACTCGTTGGATAAATATTTGCCCCGTACCCGTACTCATATCTGTCGGGTATCCGTTATGCAGGTACCCGCCTATTTTTTTTCATATATGCAGGTATCCACGGGTACCCGCGGGTATTTACAAAAATATTTAAAAAAACAAATATTTAACCATAATTAGTGCTTGGATCAACAAGTCCCATTTCTTCGATTGATTCTTGAAAAACAAACAAATAAAAAATCCCTAACAATTTATATTGTAGTTTATTTTTGAATGAAATATTAAAGAAATTACTAACTTCATCAATGTCCACCTCTTGCAATATTGTATGGAGTTTCATGTTGTCCAATTTTAATCTAAAAGAGCATCAAAACATAAGAAGTTCATTAAAAATTTCTAACAATCACTTAATTAAAATATCTAAGTAAAAGTGTTAATTTTATTACCTTCCATGTTGGTCCATAACCAGTCTTGGAGACACATCAACGCCTCCACATTATCTAGAAGTAATTCACTCCGTTGTGGGGTAAGAATCTAACCACCATTATTTTAAAATCTGTTTCCTATCTGTTGCGGGTTTTATCCGTGCATACCTGCGGATACGAATTTTGTTGACATCCCTGTTCATTAACAGTTGTATATTAACCTAGTGATACTACAATATCATCAACTACTAATATAATATTATATATTTATAAAATGCATACACATGTGCACGATAACGTTTATGTTTATGCTAGTATTTTATAAAAGAAATAAATTTTTACCTAATTTAATTTATATTAATATAATATATATTACATATAATTAAAGAAAAAATATATAGGGGATTTTGATTTTGATTCCTTCATTTTCCATTTTTAGTACCAAAAAATATGATCTTTGGAAAGAAATGCAATGCATGATTTGGTTATTGTGGTCAAAATAACATGAGAATCCTGCTAATTAAAGGGTTTGTGGTTTTGTTCCAAAATATAAGTGAATTGTTTGTGAAATTTGTTTTGACATTGGATTTAAAACACTTAAACACTTTAAATCAAATTGAAAAATATTAAGTTTGCTAATATAATATAAACAAACTTGTCTGAAGTAGATTGGATTGATTATCAGGCATTATGCAAGAATTGAAATTGTTTGATCGGAGAAAACAATAATGTCGTAATAAATGCGAGAGAAAAGTCTTAACAACCATACATTTGATTAAGGTCGACTTAATCATGTTAACGCTAATTGTCTTTTAAATTGATTACTGACTTGTTAACGCTAATCACAAAACTAGTTGCTCATTATGATGTGGTTCAGACACCTAATGGCCTGTGATTGTTGTATATAACTTGTATAGATAAATCCCATATTGAAATCCTGGGGACAGTCCAACTATTTGCACCACGGGAGACCATTCGGCTACCGAGTTGATTGTTGCACATAACTTTTTATAAATGGAGCCTAGGGTGAAATCTTAGGAACAATCCAATTGCTGGCACTGAACAAAAATTTGATTGTAATCGATCGTTGTTGATCACATGACTGTAGACTTTTTTCGAAGTAATTTCATCTATTGACGGTCGTTTGACTGGTCGACCCATACAGTACAAAAACTCTGAATCCTAAAACAAAACACTGTTATTATATCTTTCAAAATTAACTAGAATTATCATTTATAATTCATGACAAAAAAATAATTACTCTTAAAAAAATATTATACCTTCTCAACATAATAAAAAAGTGAAGATTCATGCCTATAAGCACCTAATAAAAAAGGTAAGGGTTGAAGATTGGTTGAGAATTTATAAATAATTAAAAATGCAGTGTAATGTTTTTGAATTTGAGATGTGACAATTCTTACAAACTAAGTTAGCGAAAGCGAAAGGCATCACTTCATATCTTGAATTTTACCTGTCAATTTTCTTGTGAATAATTCTCCTTTATAAACATTCTCCTGTTTGAAGCACGATTGTGTTTTATAAGTCTTTAAATATAAATTTCTTCAAGAAATTTTTATCCAGCTCTTCTCTTATTTTTAACTCATTTTTTTCACTTTTCGTATTATTAATTATATTTCGTAATCTTATATATATATATATATATATATATATATATATATATATATATATATATATATATATATATATATATATATATAACCACACAAGTCCTTAAATGAAAAATAACACAGAACTCCTTAATTTTTCTTCTTACAAAATTCACATTTTATCTTTTTGAACATATAAAAATAAAATTAGGAATACATAAACTCGTATATTTTCGCTAATAATCATAAAAATTTAGTGAAAATTTACAAAATATGATTATAATTTAGATTTGTTCTTCACATTTTAAGATTTTGTCAGGTGATATTGTGCCTATTTTTAAGTTTATTATTGGTAAAAAAGGTTAAACTATTTTATATATAGACTGGTTTAAGTATTTATTTCAACAGTAACATGTTTATATTTTATTGTATCTCCTTTTTATCTGGTTGTTTTCTTTCGGTTTTGATTTATTTTCATTTATCCTGTATATATTTGAGAGGAAGGAGTTTAAGGGAAGGAATACATGTTAAAATTTAATAAATTGAAGAGAAAAAATAGAAAAAAAATGAAAACTAAGTTTTCTTCTTTTCTCTTTGACTTAATAAAGTGATACTATCTGTATATTTCTTTCTGTTTGGGGTTGCGTTTGCAAGAATATTAGTAATATTTGTTGACGTATTATTTGTTAGACTATTATTGAATAAAATTATAAAAAGAAATAAAAATATGTACATAAGAATTTGTTTTTGTGCATTTTTTTTGTCAAGTATAGAAAATTTCGAAAGTGGAATCCATCTCCTTTGTTTCTACTTTGCTCTATTTTTAATGCTCCAAAACTAATCGATATTCCTGCGAATCCTCAGTCACTATTCTTAAGTATCAAACCCAAATTGACCTCTCCTTCTAGAAAAGATTCTTCGAGAATCAAGTAAAACTGAACCAGAAATAAAAAAAGAAAAAGAAAAAGAAAAATATTATTATTATTAATATTATTAATATTATTATTTTTGTTGTAAAAGAAGAAGTAAGAGAATAGTTTCGTAATAAAAAAGTATTAAAAATAAAAAAGACTCCGTCACAATAATGATACCCTTCTTCTGTGTGAGCTGTGCTTCGGCAAGAGAGAATTTCTCGTTCTCTTACTTTCGAATAAGCGAATAAGGCTTCACTGCTACGGTGTGTGTGCGCGCTTTGCTTCGCGTTTCTTATATTCTATTCTCACCTTCGATAGCTATTATTTCTCAGTCTTCCTCTTTTGTCTTCTTCATTTCACTCTCTCCGTCTTTTCCGTCTTTCAACGTCACCACAACGGAAACAGGTTTCGTGCTGTTTGGCCATCTCACTCTCGCCCGCTATACATGTTTATATGCTTGTCTCCAGTTTATTTTTTCATTTTCGTGTGATTTGTTGTGCTTTGAGATATGATTCAACTTCAAGGAACTCTCTATGATGTTGAATCTGAAGCTCTTCTCATGTATCATGTTCGAGATTCGTCGTTTTGCTTTGTTTCCTGCCTTGAAAAATTATAGAGGAAGATGAAGTTTTAGTTGTGCGCATTTGTTTTTTGTGGAAACTCTTTGCGAGTTTTTTACTCTGTGTAATTAACGGTTTTGTAGACAGCGGAGGAGTTATAAATAGGGTAAGGGAATACATTGACTTTGTTCCAGAGTGTGGAATAGTGATGTAGGGTTACTGCGAGTGCTTCTTTTTAATAGGGAAGGCTGTGCGATAATGTGTTTTATTGAATAGGTAGTGGACTATGTTGTTAGGGTTCGCTACTTGTTGAAAATGTGGGATTCCTGAAAATTAGGAGTTGTAGGAACACTTTAAGGAAACACTCCGGGGTCGGGTTTGGCGTCAATTTGTGATTTCGTTCTTGTAACATGTGATAAATATTACTTATCTATGAGGAAGAGTCCCTGGAGAATACCGATTGACTACTAGTCCACTACTACTCCCACTCTCTTCAACTGTGCCTACGTTTGTATTTAGTCGTCGCAAGTCGTGAATTGATAGATTGAGCAGATGTTGTGCATTCAGTGATTCCAAAAATAGTTGATAGTTGTGGGATTCCTCATGTATTCTTTATTGAAGTTAATATTGGTTGGCTTTTCCGGTCAGAGCTTAAAGTTACGCTTGTGTTTGATTTTTCTCTTTTTCTTCTCGTTATTTTCTGTTTTTGACGAAAGCTTCAGACAAAGATTGAATTTTTCTCACTGAGCTTGGGTTAGTGAAACGAAAAAGAACTGACGGATTTTTCTGTGGTAATGGTACTTTGAAAATAAAAAAGTTGCACATATTAGGCATTTATTGCATGTTAAATTATGTTTTATAATTCCAGAAATGTTATATCGGATATTTGGTTCATATTACATAGAGCAGATGACTAAAACTCATTATCTGTACTTTTTCTTTTATAAAAAACTAAAATGTTTTGTCGGATAGGAAAGAGGGATAAGACTAATAATGGTAAATAATTGGTATCCGAGCTGTGAGAAGATCATGTAGGTATCCTAATGTTGAAGAAGATGATTATTATTCCAAGTGGTGAATGAGACTTATGATACGAGTTAATAGCACAATCTCAAATGGCTGTGGATAATATGGTTATAGTGAACTATAAAGATCTCTATTGGATTGAACTAAAGAAAAATGAATCACTGGAAAAGTTCATTTAGCTAAACTTCCCTGCTTAAAATTTAAGTCTACAGTTAGTTACCTTCATTTTTCATGCTTTTGTTATCCTCCGAGTTTGTGCTATATAATGGAAGCTAATTTGTTCTAGCTTTTTTGCTTGGAAGTTCTACAAATTGAATCATATCTGATATGTTATGCTTCATATATATAAAGGAGTATATTTCATCTATTTTACTCTGCAGGTGTCTACTTTCTGGCTACACATGTGCTGTTCACATTGTCTTCCAATAAGGTGAAATCTAATTGAAGACCAATGCAGAGGGATACTAGTACCACTTCCCCATCAACCACAAGTGGTCGGATTAGGCACCGAAAACGCTCAAATGAGGTTAGTTAATTACAGTTTGATTTATCACTTAATCATCTTTTCCTTTTGCTTATCAAAAAGCATTTTGTATTCGTAGATTTCTTATAGAAATTGATTCAACCTACTCTGTGTCATCCTGAAAATTGAAGAGAAAATGAAAAGGTGTCAAAATTATCTAATATAAAACTTGGAAGCATGGATAAATTGTACTGTATTTTATTTTTTAAATCTGTGTTTTTTTATTATTACTATTTGGTTCCTTCTTAATGTTGCTATCTCCATAGATGAATTTGATGTGATTAGTTTCAATGAAAATGATGTGAACTGAATCCTTGCAGTATCATTCTGGAAAATTTTCTGTATACTATTTGAAGTTAATTTTATGATGTCTTTATATTAGGTTATCCCGGAAGTTAGCAAAGCAAATGGGACCCAGTTACTTGTTAACGACAAAAGTAAATACAAGTCCATGCTAATTCGAGCATATTCATCTGTATGGATGATTGGAGGCTTTGTGTTGATAATATATATGGGTCACCTGTACATCACTGCAATGGTAGTGGTTATTCAAATCTTCATGGCAAAGGAGCTTTTCAATCTACTCAGGAGAGCTCATGAAGATAGGCAGCTGCCTGGATTTAGGCTATTAAACTGGTATGTTCATAATTGTTACTCACATAGCAGTACAATCATTCTTTTTATGATGATTTAAAAAGTCATTTTTAAATCATTAAGTGACATTTTCATTTTTCGTTCACATTATTCTTTCAGGCATTTTTTCTTCACTGCAATGTTGTTTGTTTATGGACGTATTCTGAATCCACGCCTGGTTAACACTGTAACTTCAGACATGGTTTTATATCGGCTAGTGAGCAGTCTAATTAAGTATCATATGGTTATCTGCTACGCCTTGTACATTGCAGGTAACTTTTATTAATGTTATCCTTGTAATGTTCATTAGCCAGTGCTTGTGCAATGTGTCTATTAGATTTGTGGCAAACATCAAGCGAGTTTTTTACATTTACTGGCCATTTTTCAACATTGTAGGGGGGCTAATACTTCGTTTATGCACGTTTTTATTGATTGAGTGTAGGATTTATGTGGTTCATTCTGACATTGAAGAAAAAGATGTACAAGTACCAATTTGGCCAGTATGCTTGGACACATATGATTCTAATTGTTGTATTTGGCCAGTCCTCCTTCACTGTGGCGAGCATTTTTGAAGGGATTTTCTGGTAATATAACCCATAAAAGGAAATGATTATTTAATAATTATGCTAAAAAATTTCACCTCTTTTTGAGGATTCTCTTTTGCATGAAATCGTATTATTCTTCACGATGCTCTTCCTCACATATGTGGACACTTTTTATGCATGATTTTTTAAATATTATTTTTCTGGTAGTTGATGCCAAAACAATCACCTCGAGGAATTGTGTAAACGAATTACATAATTTGTGGGCTTGTTGGCTGAATTACACAGGATGTTATGTGGTCTTGCCCAAATGGTGGAATCAAGGCCTTAGGATAGGAATGATGGAGAAAAGATTAGGCAGGTGACCAAATAATTATATTCTCATCAAAGAGGACTATAAGAGACAATAAAACAGTAAAACAAGATCGATTGCCAACTTTTCAAAATGCAGGGGGCTGATTTTTAAATTACATTCCCGTTTGCTTTTGCTTGGGTTGATTGTGAGGGTATTATTTTACTTTTTTCCCAATAAAAGATTGTACTGTTTAGTGATGATAGCCTGACATTATTAAACTGCTGTGATTTAAAGTGATTTTATGGGCATTTCTATGTGTTTCCACAGAATCATCTTGTTCACACATTTTATTTATTGTTTGGTCACTGCTATTATAGGAAATAAGTCATATCCTGCCCCCATTGCTTTTAATTGTATTGATGTTGATGTCTTGCTTGTTTTATTTAACATTTGGACTACTGTACAGGTTTCTTCTCCCAGCAACACTTATTGTCATTAATGATATTGCTGCTTATATCTTTGGTTTCTTCTTTGGTAAAACCCCTTTGATTAAGTTATCTCCAAAGAAAACCTGGGAGGGTTTTATTGGGGCATCTGTTACCACCATCATCTCTGCATTTATGGTGAGCACAATTTCAATTTGTTATTGACGGTACAAAACTATTAGGATTTTTTTGGTAGGGGGTTTGTCACTTGTCACTCAACATGAGTCACTTATTAATACTTTATATTCCTCTAATTATAGCATTATTAAATGGTTGTTACAGCCTAAATAAGCTGTCAAAGAGCTTGCTCAGAATCACCATTTGTGGCAATTAAGTTCTTGCTTGAGTGTTTATACATTAATGAAGTTGTTATGAGCTAGATGATAATATTTATCTTTGAAATCTTATTTTGTAGCTTGCTGACATCATGGGTCATTCTCAGTGGCTAACTTGTCCAAGGAAGGTAGCTGTGTAATGCATACCACAACTAACTTACATATTGTAAAGCGTTATTCAACATTAAATTGACTAATGCTCACATCTCTTTGGTAATAACATGCAGGATTTATCAACTGGTTGGCTTCACTGTGATCCTGGTCCTCTGTTTAAGCCAGAATCTTACTCCTTACCAGGATGGATCCCTCACTGGGTAAGCACTTGAAATTCAGTTGAATTTTGAATCTTATGACCTACATTATTATCTACTTGACAGTGTGCATGTGCATGGCCATATTGGTAAAAATATTCACCAAAAGTACAATTTGATGCCTCAAATAACAAAATGTATCCTCAATTTTTTCTTAGAGAATAAAAAGCTTAAAAAGTATAGAATGTGAAAATTACTGATAAGGTTGAGAAGTCAGTGAGTTGCATAGCCCAGCCAATGTCTGACTCAAATTGACCCAGTCTTTAGGTAATTAGCTGGGCAAATTTTTATCATGAGTTTAAAGAAATCCAGATTTGGATATTTCATTTTAACCGTCATTGTTCTTGTATAAAAGGAATATTTGGAAGAGATTGGGTGGTCTTATGACAGAAATACTTGTGTAAACCGATAAATAAAAGGGCTTATTCCAAAAACCTGCTATACAATATTTTCAGTGTATTCCAAAAAGTTTTACAAAATAGATTATGAAACACCGTAAATGAGCTTGAGTGCTCTGCTAGTCTGTGATTTCAGTATAGTCCTTAAGGCCTGTTTGGGTATGCTTCTCTAAAAGTACTCTTAGAAGAAGAAAGTAAGAAGAATATGAAATAAAGTATTTCATAGGTAAAAACTAGCTTAACATTAGTCAAAATTCTAATTTTTGGAGAAGTTAAATGAGAGTTTTTATAAATTAGTTTATGCATAATCTAGTCTTAATTTATGGAGAACCTGAACTAATTTTTCTTATTTTTTTCTCTTAAAAGTACTTTAGGAATATTCCAGCCAAAAAGGCCTTTGAGCTTATAATGTAATCAGCACTCATTCAATAGGCGTGCAGTTATGTTGTTTATCCAAACGCGCCGATAGTTGCCACTACAAAACATATCTATTCTTAATAGTTTTAGAAAACTAAATTTTCTAACAACCACTCTGATTTTCTATTTCCACTTTACATTTCAGCATATAAGATGTGACTATTCTGTAATCATGAGTTGCCAATCCAGGTTTATGGAACATCTGAAAATCATAACTTGCGACATGTTGTTTTATACAGTTTCCTTGGAAGGAGGTATCCATCCTACCTGTTCAATGGCATGCTTTATGTCTTGGCTTGTTTGCTTCGATTATTGCACCTTTTGGAGGTTTCTTTGCAAGTGGTTTTAAAAGGGCTTTTAAAATAAAGGTATGCAATTGTGTTTCTAATATGGAAGACCGCAAATATCAGCCATTTTGATCAAGCATAAACAAACTTGCCTTGTGTTCTCAAATTTGCAGGATTTTGGTGATAGTATTCCTGGACATGGTGGAATTACTGACAGAATGGATTGCCAGGTAGACTATCTTTATGTTTCAATCTAGAAAATTATTTTAATCAATAATTTTTAAATACTTGGGATTTTATATGTTTATTTGTCTTTGTGCGCAACTTTTAATCTTCATATTACACAAACTACTGTTTTTTGTCCCTGACAACGAAACTCATACCCCAAATCTCTCTCTGGGGAAATATACCTGGGTTGACATTACACAACCTTTTGAATCGAGGACTGGGATGAGTATATGTGTGTATGTGTCTCTATATGACGAGCAAAATTTGACTAATTTGTCTTGCTGTAGATGGTTATGGCCGTGTTTGCATATATATATCATCAGTCATTTGTTGTGCAACAAAGTCTCTCGGTTGAAATGATTTTGGACCAGGTATTATGTTTATTTTACAATGTATAATTTATATTTCTATCTATTAACATTTTAAGATGCTTAATTTGTGGATCTACCGCTGGTCATTTCAGATATTAATCAACCTGTCGTTCAATGAACAAGAAGCTCTATATTTGAGGCTTGGAGAAATTTTACAACAGGGGATTCCAAAATCTTAGATTCATCATGGAGAGGTGTATTTGTTCTCACCTTCTATTGTATTCGTTTACATACATCTGTACAAGCGTTTTCTATCTTTTGAGTGAAACTAATCGAAGGTCCGGAAGCTGTCAAGATGTGCATAGTGTATGTTTACCGTTAGTTCCATTCTGTTTTTCTGGCTATAGTTGAATAGTTATTTGATGGCTTTGCATGAACACCTACCGTTCACTCATGATCTTAAATATAAATAATTCACATGGTGGCTGAATATGAACGCCTGTGCTGTATTTAATTCCTGGTGGTGAGGGGTGTTAATATTTTTCTATTACCTTAAATGTAGTTTGAATCACGTTTGATACTATATTTTAATGCGATCGACAATTAATTTTGTCAACTATCAAATGCTGCCCTAATTATATGTTGACAGGATATATATATATATATTCCCATTTCTATGGTGTTTTTTTCGTTTTTATTTTGTTGACAGCTACTGTGTAGTTTTGGCATGCCTCGGATTCCTTAACAAATGCAAATTTTGGTTAATTCTTTGGTATGTTTGAAATTCAATTTGTGACTCGACCGTCAGCACTGTTGCAATTGGAACGAAAACCTCCTTTAGTTGATGAATAGATAATGATTCGATTATAAGAAATTGAAGGATCTTATATTCCTGCAAGCCGAAAAATATGCAATATCTCTCCATATGTAAAACCAGGCAGTGGGAATTCCTTTGGGAATGAAGTATAATTTTTCTCCAAATGAAAATCATGTTTATATCCATCAACATCCAGAACTTCGTAGCTATAAAATGAATATGAACTTCGATGCACTTTCTCAGTGGATAGAATGATTCCCCATCTAGCTTTGGAAAGAATCTTAACGAAGTGGCTCTAGACAAAAGTTAACGTTAAATATCACATTCCTAACCGCCTACTTTATTAAAGAAAGTTATACCATTAAAAGCAATGCAATGGTGTCAACCTCTGTTTTGGGATCCAGGTAAAATTGGTCTAAACCAACTTAATATAAAATTATTTAACAGTACATGATTTTAAATTTTCTTAAGAAACTTGAAATATTTTTTTTTATTCTCCATATAAACTTTATTGATATCTATTTCTGAAACTTTAATTGAAGTACGATAACATGCTTTGTTGTAATTTTATATGTATTTTAAATGTTAAAAACCTATAAATTTATGTTTTAATTTAGTTTTCAACATCACAGAATTATGACATTATACTTTTAACATCATTTAATTATTATAACAATTGTATTAATACTTCACAGTTGAACTATTGAACGATGAATAAAACAGCCTGTCCAGTTGAAAAACCAGGCTAGTTTTAAAAACATTGGTTTAGTTGCAACTATATTTGCACTCAAGACTTTCTAGCAACTATTCAAACCTTTTATCACTATACTGATCTAACGAGTTTTAAAGCAGCATCAAACTGAGTTTGAGGTTTAATGCTCCACACAAATAACATACTAAATCACCCAGAAAGGGTTAAACAAAATTTTACATAAATATGTGGGATGATTCAACTAAATCCAACAACAACCAATATTACAAAATTTTTGGTTGTCATCAATGGAGTTTTGCCGGGATGTGAAACAAGCATCGAGTATTGTGGCATAAGTATGGTACAAGTCCTAGGTGTAGAACAGAATATCGAAAAACAAATAAATCATTATGTAAACCACTCTAAACCAAAAA
>Ga0214544_1008312_pt1 | contig 17374 bp, 9 predicted proteins | sample CNSS3metaG_FD_160074 | JGI IMG/M metagenome (GOLD analysis project Ga0214544, IMG submission 160074) | Root nodule microbial communities from cowpea collected in UCLA plant growth center, Los Angeles, California, USA - CNSS3 | ecosystem: Host-associated > Plants > Roots > Nodule | place: USA...
CTAGTATCTTAGAGTAGTCTTTTCATATCTTTTCATATGTACGTGCTTGCTTCACTATAAATAGAAGAGGAAGAGAGTGGTACTGTTGTCCACTACTCATATTTTAAAGTCTCAGTCTCAAGTAAAAGAAACAAGAAAAATAAGTTAGCTGTGTTCTCTTAAGTCTTAATAAATGATTAACAGACAGAGGTCATTATTCATTTAGCATAAATTTGAGGAAAGTTAAGGCTGTGGTCTTAGAGGTATAATATTAACCGCTTCGCGTCTATCCAATGCATCAACCATATTTATTATTACTAAGCCCTCTTTTTGTTTTTCTATGATTTGTTTAGCATTGTTTTAGCATTATAAACATTATTAATACTCATGTTGCCATCAAGATAAATCTCTCCCCTTACCCTATTCCTGCCTATGTTTGTAGGATATTATAAGAAATTATGTCTCTCTTTACTGTGGGACCTGGGAAAAATGGTGATATTTTAAGCTATTTCCACGAAATCAGATACTGACCACTTCGTTCTTTACAGTTCCATGATTTTCACGTTGCAAAAATGTTTCTAATAGTTGTTGGCTTGTTGATTTCGTATTTGATTGCTAAAAACGTTTCCTATTATATCATAATAATAACATTGGCTGTAACAATGGAAGTAAAATTTAAGGGCATGAATACCTTTCTTGCATGGTTTCTGTATCGTTGAAATTTTATTTGAGATCCCATTTCACTTTATTTTCTGTGTAAATTAATTAGTCATTTTTCTTGCAGGTATATATCCATTGCTGAAATTATTGACATCTCATCATTAGTTTCTTCCTCTCTTGTTCGAGTGATTGATCTTAGGGATTTTGTGTCGATATGGTGTGGCATCAGCTTAGATTTGGCTTGCGTAACAGATACAAAATTGCATTCCCCTGTTTCTAAAAGCCTTAACCAATGTGGATCTCTGCTAGCTGGGCTCCATGGTAGTATTGAAAAGTGTATATATGCTGTCAATGACGATTGCAGAACTACAGTTTGGACTTACAATGAAGATGGGCATGGAGACGGCATGTTAGATTCATTTCAACCCGATGAAAAACTGAAGCAGAAAAAGAAAATATCATATGTTAGGACACGGAAGGATGTATTTAAGACTCTAGGACCTGGTTCTGAAGCTGAATCAGCCTCACTGCTGGCATTTGGAACCCTTTTCTCTGCCCCATACAAAGGTTCTGAACTATATGTGGATATCCGTGACTCTAATCAGAATCAGAGATTTCTATCTCTGAAGGAGGAGACTAAACTTCTTTCCTTTGTCCCAGAAATCTTGATAGCTGGAAAGGAGTTTGCTAAGCAAACCATAAGGGCTCCATTTCTTTGCGCTCAACTTAGATTGTTGGATGGGCAGTTTAAGAATCATCAAAAGGCTACATTTCAAGGATTAAAGCAAAAACTAGAATCTTTGAGGAAGGAAGGTACTCTACCAATTCATATTTTTATAATGACTGATCTTCCGGGAGATAATTGGACTAACACTTATTTAGGTGATTTAGTTAGAGAGAATGACAAGTATATGTTATATTTTTTGAAAGAGAATGATAAGCTGATTAAGCGAGCAGCTATAAAACTCATCACAGCTGGTCATGGGCAGAGGTTCCTCTCAAATTCATATAGTACAATTGGTAAAAAGTATTGTTCCAGTCAGAGATTGCCAGATTTACTTCTTTATGTTGAGCAGACTGTATGCAGCTGTGCATCTCTGGGTTTTGTTGGAACACCTGGGTCAACAATTGCTGAAAACATAGAACTCATGAGAAAATTTGGCTCAAGTTCTCAGAAATGTTGATGGTTTTGTGGAAAAGCAGTTAATGCTGATAGGGTTTTTAGGATTGATGGGGTGAGAGTTCAATCATGTTTGTACTAGAAGATGCTTGAATACGCGCCATGTTCGGAAATATCTGTTCTGTTCTTTCCTCAAATTTTGATGATTCGTCAGCTTTGCGAGGCAACAGTCATTTGTTAGGAGATACACACTCTACAGTCAAGAGCATTGTTATTATTTTAGGTATGAACTCTGCTACTCTTGTTTTTTCCCCCAAAGGTTAAGGAGTGTTAATTTTGTTGCCTAATGAAAAGAATATTTTTTTTCCTATAACAGTAGTAATTCTTCACAAAACACTTTTGGAAAGCACCTCAGAATTTCTTTTTACCAAAAACTGAAAGCGTTAACCTTTCCAAGCATACTCTCTTGATGCCAACAGCGCTCCTGGTTTTTTACATAAATTGTTAATTCAGAGTGACCATTCTTGTTTGATATACCCATAACCAGAAGTATGAAAGAAGGAGGAAGTTGAATTGCTACTTCGTGCAAGACAAGAACACTCCTAAATTATTTCCACATCAAGGTGTAGTGAGTGCGCTTGAGGCATATGCTAATTTACAAAAGTATGAATGTGTAGTCCCTTCCGAACTATAAATAGTGACTAAGGATTTGTGTGGATACTTATTTTTCTTTCTTATTTCCTTCTAAAAGTATATAAGGAAAATTTTGTCTTCTAAATAGATCACGAGTGTAACCATGCCAGTTTGATTTAAGTTGCGTACTTTTTGTATTACACCACCTCAACAGCATGCTGCTCTCTTTTTACACTTTAAGAAATTAGTTTATATTATAATTGTTCAGATCATTGTGCCCCGTTTGGTGTTGGCACTTGCCTAAGCTACAAGGTGCTTAAAGTGAGTGCCCTTATGGATCACCATTTGCCAATTATTAAAAGATATAAAAGTTGCAGAATATGACCAACTTTACACGATATTGTGCAGATTGGAGCACACCATGTGATAATTTCTTGACAATGTTTATGGCATCAACTCAGTTCAATATTCTGCAAGAGGATGCTATGACAAAAAGGAACGAACGCTTAATAAATACTACATCTTTTAATTAATTTCCTCTTAAGAGTGTTTTAGCATCTCATGTATTAGAAAACCACATTAAAATATAGCATCCTAGAACATATCCTTTATCCAACAGTAATTGGCTGAGAGTGTAAGAAACCTAGTATGAACCAAGTAATTTTATAGTGTTTCACTCTCTCGTCGGAAAAAAACACAAATGCAGTGCATTATAAGAGATACATTTTCAATTATACTCTTATTTCCATAATTTTTATAGTAATTTTTGTTATTAAATATCAATTTGTAGTAACAGATAAAACTAGTTCTAAATGGAGATTAACCCAGATATTACTTATAGCATGTGTTTATACTATAGTTTAGAAGTTCAGTTGAACTTAATTTTAAAAGTATTTACTTTGAAAATTTAATTACTCATTTGGTCTATATTTTTGTTCAAAGATGTTAAATTGGTCTTTTCACATTTTTTTAACCTCAATTTGATTCTAATTCTTGAAAAAATTAATGTTTTTTTGTTAAATTTTTTAAAACTGAAACTTGTAATAAAAATGAATTGTTTTGTTGGTGTAATTAATATAATCTTAATTTCAATTATCTTTCATTTGCTTCAATAAATTTAATTAAAATAACTAAATTTTTTTTTAAAAGTTAGAACCAAATTAAATCTAAAAAAGTTTAGAAAATTAACTTGATATTTAAAAAAAAACAAGAATTAAAAGAATAATTAAACTGAAAGTGTATTAAATATAGCTTGATTTACGTTTGCTTGTTTTTTTTTTTTCAAGAAATTATGAACTTTCAATATTCTTAGGTGAAAATTAGAGAAGATAATTTTTTTTTGGCAATAATAGAAAGAAAAATGATACATTGACACCCCAAACTTACCACTTTCATTACCACCTGACGTGGCAGCAGCAATTAGATTTAAATTTTTTTTTTTAATTGAAAAATGAAATTGGCATCAGCCCCTGCACAAGCGCGTGTAGCCCCAGCCACTTGCCACAGTTCTCACACAACAGTTCGCGCAAATATTTTTCATTTTTGAAAACTCCTCCACCGCTTCTCCAGTTTCTCGAAAGTGCCCACCAACCCTCCCTCCCCCGCCACTCGCCACTCACACGGAACACTCAATCGAGAGCGCCCAGTACCCTTCCTGCACCACACACACACGAAACCGCCGCCCCACAACCATCGTCCCGCACACCCACACACCTTTGGTCGACGTCATCCCGCAACCGTCGCCGCACATAACCCTTCCCGCACCACACACAGTTCTGCTCCACCCGTTCCCACCTACCGCTCCACAAATCCCTTCCCGCATACGAACCCCTTCCGACCTCATTGTTCAAACCCCAAAACCTCTGTCTGCGAGAAACCCTAACCCGAATCCCTCTCCCGCTCCCTTTCCTTACGACTTCTCTTGCCACCGAGAAAAGTACTGACCTGCAACTTTTTTATACTTATCTTGCAACCCAAGCGCAATTATGATGTAACCCACAAAATAGTTTTTGGATAAATGAAGCTGACAGATATTGGAAGTGCATAACAGACAAATGTGTCGCTCCTACAAGGGTGGACCCCAAGTGTGCATACCAATAGTAGAGCCCATTCCACTTCTTGTAAATCTAGTGTGACTTAATATAAGGAATAACTAGTCTGGAGGATTTTCCAACTTATCTTGCAACCAAAGAACAATTAAGGTATAACCCAAACAAGAGTTTTTGCACAATCTAAAATTGACAGATTTTGGAAGTGCAAGAGAACACACAATTTTATCCCTTACTAAAATAGCAGACCCCATCCCATTTCTTTAAAAGAGGGTGTTACTTCATTTGGGAAAAACAAACTATCCAACATTTTATAATTTATCTTGCAACCCAACAACAATTAAGGTGTAACCCACAACACATATTATGCACAAATTAAAATTCACAGATTTTGGAATTGCAAAACAACACAGAATTCTACCACTTGCAAAAAGGTTGGACCCCAACAATGCACACCAAGACCAGACCCCATCCCACTTCTTCTAAACCAGGTCTAACTTCATTTGGGGAAAGACTAGCTTACAACAATTTAAAATTTAGCTTGCAACCCAGGAGCAATCAAGATGTTACCCACCAAAGAGCTTTTGCACAAATTATAATTCGCAAATTTTGGAACTACAAAAAAACAACACACAATTATCCCACTTACTAAAAGGTTGGACCCCAACAGTGCACACCAAGACCAGACCCCATCCCACTTCTTCTAAAGCAGGTGTAACTTCATTTGGGGCAATAGTAGGCTGCAACAATTTTAAATTTATCTTGCAACCAAAGAGCAATGAAGATGTAACCCACCAAAGAGCTTTTGCACAAATTACAATTTGCAAATTTTGGAACTATATAAAAACACACACTTTTCCCACTTACAAAAAGGTTGGACCCCAACTGGGCACACCAACACCAGACCCCATCCCACTTCTTGTAAACAAGTTGTAAGTTCATTTTGTGAAAAACTAGCCTGCAACAATTTTATATTTATCCAACAACCCAAGACCAATTATAGTGTAACCCACCAAAATGTTTTGCACAAATGATAATTGACAGATTTTGGAATTACGTAACAGCACACAATTCCACCCCTAACTAAAAGGTTTGACCCCAACAATGCACACCAATACCAGAAAGATTTGGGATTTTCTAGAAAGCCAAATTCAATTGGGATTTTCTCTCCAAAAGTTCACCCACTTGCGAAGTGGACTTTTTTTATTTCATCTGACACTTATACAGCTTAAAGGTATATGAAAAATATAAATTTAAATGCACAACATTTATCCAAAAACTGTTTTGTGGGTTACATCATAATTGCGCTTGGGTTGCAAGATAAGTATAAAAAAGTTCCAGGTCAGTACTTTTCTTCGATGGCAAGAGAAGTCGTAAGGAGAGGGAGAGGGATTCGGGTTAGGGTTTCTCGCAGACAGGGGTTTTGGGGTTTGAACAATGAGGCCGGAAGGGGTTTGTGTGCGGGAAGGGATTTATGGAGCGGTAGGTGGGAATGGGTGAAGCAGAACTGTGTGTGGTGCGGGAAGGGTTATGTGCGGCGGCGGTTGCGGGATGACGTCGACCAGAGGTGTGTGGGTGTGCGGGACGATGGTTGTGGGGCGGCGGTTTCGTGTGTGTGTGGTGCGGGAAGGGTACTGGGCGCTCTCGATTGAGTGTTCCCTGTGAGTGGCTTGTGGCGGGGGAGGGAGGCTTGGTGGGCACTTTGAAAAAACTGGAGAAGCGGTGTAGCGGTGGAGCGGAGCGGTGGAGGAGTTTTCAAAAATGAAAAATGTTTGCGCGGACTTGTGTGTGAGGAGTGGGTAACTGGCTGTGCCTACACGCGCTTGTGCGGCGAAGCACGCTTGCTGATGCCAATTTCATTTTTCAGTTAAAAAAAATAAATTAAAATCCAATTGCTGCTGTCACGTCAGGTGGTAAGAAAAGTGGTAAGTTTGGGGTGTCAATGTATCATTTTCCTAATAGAAAAGCAACACACCGCTGATTTTCATTCAATTTCCATTCACCAAAAAATTCATCCAATGGAACGGATTAAAGAATCCAAAATAATATATATATATTGTAGTATTTTTTTTTTCAATTTTTTTTAAAAGTGAAACTGTAAATTGAAATAAAAATGTAAATGAAAAAGTGTAAAGATAGATTATATTTCAAGTTCTGAAGAGTTGCATCATTCGAGAAAAACAAAACCCATTTGGCAATTTGTTGTCAAGTTTCTTCATTACTTTTTATTCCATCGAGACACCAAACAAAAGGTGCATAACGGTTCTAAAACTACTCTGAACAAAAAACACACCGAACATGATTATGAAGTACAATATATATTGTTTCTTCTATCGGCAAAAGAATATATACTTGAGTACTTGTGGTCCTCGTATACGTTCCTATAAGTATAGATATTAAAATAAGTTTCAATTCATAAGTTAATTTGATTTTTTACGGGTTTGAACTAAATTTGATTAAAAAAAAATTATAAATATTGATCAAACTGGACCTAATTTATTTAATTTACGAGTTAAATGGATTCCAAACAGATAAAAGATTGGTTGACACAACAATAATTTTTTTTTTAGTTTTTTTTATTTTTTACAAGTATTTTTAATAATTATTTCGGTTGACAATAATGTTTGAATAGTTTGGATATTAATTTATTAATTTGTCAAGTCATGTAAGTTAGAACTTTAATTTTCAACTATTTTTATAATAATATTTGGTAAAATTAGTGAATATTTTGATTGTATTTGTTATAAAATAATGAGTCGAGTCAATTCACTATGATTGTACTATAGTAAATATATAAAATAATTTAGGAGAACAAAATATCTTTAAGTGGGTTAACCTATTTACTAACCCACTAACCCATAATGGGTCAAGTTGGGTTACAAAATTTTTGACTCATAAAAAAGTTAGTTAAATTAAGTTGACTTGTTTTTTATGTGGTAGGATTGATTCATTTTGACAGTCCTCTATATAAGATAAAAAGAAATACATTAACCTTGTGTTTGGATGAAGCATTTCAACAATGCTGAGAAATTGAAATGTATTGTATTTGAATTGCTTGCAATTAAAATTCTGTCATTTTCTAAATAACTTGTTTGGATAAAGAAATTAAAATACCCTACATTTCAATTTCTTGTTTGGATAAAATAATTGAATTTCTTGTGAGATAAAATTTCATTTTAAAAATATTTATTTTAAGCTTAATTATGTTTTGAGTTCATGATAAATTTGGAAATGGGCTCGACGACCTAGATGGGTCGGGTCGCCCTGACGACTTAGTCGGGCCAAGAAACCCAGACGGGCTAGGTTGGGTTGGCTCGACGATCCAGACAAGCTTGATCAGTCTTTGGGCTGGTCATGCTTGTCAAATTTATCGACCCAACCAGTCTAGGTCGTTGGCCCGACTTGGACCCACTAAATCGTCAGGCCTGTTGACCCATCTGGGTTGTCGGACTTGTTTGTGTCATCGGGCACACCCAACAAGTCTGTGTTGTTGGGCCGATCCAACCTAGCAAGGTTGTCGAGCTGGTCGGTATCGCCCGGGTCGTCTAGCCCGTCTAGGTTGTCGGGTCGGTCAGGACTGACTAGATTATCAGGTCGGTCAGGTTGTTGGGCCTGTCCGACAGGTCTGGATCGTTAGGCCTGCCTGACACCTCTAGGTCATTTGGCCCGTCAAACTAGTGTGGGTCGTCGAGCTCGCTCGTCCTACTTGGGCCGTTAGACCCGCTGACCTGTTTGATTTGTCAAGCTCGTCCAACCTGTATGTGTCATCAGGTCACCTTGGTCCGTTTAGGTCGTCGGGCCCGCTCAGCCTGTCATGGTTGTCGGGTTTGTCGGGTCCGTTTGGGGTTGAGTCCAGAGTGTGAGGTTGAGTGAGAAGAATTTCAAATTCCACCTTTTTTGAAAATATTTGAATTCCTTCTAATTTAGCTAATTGAAATACTTCAAAAAAATGGATGTATTTTAAATGCTTTTTAATTTCTCTATCCAAACAAAGTATTTCATTACAAAAAATTATAAATTCTCCAAATAAATGAATCACCCTCTTGAAGTGCCTCATCCAAATACATCATAAGGCTAAAAGATGATCCTTGGACCAAGTGCAAAGTTCAAATTCTTTGTTCTAGATGTTACAATAGAAATGTACCAATAAAAAAAATAACTTCAAAAATGCTAACTTTGTGTGTTGGATACATAAAAAATACAAGTTGTTGAATAGATAAAGAAAAGAAAGTGACAATAACAAGTTATCTCCATAAATAAGGATTCAACTTTAGAATCATCTATACCCAGCTATAAAAATAAAAGGCCTCACTTTGGTGTTGTCATTCCTACCGTTTCATATACATAAGCTTCCAACCTTCATATCTTTAATTGTACTGTTTAGTGTTATGTTTCAATTTCGTACTTTTGTATTTTTTTTTTCACAGAAACAATATAGCACACATTCTTATTCATATTTTCCATTTTTTTTCTTTCACTAAAAATATATATATATATATATATATATATATATATATATATATATATATATAATTATATTCAATATATTCAAATATTCAAATGAGCAAATCAATGTACATAAAGAATTTTAGAAGGTATTCAGACGCTCCAACTCTATATCATATTGATTTAAGACATAAATACATCATTCAAATATGAAAATTGTTAAAAATCTTAGTAAAAATCTAAGTCTCGTATTAACTAGAATTGAGTAAGTAAAATACTATATAAGAATAAAAACTCATTGTCTTAAAAAGTTTGGGTTAAGAGTGTGATGTTCTGTCTTCCTAGTGAAACTCCCTCCGTAAACTTAACAAAAGTCTTGTATTTGTTAGTTATTACTTGAGCTAAAATAAACATCTATCTATTGCATCTACCTTAACATTTTTAAAGATGATTTTATTTCTCTGTTTCTAAATAACCTAAACCGCACCTGCCCACATGCATTTCCAAAGCTAAACTTTGTTTGTTATTCACTCTAGAATTATGAATTGTTTGTGTCTATTTAATTCCCCTAGTAACACAAAAATAGTTTCTCTATGTTCTTAGTTCCAAGCTTTGGACAAATCTTCAATCTCATACACAATATTAATGGTATAATTTTTTAGAAAGTTTTATTTGTGTATTCACATATAATTTCATTTGACCTTTTATATTTTTATTTTATAATTTTATAATATTTATATATATTTTTTTCAATAATTTATGTAATGAGAAATGATGAATGTAGTTTAAAATATATAATGATGACATAAATTTTACTAAATAATAAATAATCTAATAATCTCACAAAAATAGAGTCGTACGCAATATATAGTGACTAGTAAAAATCATCAAAGAATATATGAAATTATTTTTTATTCTGCGTAAGTTAAAATTAATTTACATACAAATTAAATAAAAAATTAGAGGTATTACAAAAAAAAAATTAATAACTAGTTTATGCACGAGTTTTTAATTTATAATTTTTTTTACCAATCATATCTTGTTGATAATAGAAAAACGTGAAACAATTAACCTTGAGAATGTTTCTTAGTTAATTACTCCTGACGAAGACCATTAGTTCAAACGTTGGCTCTAAAACTACTTCAAAATTAAGGTTTATAAAATAAAAGATTCTAATATAAAATAAACGTCTTTCATAATTTTTTAACTTAAAAGCGACGAGTTCTTAAAGAATAGGAATTTGGAAGAGGAGAGAACACAGACAAAAGAGATAAAATAAAAAATGGCAAAGAAAGAAAAAGCTTTTTCTTTTTCTAACATTAAGAACAACTATATCTTATATATAAAATTTTAAACTAATTAACTTGTTTTTGAACATTTTGAGAAAAAACAATCCTCCGAAACTGATGTAAAAGAGACTTGATTTCATAATAAAATATAAAAGTAAAAATACTAATTCTAATCTGTTCATAAATTTTTGAAAAAATAGGGTTACTTTGAATGTTTTAAAAATGGAACTGCCATGAAAAATTGATTCCATTAACTCTATTCTGTCATAAAATTTTCAAACAAATACTGTTACTTTCTTTGAAAATCCCAAAAGAGAGTATAAAACCACTATAAAATTTGAACTTGATTTCATAATAGAACTTTAGATCATTAGCACAGTAAACTCCTTAATTGAAACCCACACAATAGATAGCACAGAACAACAAAGCAACATTGTCAAGAGAAGAAGAAGAAGAAGAAAGTTTTGACTGGTCTAAACATAAAGCAATGACAACACTATCTATTTTACACATGATAGTATACATCATCACATGGTAGATTTCAACCACAGCCATGAATTAATTAGTTCCCTGGAGGACCACCAAAGAGGTATCCCAAGGAAGATCCACCACCTGGAGCAGCATGAACCTTGGTAGATGGCCGATCCTGCAACCCAAAAATAAACCATCTTTAGCAACAATTCCTCACTTCCCTAACAACAACTTTAATCTTCATTCCTAAAGCATCACACCAATTCAACCGAGTAAAAAACAATAGTAGATGTTTAAATGTTGCTTCTTTTTCTCCCTCTACAAATTCTCATCATTTCACATCACTTCACATCACTATGCTGAAAGCTTAAATTATAGCACATCCAGGGACAGGTAAAGTCATTGCTTTAGACCTCCAAGGAATAAAAAAGGCCTCAAAAAGTTTTATGTAGTCCTAAAAGTCTCAAAAATCTCGAAAAATAAATTCTAAATAAAACTATAATACATTTTAACATCTAAGCACATCATTGTTGAGTGTTAACTCAACAAGGAGGAAACTAGTGCAGTACTGCAACCTAGCAAATATTAAGAAGTTGCACAAAGTACAGTATTTGTAAATCCATATCATGTCTTATAGATAAGCAAGTACAGGAGGTAGAATTTATGTCACTATTCCAACCAACAAGGCAAGAGCTATGAACTGTCCCTAAAGTTTTGAAAGCTTTTCGTTAGAACTTTATGCTAAAAGGATCTCCCACAATGTATTACACTACTGCAATCAAAAAAATCATGTTTTACTTTCAGAGTTTGTTTGGCCCCTTAATTTTATCAACACTAAACTTGTAACATCACTACTTTTAGCTGGTGGACATTACTAGGAAATGCAAGAGGAGGAGACTCCAAAATGCATCAAATTTACTGTGAAACTTTGTAGTACTTCCCAGACTCATGCAAGTGGAGATAAACAAGAACATATAAAGCAAAATTGAATAAAGGGCAGGTTAAAATCAAAACAATCATAATATATAAGTTAGGAAGGGAAGTACAGTGAGAAAGTTGCCACAGTTTTGGCCATCAGCACGATGGTAATTGTTTTTGAGACTTCCAGGAATTCCAGCAGGAATTTGCTTTTCAACTGGTGCTGGACTTTGCTGCTTTTCAACTGGTGGTGAAGGAGCACTAGTTGCTGGTGCTGGTGTTGGTGCCGGTGCTGGTGCATTTTGAGTGCGTGCACCACTTGCAGGCTGGTTAGCACTTTGAACATTGCTGGCAGGCTCTCCACTGCCGAAGAGGTAACCCAAGGAACTCTGACCACCACCAGCACTCACACCACGACCCATTTTTCCTCTGTTTGCTGAGTCTAAACAACATAAATAGCAGCATCACACTTTTTGTCACAAGAAATTTTACATCCAAAATTCACAGAATAACAAAACAACAGCCTCAGATGCAGCAGATAGAACCAAGAGCCATCAGAGATCAACAAAAAACAACAACTACTTGCAAATTGATTCCTTATTCAAATCAGTTATGTGCCCCCAAAGTAAGTAATGTGATTGGTTTTGAATGAACACTGATAATTATTTCACATTGATGAAGAACATATAAACTTTCAATTTCAATACTCCTGCATCTTTCATCATAAAACCACAGGATTGAAAGCTTATGATCATCAGCATATAGAATGGAAAAAGCAGATGTCAAAAAGGAAATGAATAGGAAAATGAAAACTGAGAATTGGGAAAATTTAAATCTATGTATGTAGTGGTCATCAAATGATTTAAAAGTTTTTCACGTCTTACTCAGAAGAGTAAATCCGAGATAAATAAATACTATTATTTTCCTAATTCATTCTTTAATTCGTGCACATTTTATTTTGAAAGAGACATAGATCTCCATATCCTTTTCCTTCATCTGCACATATCTTCTTCAAGAGCATAAAATTAGTGAAGAGGATCAGATGAAAAGGGCACTCAGTCCTGTTTCTTCTACCCTACAATGAAATCATAATTTGTTTTTGCCTTAAGACGTTTCTCTCAGCACAGATCAAGCAAAACCAAAACCATTCCAGTGCCAGACCTTCCTGATCTAGCCATGCTCAAATTGCATGGACTCAAAAAACATAAAGGCCCAAAATTGAATAAGAAAACCGGTGAAATCAGATGCTAGATCTCATGAAAAATGACCCATCAACAAATCAGAGCTAAAGAAGCCATTTTTAAGCGATTCAAGCACGAAAAACACAAACTAGAACACCCCAGAACAGGATTCACAATCCAGGTCACAACCCATCAGTCCAAAATATTAAAAAACTAACAAATCTAATCCTGGTGGTAACAAAAAAGCAAAACCCCACCATTAGAAAAAATGACCCAGAAAAAAAGCCAAATTACCACTAACAAAATACATGCAGTAAAAAACTGTACCAGGAATTAACGCACCAAACCATTTTTTCTCAAAGAACATCATGAGTTAACTCTGAAACATTATCATCGTACAGTATTAAACAGCACATGAAACACAGATTATTGAAACCCAGAAAGGAAATTAGACAGTACATGAATGGTAGCCAAGCAAGAAGTGAGATCTGAATTTTTCGTACCTTTGTTGATGCTGAGACCACTCACTCGCTGATGGCAACCGAGTCGGTGACGTTAGAAGCGAGGCACACTTTGTAACAGCTATGTGAAACAGATATTTATAAAGGAGCCAACTTTTTTTCAAACACAAGAATACCATTTTTAAATTAATATTTTAAAATTAACTGACCGCTGAGAATTTTATTTCAAGAGAATAGTTTTTTTATTTACTTCCTCAATATATAAAAAATTAATAATCACCCCGTTAAAATTTGTGAACCGTTTTTCCAAACTGTAACAAACACTAATTTAACACTAAATTGTAATTTTTTAGAATAAATTTAACATTTAAGTTATAAACCTAAGAGAATATTTCTCCATGGGTTTAAGGATAAAATCGAATTCTTACGCTTTTCACATTTTTATAAATTAAATTAAAATAATTAATTTTATAGGTTAAATATATTTTCGATTTCTGTAAAATTAAAAGTTATTTTTGTATTAAATTTGAATATAGGTTGGTATAACTTTAAAAATAAATAAATATATTTTTTAAATAATAACATTAATTTTTTGAGTTTATTAAACATGTTCTAAAATGATATATGAAATATAATTTGTCAGAAAAATAAACAACTCAAACAGTATTCTCAAACATGTGAATACAAAAGTTAACTTAAAGTACTATTTTTATTCAATTTTAAAGTTAAAAATTAAACAATATCAAAATTTAAAAAAAAAATTATAAATTTCAATTAATTTTAATTTCAAATAAAAATTTAGTAACTACAAATATATTTAATTCGTATTATTTTATGAATTAAATGAACAACTTATGACTAATTCTTTTGTCGCACATTCGAATTTTGAAAATTGAATAATTTTGATTATCAGTCAAATTTTCATGGAAAATTGGTCATAAAGGAAATAAGAAAAACATTTGGTATAAAACAAGTACATATCTATATTTAAAATAGTGATTTGCCTGTTTTTAAAGAAAAAATTTAAATACTTTTTAAGAATTTAATCGCATTTAAAATTTGATCCTGGTAACATATAAAGTAAAATGTTAAATTTGATTGGAGAAGAACACTAGCATCTATAATAAAGGTGTATATAAGGTTTGTCTTTTTTAAAATTTGAAGTGTGGTTGTGGAGGAAGGTGAATCAAATGAGCTGGATTTTGGGCCCACAGCAGAGTCCATGGATGGGCCCATGATCCATGTCTGGCAACCACAATAATGTTCCTCACGTGCATAGCTTTTCGTTGTCTTAGCCAAATAAATTTTACTTCACCCCAACGTTTCATGCATCGAATATAGCCGTTATAAATAAATAAAAAATAACCGTTATTATATTTGTTTTTAGTTTTTTCTTATCGATTTTAATTTTAAACTTTCATAGTTTTATTTTTGTTAGGAAATATATTTTGTCCTTCTTTAAAGTAAAATTTGAAATTAGTCTTTTTTAAAGTTTTTGATTAATTTAGTCTTTTATTTTAAAAATGTGTGAATTTAATTCTTTTAATTAAATTTAAATTTATCTAACGTTTCAAACACATTTAATAATAACATTTAAATTGTTTACACCGTTTGACACACTTTTGCTTTATTGTTAACTTAAATATTATTATAAAATACGTTTAAAATATCAAATAAACTTAACAAAATTTAGTAAGAAAAACTAAATTCAATAATATTTCTAAATTTGAATGGCTAAATTAGTATAAAATTTTAAAAATGAACTAATTTCAAAATTCACTAAAACTTAAAAAACCAAATATATATATATATATATATATATATATATATATATATATATATATATATATATATATATATATATATATATATATATATTACATTGAATCTTAAATACTGGATAGAATCTTTGTTTACTTCTTCATTTAAATTTGTTTGGTAATGACATTTGTAAGTGGGAATAGATATGCCAATAGTTAGAGTGATTGTAATAATGATTGTTATTAATGATAACATTAATGATAACGATATCGAATCATAAAAGATAAAGATGACAACTATTCTTATTAATTATTTTTAGAACTTGCAGGGATGATAGTAATTAAGATAAACATAATAAGACAGTTATTAATCCTTTAAATAACTGTTAGCAACAAACTATAGGTGAAAGAAAATATTACTTTACAAAATGCATTGCATGTTCCAAACTTATTAGATAATAACAAATCTTTAATATTTAATATATTTATGAAAAAATGTGTATTATTAGGTGTACTTATAGAAAGAGGGATATTCCAGCAAGTTTTTCTATCTGATTTATTATTCTTCTTAAAAAAATTAATTCTCAGACTATTTCAAAAAATTGCCTTTGATTTTTAAATTAAATAATATATATTTCTTCCATGCATTTTATAGAAGTTATGAAAAAAATTCTTTCAACTAAACGATACGTATTTTGTCACATGATAGATAATTTATAATGTTTTACATTACCTTTATAAATTATAGAGATAAAATATTTATATGTCTAATTTAGAAATGAAACACAACTTTTAAAAATAGTTTGAAGAAAAAAAAAATTAAAAAATTATATAATTCAAAAAATGAAAATGATAAATAAAATGAATAAAAAGAATAATTATATTATAGTTGTGATATTAATAATAATAATAAAAATAAAAACAAATAATTATATTTAATAAAATTATGATAATAATTTACCAATTTAGTCTTATGTTTCTCTCCTGGAATATTAGTATATAAGTACGAACCTTTGTGGTTAAAATATAAGTATTGTCTAATATGCAAAGATTATATAAAATATGTTTGGTAGGATTAATTAGTCAAATATATAAATTAATTTCATCAATACAAAAATGTTTAATAAAATATCTTAAAATAATTTATTTTAAATCTTCAAATTTTTAGCTTATTTAATTTTTAATATTATTACTGTATATATTAATATATTTATTTTTATATTCTTTAACTATTTTACCTATAGTTACCTATTCTCATTTTAGATAACTTTTTTAAGTTTGTAAAAGTAATGAAAATTAAATTTTATTAATGCATATTGTTTAAATAAAAAAGTATGCAAGTTTTAAAAATCGATACAAGCAGCAAAAAGATATGATAAGAATTTAATATTGTATTGTGAGACCGAAACGCCATTGTCATTCTAATATGCTCTTATATTAACTAGTAATATCTCGGCAATAGTCACACCATATACTTAGACTAAATCACTTTCCATAATAAGGTTAACACGCCTAATATAAAATATACACTACAAGAAAAAGTCACATTAATAATCAATTTTAGTAACAAAAAGTTGTTAGTCACTATAATGAATTATTTAGATATCAATTTATAAAATAAAAAAATTATTGGTTACTAACACAGTCACTATTATGAATAAAAAATTATAATTAGTCTCTAAATTAGTCTCTAAGTTGGTTTCTAAGATTTAACTATCAATGTTTTAACTATCAAAGAAAAATTAGTCACTAAACATTAATTATCAAGGTTTTTATTATAAAAGAAATTGGTTTCTAAATTAGTTTTTAATTAATTAGTGACAAATTTCGCGACCAATTATAATTTTTATTCATAGTATTGATTATTTTAGTAACCAATAATATTTTATTTTATAAATTGATATATAAATTGATTATTGTAGTGATTAACAATTATTTGTCACTAAAATTAGTGGTTAATGAAAACTTTTTTGTAGTGATATAATTTTTTTATACAATAAAACCAACTTATGTCCTTTTATATCATTTTATATTTACCAATTAACTTGTCAACTAATTCTACTATATATTTATAATCCAATAAGTTAGGTTACTAAAGCAAAACATATTAATTCATTTATCCACTAAAACCTAATTCTTTTTTCAGTTTTTATTTTTTTTTTGTCAAACGAGCTTATAATCTTAATTTTCCTAGTCATATCATAGCACATAAATGATTCGGTTTCATCATTTGTTTCAAATATATATAATAAACAAAAGGAAGAATAATGTTAGACACTACATGTAAGACCCACTTTAATTTTGTCCTAAAATTTAAGGGCCTCTCTTAGTCAGTTGGGCCTAAGGCTGGCCCATAAGGCATCCCAAAACCCCTAAACCAGCCTAACCCTCTCATGTTCTGCCCATTT
>Ga0214544_1008313_pt1 | contig 17372 bp, 4 predicted proteins | sample CNSS3metaG_FD_160074 | JGI IMG/M metagenome (GOLD analysis project Ga0214544, IMG submission 160074) | Root nodule microbial communities from cowpea collected in UCLA plant growth center, Los Angeles, California, USA - CNSS3 | ecosystem: Host-associated > Plants > Roots > Nodule | place: USA...
TATATATATATATATATATATATATATATACACGAAAAATGGAGGAATTGAGGCAAGTGTATAGAAAAATAGAGAAGATTATATGCTTTTTTTTATCTAAAAGGGGTTGTGAAGAACGTAGGTATATGCCTCTTCTCTTCATACGTGGTAATGATTGGAACTTCAATAAGGCATAGCGTAGATATCAACTAAAAATAATTCTCATAATTTGTCTATAGAAATTGAATGTAATTTCTTAAGTGTATGTGTTTATGTATAGCGTACTGTATTAGTCAATCGGCAGTCAAGCAGTCCTCGTGCAGTGGTAGCAGTTGGACTGTCTTCGGGATTTTACAATGGGGATCATTTATGAAGATATGTGCAATATCAAACGGTCACCGGTCGGACTACTTTATAGTTTCAGTAGTTGGACTGTTCTCAGGATTTCACCTCGATGTCCTATTATGCAAATTAGGCGCAACGTCGTTAGATAATTGGGTCATGATTAGGTCAACTCTAATCACGTATCCATGTAGAAAACTATAAATACAAGTAAAAGATATGATTGTTAGGACTTTTGCTCTCACATTTATTAATCATTTATTACTTTCACCTGGTCTGATCGAACTTTTGTTGACTTTAGCATCAGGGTGCCTTTAGCAAGTACACCTAATTGGCAAATAGACACGAGAACCGAACAGAAGACAGAAGTGATGATTAGAAGACTCGATAAATTATTTTAGTAAACGTTCAACCCTACACCCAAAACATTAAGAATCACAAATATTATGTACTTACACTCTATAATATGCAAAAGGGTACCGAAAAGTGTGACTCTAACCATAATAAAAGAATATTACTTCAATATAAAGTTAATTAGCCCCTATATACATGATACCAATTTATAAACTAAAAATTATTAGTAGTTAAAATGGTTCAAAAAAGTATAATTAAACTCTAAGTTGGTAGCTAAAATAGTTCGTATTATGAATTGGTTTTCTAAATTTGTCACTAACATTAGTAACCAATTTTAAAGATAAAAAATAATTAATCACTATAGTGACTAATTTATATGTCAATTTATAAACTTAAAATTTTTGGTATCTAAAATAGTTATTAAAAAAAACAAATATAATTAGTTTGTGAATTAGACTCTAAATTGGTCACTAATATTAATTATCAAGATTTTGGTCACCAAAGTAATATTAGTGTCTAAATTAGTCATTAATTAATTATAATTAGTTGCTACTATAGTGACTAATTATTTTTTATCTCTAAAATTGGTTGTTTGCTACTTAAGAATTTTTTTGTAGAGATAAGACGACTAGATAGTATATAAGTGGATGCAGACAACATCTTATGGACTGATATTTTGGGATTAGATTAAACTTAAAGTTCACTTCTTAACCATTTTCAATGAAAGGCCTTTTGGTGATGCCATGTTCTTTTATCGATGAGTATAAAAGTTGAAAAATCATGAATTTCTTAAAACTTTGTACCTGTATATGTTAAATATAAAATATGATTCTTAATTTTTATGAAGTGGAGTCACATTATCTTTTACTAAATGTGTTATTTTATACAATGAATTAAATTGAACTGAAATAATTCATTATCTAAATAGTTAAAGGTTATTATTTGAATTTTAATTAATTTAGTTTGCGAATATTTTAATAGAAAATAAAAATTGGGATATTAAATTCTTTAATTCTTAAACTTTTATGCGAAATTCAAATTCATCTTTGTTTAAAACATTGATTTAATTTTAAAGTTGAATAGATATAGTCCTTCTAATCTAAGTGTTATGTGTCAAACGATGTTTTAGATTAACATTTGAATTATTTTTATCATTTTAATTTAAGTGTTATGTGTCAAATGACGTTTTAGATTATCATTTGAGTTATTTATATCATTTTACACGTTTAAATTCAAATCTCAACATATGATATTATTTAATACCTAAGAAATTAAAATTATTGGATTACAATGGTTATATCTATTTTTTAAAACTTATTAATGAAAATGTATAAAGTCTAAAATAAAAATACTTTCAATTTTACGTAGAAAATATTAACAGTTAGTTTATTATGGTGGTCAACTCATCAAGTGTATTTCGTGTCTTTTCTAAAAAAAATTATCTCGCGTAAGATATAATGGAGGTGTAATGGTTATTTATATATATATATATATATATATATATATATATATATATATATATATATATATCATGCACAGAAATATCGTATTGTACGCATTTCAAACCTTCATTAAATTGTGGACAAGTGACACAACGTGATTCGTACGTGCATGTTCATTCATATAGTACTACATAATAATCTCATAAAACTTATCCACATTGAAGAAAACCCTTATAACAATATTGTTTACGAGGACCTTGACTAAATACAAAAAATATTTATTAAAATGTGTGGTGATGAATAATTATAGAAGCCAGCAAGTTTTATTGACCAAAAACTTAAAGTTGGATCAATGGCTATGAATTTTATAATAATAGCCTAAGTATAGTCCAAATGAATAATAATAATGTAATATAGGTTTTGGGAGTTCATAGCTAGGCCTAGCAACACAAGTAACAAACGTGGAGGATTCGATCACCACCACCATTCAATTTGTCTCATAATTTTGCAACAAGACATGAAGGGAACCTCCACAGTCAACATAATCAACTACATCTATTCATGTTTCTACCACAATTTTGTAAATATCTTTTCAACATTAAAATAATTATTAACTCATAAGTAACTATTTTACATTTTATCTCAATATTGTGCGAATAATCTCTAATGCATATCTTCCTCTCTTTTTTCTTTCAAAAACGTATTGAAACTAATTTTTGTAATGTATTCTACACAATGTAAATTAGAAAGTTAAGAAAAGGGAAGGGAGGGTGCAACCACAATCCCATATATTGAGGATTCATCCTTTTTATTACTAAATCGTTTTTTAGAGTCTGAATTAGTTAATGTTTTATATTTTATATTTAATTATATAAATATTTTTTTATATTTTATATTTTATACTTAATCATATAAAATATTTTTAAACTTTTAATTGATTAGTTAATATTTTTAATTAAATAAATTAGAATAATTATTATATTTACACATTAAATTATTTTATTATAGCTAATAGTTGAAACTCAATTTAAAAGAGTTAATGATTGAAATTAAAATATTATTATATATTTACACTTCTTAAAATATAATATAGAAAAAAAATTATTTTTTAAATTATTTTTTATTTAAATTTTAATTTTATAAAAGATCAACGAGCTGAATCAAACAGATCACCTTTTAACACGTAAAAATATAGACTGGAAAACTAGTTCAAAACAGATTAACAATTTAAAATTTTCAATTTAGTCCATCCCACTTTGAACGGGCTAACAAACAGACCGTTAAACCTATCCGCAGTCGTCCTTTTTATTACCAAATCATTCTTTCAATTCAGAATTTTATAAAACTGTTACTAGACCATCTATCATAAGCTCTTTTTTTTTTCTATTTATACACCCTGAAGTGATAAATTCATCCTATGTAAAATTATTTTATGAACTTTAGTTTTTTTCTTTAATTAGATTTTAAGTTTCTCAAAAATTTAGATATTTTTAGTTATTTCTAATAAATTTGAGTATTTTTAATAAAATTTGAGTATCCAATAAATTTTAAAAAATTAATAAATACTTAAATTTATAATACTTGAAACTTAATTAAGTTTTAATTTTTTTTACTGTTTTTATTTTTAATTATCCATTTCATACATGTTTCTTTTTTATTTTTTATTATTCTCCCTCACTCACCATTATGAGTGACCAGTAATGAAGATAGACATAAAAACATTTTAATACAAGTGAAAGGCGAGTTAGATATTTTAGTCTGCTGATCTTATTAGATTTATCACATATAACCTATAAATTGTCAAGACCAAATAACATTCTGGTTAAGATTGACATGCATAACCCTTTCAACTAAAATGCATTGATCTAAGTCCAACACACGTATACATTTCATATAAAACTTAAAAATATATTTAACCTTTCTAGTGAGAATGGCGATAATTTAAATAAAGGGTATCAAGTATGTTGAGAGAAATTATCTCTTAACTAGTATTTTGTAATGTTGTCATTTCTCTACTAATCAAAACAACAAATAACACACACATGGAGACACAATGAAGGAGATTGTTATTGTGAAATCCTCAAAAAGTTCGTTCATTCCATCAAACACGAAATAAGAAAAAAAGAAAACAACTACAATGAACAAGAAAAAAAACATGAATAGAAAACTGACATTTAAACTTATGAATATAATTTGATAGTAATGACCTTGTTGATTTATTTTTTTTTTTTCCTTTCCTTTTAAATTTGTGAGAATTATCCTACTTATCCAAGGTTGGCCAAGTAATGCAACTTATGTATCTTATGCAAAGCAACTTGTCCTAACCCATTTTTATGTGACCTTTCTTCACCACTCACCTCTCTTCTCATTTCTCTTTTTCCAAGAACTTAAAGATGGATAACCACAATCATAATCTTATTAGTTCTAAAATTATACTAAATGAATCAATAGACCTTTAAACCTACTTGTTAATTTATAAAAAAGAAGTAAATAAAACCTATTTGTTAAGAAAATTCTTTAAAGTACTTTTTGGGAAAATTTTAAGTACCTTTTGAAACTATTCCAACTGACTCATCATGAACCTCACTTGGTATGAAACAACCAAAAAAACAGCTAAATATGCACCAAATTTTATGCATGTAAAATAAAAGTTTGATTAAAAAAAAGTATAGTATATAAACAACTTAGTTTAATGAAAACAAAACTTAGGTAAATTTTAAGTAGCTTTAAGATAGACAAAAAAAATATAGAAAAATGATAGAAAGCATTGAGATGACAATCAAAGTGGAGTGTAAAGAATAAGGGGTTAGGGTTTATAATTTTTTTAGATAAAAGTGTATAATTGGTAACACAAATATAAAAAAGGGGAGAGGGAGTGTGAACAGAAATCTAAAAGGGTGTTAATATGGAAGTTCCATTTTAACCACATATAATATAACTTTGATGTGATTTGGGCCTAGCACGTGATTGTTTGGTCAGGGAGGAAAAGCTTTCGCTATTTCCACCCCTCCTTTATGTTAGTTATATGATGAAAGACATTTTCCCATTTAACTTCAATATCCTTAGTTTGGGCCAAGTATTTGATATGGGAGAATTTGGGTATTTCTTCCTGCACCCCTAATTTTTTTTAAAAATCCAATATAATTCTATTGTAATTATAGTTCTGAATTGTGTAATTCGTAGATATTTTAGATTAAACAATTTGTATGCAAAATTACATTCTGGATTGTACAATCTAAAATGTAAATTTGCATTACAAAATGTAAATTTCAGAATGTAGTTTTTCATTATGGATTGTAAAATACAAAATGTACACAAAATGTGAAATCCGATACTTACATTTCATGTTTTTTATTATTGATTCTCACCTTCTTTCTTATACTTCATATTATTACGATCTTTTCATTTATTTTAACAGACATTTATAAATGTTTTTTAGGATGGAGGTGGAAGAAGACGATGGGATGGGGTGGAGGTGGAAGAAGATGAGTGGAGATGAGGATGGAGAAGGAGGTGGAAGAAGAAAATAGGGTGAAGGTGAAGGTGGATGAAGAATATGGGGTGGAGGTAGAGGAAAGTATAAAGATGTCGTAAGGGTGGAGGAGGGAAATAAAGGAGATCAAATTTGACTTTTTCATTTGCTTATGGGTGCAGTAAGAAAACATCAGGGTGCTGAAAAAAAATCCCGACAATTTGGTTCTTTTTTTAGGAGAAACTAAAGTGGTGGAGGGAGATGAAGATAAAGGGAGTGTGTTTACTCCGGTAGTTTGGGAAAAAAAAATTCAGAAGTGCATTAGATATAGGGAGAGTGTAAATAGTAGTAATCAGAAGATGATAAAGTATTTTATTTAAATAAAGTGCATTATTTTATTTTATTTTATTTTCATTTAAATAAAGTATTTTAATTGTTACTAAATGTAAAAGATTTTTTAAATAATAAAAAAAATTAATAATTAATAAATATAAATATTAATCAGCTCTTTTAGTCAATATTGTTTAATGTTATTTTTCTGTTAAATTTTATAAAATAAATTCCATGATTTACATAACATTCAATAAGATTATTTTTACTCATTTTCCCAGTGGAGCTTTTTCCCCGACTTAAAAAATTACCTCAATCGAGATTAGCAAGAAAATAATTCTTGAAAGTTTTCCTAGTTATCATTAGAAATTAATTTGAGTAAACTATTGACAGAAAATGTCATCGATAATAATAAAAAAATCATTGTAGATATCAATAAAACAATAATAATGTCAAACATCAATAAAAGAAAATCTAGTTCACGTTAGTAAAAAAATAGTATCATTGATATTGACCCAAAAAACCCTTGTTAAGCGAGAAATAACAATTGTCTACCACAAAAACAATTAAAAATAACTCTTATCGAAATTAATTAAAAAAAATTAATCGCCATAATAGAAAATAATCATCCAGTAATACTATAATAGGACGGTGATAGTTTGACAGCATAAGACAAAATTAAATTCATTTAACATAAAATACAATAATATTTTAATTTTATTTATATTATTTTTTAATATACAAGTGTTATATTTATTATTATATTACTAAAAGATGTATTTTTAGGAGAAGTGTAAAAAAAACCATTTTTTTCATTATAATATTAGTCAAGTGGACAACACTCCATCCAACCAAAGTCGCATAGAGAAGAGAAGAGAAAGAAAATAAATAAATAAATAAATCAACTTCAAAATATGAAAAATAAATTATTACTCGGTCCAACTTAAAATTATCTAATTGTATATAATAAAATAATATTTTAAAATTCAAAAATTCAAGTTCTTTTAAAACTTTTTTATTCAAGCAACATATTTTATCATAAAATATTTTAAATTTTTATAAAATTTATTAATTATCATCTTCAAATTCTCAATCCAAACACATTATAGTGGTTTTCACTCTTGTTTAAGAATCAAGTTGGAATATAACTAATCATTATTTTCTTCAGACCATTTTTCAAAATTTAGATATGATTTTAAAATATTATATACAATTAACTGATTAACCTGAAAAAGGATGATGTTCATGTATTTAGAAGAAAATTATCCTAAAAGAATAATTAAGTTTTTTTTTTAAGAAAAAAAAAAGAAGAAAAGTAAGATAAAGATACGAAGAAGATGATTAATTATCAAACAAGTCTAGTTTAAAATATAAATTAAATTGCATGGGAATAAATGGCATTATTCTTAATTTGCCATAACAACCATTAAGATAGGTTTAAGTAACATTTATGAACTATTCTTTTCATGAACATAATCTATCAATATTTTAGGACTTCACTTCAAACTAATTTGGTGTGGTAAGAAAATAATACTAAATGATTCTTCAACGCATTAATTACTTGTATCAAATTTTTTGATATTATATATATATATAATCATATGTTTTTAACTTTATTTTTATAAAATAAAAATAGAAACTTAATTTGATGTAAAATCTTGAATGAGTTTGAGATTAATATGATCTAATTTGACTTGAAATTAATTAGCTAATGAATCAGATTACTTTAATTTTTTATTTAATTTTTTATTTCAAACTGAATTATCGTAAAAATTAAAATATGTTTCAATTTAATTTATTTTCTTACTATTTCAACATGATTTACTTTTTTATCTATATTTATTTTATTGTTATGTCTCTAAAAAAATATATTATTCTTATATCCATTTGTTTTTAAACTGATTATTTATAAAACTGAAAATATATTTCGAATATATTATTTAATATCTAAAAGAATATTGTTTTAGTTCTTAAATAATCTTATTAATATCTCAAATTTAAAATCTCGACATCAAATTTGAAAACATCAATTATGTGTAAAGTGGAAATTTTTTTGTTTTGTTGATACTCTTTTGTTAATCAAGTTAATCCATGATATATATCTTTAAAAAATATTTTAAAAAATAATTTATTTTTAAAATAAATAAAAAAATTCTTCGTTTAAAGGGTGTCCTTGTTCCTTAATTTTTTTTTTCTTCAATTTCTTCATTCTTTCAATTAATTTAATCTTTTCGACTTTTCTTGATTTAGATACTCTTAACAAATATAAAAGAATGAAAAAAATAATTGTAACTTTCTCCCCTATGTGCGACGAAAGCACGGAAATTGTGTGAAAATTAAAAATTAATAATATAAATTGTATATTAAAATATGTAAGTAACTAAAATTAAATAATAAAAAATAAATCAATTTATTTACATTTTAATAATTTGTTTCACTGTAATTTTATTATCAATCAAAATACTCATCAAATTATTTTCAAAGCAAAAGGTTAAATCATTTCATTGGTCTCTATTTTTGTAGAAAAATATCAACTAGGTCTTTCTTTTGTGTCAATTGGGTCCCTATTTTAAAAAATTCGTTCTAATTAAGTCATTTCCATTAATAGTCAACTAAAGGGGTTAATTATGTGTCACGTGTCAGCACGCGATTTTTTTTATTTTTTTAAATAATAATTGTCACGTGTCAAACTTATGGTGTGTCACATGACAGAAATAATATGACGTGACAGTGTCAATCTCATGTGTCACTATTGAATATGTAAAAATTCTCAATTTAGTCCCTATGTTTATTATTTTGTCTCAATTTGATCTCAATTTTTTTAAAACTAAATCTCTATTCAAATTGAGACAAAATTTAACCTTTATATATAGATGTCACAATAATATTTATAACATGATTAAGTTTTTATTATTGAACTTTATTTAAATATTGTTTCAAATATTTATATATCAATACTTTATAGAAACATGTCAGAGTTGGTTTAAAAATAACAACTTTGTAAATTGAATTTTAAAATTTTAAATAAATATATTTATTTTAAATTGTTCAAAAAATTTATATTTTAGTTTACGAAGTTTTTATTTTTAAAGGAACTCTAACATTTATCTTAAAATTATAGATATCTAAATATTTAAAACAAATTTCAAACAAAATCGATGCATAATATACATTTAAATAAACTTATTTTTGTTAAAAATGTCAATTATAATAATCATACCATTGTAAAATTTATATAAAAATTAAATTTGATACAAGGATGAAATTGATTAAATTTTAAAAAAATTAGAATAAAATTGAGACAAAATAACAAATACAAAGACTACACTCAGAGGCGGATCTTGACAAAAAATATTGGAGGGACCAAAATAATATAATTTTAAGATTATTAAATTTGACTATTAGTACAATGCTTCAAAGAGTGACTTCTCTACTAAACAATTTGATCATTAGTATAATACTTCAAAATATGTGAAGAAGTAGAATCTACATTGTTTTCATTAATAGTTTTCTTTTTTTATCACTTTTAAACGATGAATTTATTCTTTTATTCTTTATTAATATACTTTTTTTTGTAAATAATATTAAAATATAATTTATCATAATCTAATAAACAATTGAGACACATAATCATTAAAATAAAAATATATTATAGTTAAGTCACAATTAAAATTCGGTTATGAAAATATACTTTTTTTTCTATATTCATACAAAAGTGAACAAAAAGTTGATGAGATAAAAAATAATGTTTTCATTATCAAGTGAGACAAGAGACAAGGAATGAAGAGTATAAATGAGAAATGAAAGCAAACAAACGAGAGTTTGTGTCTAACTTTTTTTTCTTCAAGAAAAAAAGAAGAAAATATATCAGAGTGAGAGATGATTACAATTTGTGAAAAAAACTTAAAACACAATAAGAATGAAAATAAAAATTATCTTAATAAATATTTGGTTTAATTACTCTTTTGATTCATGTTTTTGTTTAAAAATGTTAAATTGGTCCTCTAGTTTTTTTTAGTCTCAATTTTGTCTTATTTTTAACAAACTAATGCAATTTGGTCTTTAAAGATCAATTTCTTTAAATCTCTTAAAACGGATTAATGATTATTTCATTAAAATTGAAACTTTTAATAGGGATGATTTGTTTTGTTTATGTAATTAATATAATCCTAGTGTCAATATTTTGACAAAAATATGACCAAAAAAGAAATTAAACCTAAATATTTTTATTTTTTATTATCTATTAACATTAAATGTTGTGCTTTATAAAATAAATAAAAAATACATAATTTAATTTTGATAAATTCTTAAAATTTAATACTTACAATTAATTTTAATAAATTTCCAAATATATATATATATATATATATATATATATAATTTAAAAATTTTCAAAATTTGAGGGGGTCATGGCCCCTCCCTGTCCCCAAAGTCATCCTCCACTGACTACACCGAGATTTCTCACATTCAATAATAACATGTGACACTGTCACTGTCACATCACACTGTCTCTATCATGTGGTACATCGTAAGTTTAACACGTGGCATTTAATAATTAAATATGTTAATGTACTACTGCAACGAATTTTCTAAAATAGAAACTGAATTAAAACAAAAATAAAAAAGGAACTTACTTCAGATTTTTCTAAAAAAATAGAAAAAGATATATTTAACCTATTTCCAAATTTTCATAATCTGCATAATTTCACTTTCACTCCTACTTCTTTATTTACTCTTCAACTTGATTCTCAAATCCAAACACAATTTAAATGAACGGTTTAGAATACCAATCTTGTCTTCAACACCCTCATGTCATTGTTTTGTCCTGTCAAACTCAAACTGTCTCTAAAATGTACCACATGCACAAAAAATCTAATATAATGGTTATTAAACCTCTATTAGTCCAATAGAGATCGTGACATAACTCAAAGTAATTAATATTTATTTTCATTAACTATACGTTATAAAATGACCATTTCTATTAACACAGGGCATCAACTGCTCAAGAGTTTGAGTAATTTCTTGCTTTTAAAACGAGATTTTTTTTTAGTAATTTTTTATATATTAAAGTTTATTCAAATGAACAACTTTTTTATCAAATATTTTTTACACGTACATATTTTAAGACTGAATCCTTAATCACACATGCTTAAGAGAAACAACCACGTCATGTAATTTTCCTGAATTCTCTCCAAACTACGATGATTAAAAAAATGGGTATTTTGATATCATATGAAAAATTTGTCTGATACCATAGATTAATGTAGATAAAAAGTACTACTATTTAGTAACATTATTAACAATGTTTAACTGATTAACACCATGAATATAAAATATATATATATATATATATATATATATATATATATATATATATATATAAGACATTGACACAATAGAATAGAAGGTAAGCAAAGGAAGTGCACTTTTAGAAAAGTAGGTGATGACACACTTTGTTCAAACCAAAGGACTAAGTTGGGAATTGTGAGATAGTAAAACTAGGAAAAGAGAAAGTGGTTTATGTGTTGGAATTTATGGTAGGGCAACCAATATGATTCTAAGTAAGTGGAATAATGTTAAAAAAAGAAGTAGAAGAGGAACAAAAAAACTTATTACCTACACATGCTTTCACGTTCCATAGACATAGTGTGATAATGAGTAGGTTAATTAAATTTGGATCAAGTTTCCGACCACTAAGATAAAGGGATTTGAAAGTGAATAAGCATCAATGATTCTAAACCCTACCAAAAAAGCAACCATGAAAAGACAAAGCACAAATGCGATATCATTCTTCAACTCAAACCAATTTGAGTGCGAAATATTTTTTTCATTTTTTTTTTTACTTTGCTTCCTTTTCATTTGAGCTTCTTATTTTGTCTTGTTCCATTTTATTTTTCAATTGGACATTTTTATAAATTAAAATTTTGGAAGAAGCAAATGTGTTTCAATGTTTCATGTCCACTTATAGAATTACTTATCAACAAAATCACATCAATTTACTTGTGTTTGTCATTCCCCATTTCACCCTAGAATAAAATAGTAATATAAACTATTACATGGTTGACAAAATGTAAATTATAACTTTTTTTTTATTACTAGAGATTGTGGATGATATCAAAAGAAAATATAGCATACATTAAAAATTAAGATTTTTAATAGATATTTAAACCTATATAAACTTTATTTATTTTTTTAATTTGAAGTTGAGTTTTGTTAGAAAATAAACTAATTGGTTAATTCATTATTCAGTTGAAGAGGCTCAAGTTTATAACAGTTGTTACTTTTATTATATTTCAAATTGTGTTCTCCATAGTGAAATAACGAGTTTCTCAAGTTAAAAAACGTAGAAAGATGATATGAACAAAGATAGGATTTTGAAAATACTTGATTTGTTATATTTACGAAAGTAGAGCCATAATAAGCGCTCTAATGATTAACAGGGCCAGTGTAGATCAAATATTAATCATTAGTTGCGTGACTAAATCATCTGTAATGATTGTTGGTTTTTATTTCTGTGCAGTTTAAGATTTTAAGATTTTTGGTGTCATATTTGTAAGTTGCTAGTATATGTAAAATTGTATATTCAAATTCTCTAGATAAGGTGTTAGATTCTATAATTGCGGGTGAATAAATAAATACATATATATAATTAAAAAGGTAGATCTCATTCCGTCAAATTTTTAAGGACAATTGTTTTTTTAATAATTATGTTTAATATATGTTTTCGTTACAGTAAATTGAAATGGGATTCCATGTACATGTTTTATCACCTAAACGGTCAAATTTGCATTTGGTATCTCACTTAAAAATAATTAATGGTAAAAATTATAATCAATTTTTTAGTTAATTGTGTATCTATCCGAAACAAAATATATTATTATTATTATTATTAGTTAAGAAAAAATAAGATTTTTTTCTTCTCGTGTTTTTCTCTTATAACACCTAAAAAAGATACTAGGAAGAGACGGTTAAACAAGCACACTAATGTATTAAACTCACTCCTCACAAATTCCCTAGGATTTTACCCCTTTGATACATGTTCTTGCCGTACTTGTTTCGATACGAAGCCAAGAATAATACAGCAAGAGCCACACAAAAAAAAGTCCCTTTTTTCTCCCCTCTTATACCATCTTGTCTTCATGCGCCTATAACTACGCCCTCTAACCGAGTTAGCTCCGCATCATGGGAGATTACCAAACGTGGCGGTACGTTCCCGAGTTTTTGGGGATCCTGCCGTTATGGTTTGACTATTAATGTTCAGGGAGTGGGTCGCTCGATACTTATTTGGGTCGATTTACTTAGGCCCATTGGTCGGGTGAGACTCGGGCGCGTCTGGCCATTACACTAACCCTCCAAGCTTTCGGACAATTTATTGGGCGAGAAGGTTGTACCACTCTCCCTGTGCGCGTGAGTCCCAGTTACTTCCGTTATTTCTCCTTAGGGCTAATAGGTGAATGCCACGTGGTCCATGTTCTAGAAGGTTTCAACTGCTAAAAACTTAGGTTTCCCTCCCAAATGATGACATTTTATGACCGTGTCTCCTCATTTTCTCCTCCTTTTCTTACGCTCTTCCTCTTCCGCTTCTTCTGTCGCCGCTCACGCCGCTATGCCCTTCTTTATCAGTGTAGTGTCTGCTCTGTTTTTCTCCAGGTACTTCATTTTCATCCTTACTTCCTTCGATTCCAAGCATTTCCACTTGTAGTATGATCCTCTGATTTTGCTAAAAAACTGAGTTTCGAGGTTTTTGCGTGATAACTCCTGATTGAGGTTTTGGATGAGTAATGTAGGTTAACTAATGAAAAAATGCTTACTTTAACCACAACGTCGTTAGTTTAAGCAGCATTTTGCTCGTTCTAAGGGCTATTTCTTTGCCCTAGTGGGCGGTTTTCCAGTTTTTGTCTTCCTGAGCAGTTTTTCTGAGTGGTTTTCCGGTTGTTTCTGGCTGTGTGAGGGGATCCCTAGGTTGGAGTGCTTGGTTAGAGTTTGGGTGAGCTGATGACGACCTATGACGAGTTATATCCTTGGGCGTCTTTAGAACTTCGCCGAGAGATGTCAAGTTTTACCTCCGATCCAGTGATAGATCGGTTTCGTTAGGGGCAGAGATTATGTCAGAGTAATGAGGCGAACGCTACTGTGGTTCGTTGCGGATTAGATGAGCCCGTATGTGCTGATATTGAGGCTGATTTGGCTGCGGGGCACTTCTGTTTTTTCTACTCTACTTTATTTTCTAAGGTCGGTCTAAGGCTACCCTTGAACTCTTTTGAAAAAACTTTACTAACCGAGTTGAACGTATCCCCTGCACAACTCCACCCTAACAGTTGGGCTTTCATCCGAGCCTTCCATATCCTTTGTACGCATTTTGGGGTGGTTCCGAGTGCAAATGTCTTTCTTTACTTCTTTGAGATGAAGAAATCAACAAAAAAGGTGTGGTCGTCCTTGAGCAGTGTGGGGGGTAGGGGTCTCCTAACTCTGTTCCAGTCATCTTACAAAAACGTTAAAGGTTCTTTTATGAAAATTCAAGCGTCGCCCAAAAAACCCGACTTACTTGAGGGTTTCCCTTTATACTGGACTCAGAATCCGAACCTTGTCGGGGCGAGACAACTCAGAGATCTCGAACCACAAGAACGGGAGCATTGCTTGCTGTTGGAGCAGTTGAAAACTATCTTTGAAACAAAACAAGTATTGAGCTATGAATACTAGCCAGTTAACCTCAAGCTTTACATCAGTTTGTTTTCGGATAATTGACTTTTTTGTGTTTGCTTGTCATTGTGCTTCCTAACTTTTGTTATACTCCTACAGAGTCGAGAATGGGTATGTCTAAGCAGGATCTGGCGAGGCGCCTGAAGAGCATCCGTGCACCCCTTCTTCCCCGACCAGTTACCGGGGAGGCCTCGACTAGAGTAACCGAGGCTCTGCAGATTCCTTCAGACGATGAAGAGACTGTGTTCGAGACAGGGTTGAAACGCCGTAGGAGAGGATCAATGACCCGAGCGGCCTCTGAGGCATTAGCAACGTCGTCCCAAACCCGACCCGAGCAGACAACGTCATCCATCAGACCGCTACATCTCGAGGGGTCAAGCAGTGGTGGCCAAAGTTTTTAGGATTCATCCTACCAACACGTGTCGCATTCCTTAGCGCACAATGTTTTTGAAGGCGATCTACAGTGCTTGCTGAATCAAGATCCCTTCTCCGTTCAAGAAGACATATGTGCCTTTCTTCATAAGGCGAAGGTGTCCACCATCGCTTTGTGCAAAAAATTGAATCAAATGGGCCTAACTGAGGAGAGGAGAGAGAAAGAGATTTCCGCTGCGAAAATGGAGATAGCTAGTGTAAGACCCGTGAAATTTAATTAATTAATAAATGCGGGTTGTGGAAGCCTTTATGTCATTTAATAGTGATTGATGTGATGTGGAAAAGTACTAGCTCATGTGGTTGAGAGTACTTTGATTATGTGATAGGACTTGGGTTTGAGTCCTAAGTATGTCAATTGTGTGTTATTTAATTATTGGTATTTTTAGTAATATGCTTAATCATGTTAAGTGATAATATAATCATAGAATTATATTAATCATCATGAAACATGAATTGGTGAAATGGTTATGCATTGATTTGACATTGGAATGGGATGGCTTCGAACCTTGGTTAACCTAAATTAAACTTTCTTTTTGCCAAAATTCCTTTGGCATGAAGGTGAAAGGGCAAGGAAAAACCCTAGCTGAATGGCAGCCAAGGGAGGCTGGAGAATCATCCATAATGGTTCTTGAATGGTATTTACAAGCATCATTAAACCAAATTTGCGTTTTGGTAATTAACCTAGCGTTAAGGCACCCTTAAAAAGCCAATTTTAGGTTAGAAGAAAGGTTTGCAAGGTTGCCATTGTTACATAGTGAGAGGAGAGCGAATTTGAGAGTGTGTTGAGAGAATTAAGAGTCTATTTGAAGCTGGAATGCGGGAGCACTAAGGGAAGACATTTTTTGGCCAAGAAGAAGAATCTCACATTCAAATTAAGCAAAGGAGACCAGGTTAGGGGATCTGGAAAATCGTACCTTATTGTATATTGTATAATTGCATGAACTGTATGTTGAATGGGTGTATTTGAACTGTCTAAATTGTATGAAATTTGCGTTTCTGGAATTTTTCCAGAAATCGTCTGGCGGGTGATGATTGGCCGTCAGGCGACTTATCTTTTCTGTGTGAATTTTGGGTTTTGGAAGAAGAACCGCCTGGCGATACACCGGCTACGCGTTATCTGTGCACCAGTTCTGCTTTCTGTTTGAACTGCCTGGTGGTGATGAATTTCCGCCAGGCGACATGAACCATTTTGGTTCGATTCTGACGATTTTGGGGTCTTTGGGCGATTTTGATCATGGGAAAACCAGGGTTATTCATTGAAGGATGGTTTGATGTTGAATTGACGTCGAAATTCATGTTATGGATAGTTAATTCGAATGAAACAGTGTTAAGGTTGGGAAGATTGAGAATTTTGCTGATAGACGAATTAGGGCTGTAATTTTAAAGGAAAATTTGTAGGGAATGATTGAAAGAATGCATTTGGGACGAGATTCGCATGCGATGGGGTTGAGCAATGGATTAAAATCGTAATGATGTGCAAGACATAAGGTTCGCAGGTGCAGGAACCCCCTGACGGCACCCATTTGGCCGCCATGCGCTATACCAAAGAGGCGTGGTGTTCTATTCACGAAAAATGCTATTTTTCGTACTTTTCGCGCAACAGTAACCGTCGGGCGGTGGTTTAGTCCCGCCGGGCGCTAGTTTTCTGATTCTGGGCGCTAGGCACCACCAATTTTTCTAGTTCGCGCAGTTTTCGTAAAACTGCATTTCCTAATTCGTTAACCGTCCGATTTTGGTGAAAATTTGACAGGGGGTCCATAACATGTGGTTCTTCACTTTGAACGGTGGAGATTGGATTTGGAGGTTAGTAGCTAGAAATATACATTACTTAATATTGCTGATTTTGGAGTTTGTAAAATACATGAATAAGCCCTTGATTAGTTCAAGTGACTTCTAATGAAGCATAATTGGGTTATGTGGTAAGTCTCTATCAATTTGAATGTTCCTTTGGGTTAGTCACATGTGGAGAATTGGTTTGGTGAAGGCATGGGTGTTAATATTAAATTGCATTGGTGCATAAGATCATGTGCTTAAAATTGTTAGAGTGTTGCTGCTTATATTTTGTTTGAGCATGCTTGGGATGGTCTATATGACTAGGGGATGAATGCACATGTGAGATGCTATAAGGCCTAGAACATTATAGATGACAATGCTTTTCATTAGGGGTACTGTAACATCCCTGGCTACCCTTCTTCGTCCATTCATACCGGGCCCAGAGGCTGTCAGGTTACTACAGCCCAATGCACCCCAACCCCTCACCCTTCTCCGTCCATTCATACTGGGTGGGTTGTTGCCAGTGGGAATCGAACCCCCAACCTGAC
>Ga0214544_1008319_pt1 | contig 17360 bp, 10 predicted proteins | sample CNSS3metaG_FD_160074 | JGI IMG/M metagenome (GOLD analysis project Ga0214544, IMG submission 160074) | Root nodule microbial communities from cowpea collected in UCLA plant growth center, Los Angeles, California, USA - CNSS3 | ecosystem: Host-associated > Plants > Roots > Nodule | place: USA...
ATATATATATATATATATATATATAGAGAGAGAGAGAGAGAGAGAGAGTTGCATAGTTCCTTGAACCTAATAGTTCCAAGTGATGGGGAACTTGAAGCTCCAAGCTCTTCTTTCACTCTCGGACATTATATTTTAGTGCTTTTTGTTGACTTTTCAGGCCCAAATTAAGGCCCAATGAATGCCACAAGTCTCTTTCTTTGTAGATAGATGTTACCCTAGATGATGTGAAGAACTTCTCCAAAAATAGCCTCTTGAGATTTTTTCAGCTAGTAAATGACCCTGGTGGAAGGTAATATAACCAATCTTTAACAACATATTGCAAGGAAAAAGGAAATGCTTTAAGATTTATGTGCTCCTCATGAACTGTAAATGGTCTCATGGTGGTGCAAATGATGTGAAATCCCTTTAGATGCTTACGTGGATCTTCACATGCAAGACCACAAAATATTGGCAAAAGATGAATTAAACTAGATTTTAGTTCATGTTGTAAATCTAAATTAGGATATTGGATATGCTTAATATTATAGTTGAACATGGTATGAAGGTGTTAGTTTGAGGTCAAGTTACTTCTTTAGGGATTTCGTGTTATTCTTCCCAAGGATTAAGTGGTAAAGATGTAAGGATGAAAGATTACCAAGAACACAAAAAAAAAAAATGCACGTGGAATTAACAAAGACGATGTATGATAAGAAAAATGACAAAAGTAAATAGAATAAGGGTAAGACAGGGGTCGTACTTGGTTGACATAATTTCAAAACGAGTAAATTGTACCATGCTGAATCAACTTCATCGCGGATGAACTAAGTTGTGTCATACTGTAACAACTTTAGTTTTGTAATGAAATTGATTGAAGTCATGCCATGTTGTGGTAACTTCAACAATGAAATTAATTGAAATCATTACGGAACTAAAGTCATCACAACATGATGTTGATACTCTAATGCAATCAATTTTCCAATAAGTATACTTGGTGGTTGAAGTATAACAAGTGTTGTATTCACAAAGATTTAGAATAATACACAATGTTTAGAACATGTTTGGTTTGTGTAAAATGAAGTAAGACATATTTCAAATAATATAAATGAATTCAATATGATAAAAACATGTTGATATTAGATTTCACCACTTATACTTCTATTGTATTAATGCAGTTTTAATTTATTTAGGTGCAATTACTCATGTCTTATAAGTGCTTTTAAAGGTAACTCTATATTTGTTTCAGGTATCTAGAACCTAAGATTATCAAACTCCAGTATGATTCCTTAATGACTATTTCAATGAATCACTTGCTTTAAGTTTATGACTCTATAACCAACTAGATCTTTGGGTCTATTCCTACTGAATTTCAAGTTGGTGAAATAAGATGATGATTAACTGATGTATCAAGAAAAATAAATTAATTTACAAACATGTAAAAGATTATTCAAAATTTCATACAAAATTTTTCAAATAGTTATATGGTCTATAGTCAAATTTTCACGAACATGTAAACAACTGCTCAATTTTTTACACAAAGAACATATAATATAAAAGACTATTCAAAGTTTCAAATGTATATTCAATTCAAATGTGTTTTTTTTACAAGGCACTGGTAACCTCATTTATAAGATAAAATGCTTATTTACTTTAAATTTAAATTGAGATACAAAATTGTATTTTACACATAAACAATTAGGGTTAGATATTCTGACCTAGCTTAACCTTATCCTAATATCAAACAAATTTGTTTAACTTATAGCTTTCAAGTTATTGTTTTTATATGATAGACTCTCAGCTATTTTTCTCTTTTATATTTATGCATTTTTTAATCTTAGAATGTTGTTCAAACTTTAATTAAATATCCCAATTGCAAAATCACATCAGATTCGTTATCGAATTTAGTGCTTCATTCCTAAAACTTTCTTCCAATGTAATAAAATATTACCTAATTATTTTAATACTATATAGAATTTTGTAAATTCAATCTAATTCATAACTACTTTTTAAACGATATGGAAATGATTAAATCTAAAACCTACAATCAATCTTATTTGATTATATACACAACATCACTTTTAGTTTTAAAATGGACCAAGACAAACTTTACTACATACCCTTCATGGTTACAAATTTCATTCTTCTTCATTCTATTATCCCTCCCTTGTCAACATCCACTGTTGGAGGTGATGTATAATGCTACTACAACTTCCTTCTTTTCCCCCTTTCTCTTTCCATACTAAATATCCAACATTACAACTTTGTTCATCATTAATGGACAAAAAGGAAAAAAAAAAAAAAAACACACCAAACCTATTTTTCATTTTAAGGATGATTTTATATTAACAACGTAATATGTAGAATTAATTGTGTACAAGGTAATAAATTCTAAACCCAGATTACAAACATCATATTTTCTTAATAATAAAGTTACAATAAAGAAAGCCCATATATATATATATATATATATAATTAAGTGTCGTATGCAAAACAAATACAACTAGAATTAAAAATATGAATGATGAGGCGGTGTTAAAAATTAATAAGAGAATAAAAATATTTGTTTTATATATAAAATAAACAAAAAGAAAATTAAAAAAAAGGCCCTTTGATTATTGTCCCCAGATTCTCCTACCCACAAAATTCACGTTGGGCCATAAGAGGGAAAGTCAGAAAAGAAAACACAAAATGATCCTTTGAAAGAATGCCACGTGTCAGATGAGGCTTGAGCAATGATAATTATGATTCGGAATCTACCCTCAAACTCGTTCCCACACTGTCCCATATATACCGCACTCGCATCCCTCGCACCTCAAAGCAAACCAGGGGCATTTCCTATAATTCACACACAACCAAACGGTGTCGTTTCTTCCTTTTATTCCTTTCCCGCACCAACCAAAAAAAAAAGTTAACCCTAGCTTTTTCCCCTTTCGTCTTTAGCCGCGTTTTTTTTTTTTTCCGATCTTGATTTCTTTTCCTTCCTCCCTCGATTCCTCCCCCAATTTTGCCGCCATCCCTCCAATCGACTCGGCCTTCGCCCAGGTCTTCATTTTCTGCGCCGACCGGTCCCAATTTTGGTCCTATCGGTTGACGGGATCCGTTTTTAGGGTTTCCGTGGAGGAATATTCTGGATCTGTTTTTCCCCAAACGGGATCTCGAAGGGGAATTTTTTCTATTTGATTTGGGTTCTGGGTCTTTGTTGCCTCGTTCGTTTTCTGCGGTTTTTGTAAATTATTTTCGACGCATGTGTGATTTGGGTTCGATCCTTCTGAAACCTGTTCTGGATTGTTAGATCTTGTGTTGGGTAATTCGATTCGGTTCGAATCGTAATACTTGTCCATCGTTCTCGCTGGATTTGGAAAGATCTAGGGTTAGGGTTTTCTCAAATTGGGGCTTTTTGTTGTTTTGCTGAATTCCTTTCGGGAAATTTCAATTCCTTGAACAATTAGGATTCTCCTGTTGGATTACGTTCAATTAGAGCTCTCAATTGTCCGATTCAGCCCTGCATATAATTTGAAGGAGACTGGTCTAAGGTATGACAAATCATTTATTATTGTTGTTATTTTTATTATTGGTGGCAGTTATGTTTTGTGTTTGCATGTTATGGAAATTTCATGCATTTATATGGTGGCAATTTATTTTTATTTTTCTAGGCAAAGTTTTGTCATTGTCTGAGTGTCTGATTTTTGGAGTAAATATTGTCAATATAACGATTTGTACCAAAATGTTGTACTTGCCAATGGTGTTCACTGGGCTCTGATTGTACAAGGAAATGTTGCGTTGGTTATTGGGGCCACTAGCCTTTTACGAATGCATGATATAGATTGTAGTTGCGGTGATTTAAACACAACACATTCTTATTCAGGACTGGGGTTCAACATCTGGTGTTCTATTTACGCCTTGCAAAGTTGCAATGTTGTTGCTGTTGTATGATGTCATATTGCTATTAAGTATTTGTTAAGTAGGCCTGTATGTTTTTATAGAGAGAAGCATTCTGTAATATGTTTTTGTCATTTGCTTTTGCAGCCAGCAATTGTACATGGTCACTGTTGAATGAAATTTTGAATTAATCTTTTAGTATTTAGGGCTTATGAGTTTTCATGATCACTGTCAATTACTGATATATGTTGAAGATGTTTAATTCAATGTTTAGTAACAGTTCTGAGCTTGTTTTTGTTTTAAAACATTCAATGTTATATTGCATGCATCATCCCTCATCGTAAATGGTTACGTCATGAACTTTTTGGCCTGTCTTTGTGGTTGTTGTAAGCGTTTATTCTGATTAATTTCTGTTATCTTATTCTTTGTTGAATCCTGTCCTGCAGGTAATCATGGTGCAGAAGCGTTCTTTTGATGCTGAGGAAATACTTGAGGGATCTTTCAAACACCCAAAACGTGCAGGACCCAGCCATGAGCTCTTTTCATTATCAGAATCTGTCTTTCCCGATGATGATTATCATACCCAATTGCCAAAACCTTCGGGTGGGTGTTTAGTTGGTGGTCTCCAATTTTGAACATCAACTGTATATTTAAAATTAAAAAAAATGAACATTTCCAGGAGTTTCAAGCTTGTTATTTAGTAACTTAAGATAATTACTGTAGCTCAAGTCCACTCGATTAGTGAACCAGTTTACATCACATGTTTGAGCTTCAGAGTTTATACTTATTCAACTCTCTTAATTTTGTCCCACATTTTTTGCTTGATTTCATTATATTTTCTAGTAGGATAGAGAGTATTGTCAATATGTTTTCTTGTTTATTGTGTGGTAGTTTAAAATTTAGTATCATTCATGTATTACTGCTTGAACAAGGAAATGGGAGTATTGAAGGACTGTTTAGTGTTTCATAATATTGCCTTTTAGATTTTATTTTAGATTTCACCGAATACATTTTGATATGATTACATTATAATTTGTAGAGGATGGCTGTACACAAGTTAGTAGTGGAGGTATTGAGAAGGTCGAGAGTGGAAGTTTTGGTGAATTTGCTATAGAGCCTGGGAACTCTGAAACAAGCTTTCCTGTTATTGATATTCCTGCTTCTTCATGGGCCACAAGTAGCACATCTGATGATCTCCATCTAGAACCACCTTTACATCTTGCCCTTTTTCCAGAGTATTTTAGTCCAGAGCGACCGATAAGGACACTGGCTCGCTATGAGGACATTTATTCCATACTTCTGGAACACTCTCCTCGCAAACCTGTATCTGTTGGAGCTAATCATCAAGCTGATGTTCCAGCTTGGGATTTTTTGGGGGCCACTAATAGATCAAATGCCTCAGCTTCTGTTTCAGATACAGACTTTACTGTTGGGGACAGGGATGAAACTGAGGAAAGACTGTTGGGGACCTGTGTTATTCCCTTGCCTCAGATTGAATTATCTAGCATTGACGATGAAGTTGGCAAGGGAAGAACTGAGTGTGACTGTGAAGATCAGGGATCCATGAGATGTGTTAGACAACATATTGCAGAAGAAAGAGATAAACTTATAAAAACCTTTGGGCCTGAGAAATTCACTGAATTGGGCTTCACTAACATGGGAGAACAAGTGGCAGAAAAATGGAGTGCTGAGGATGAACAATTATTTCATGAGGTTGTTTTCAATAATCCAGCATCCCTTGACAAGAATTTCTGGAACTATCTTTCTATTGCTTTCCCTTCACGAACCAAAAAGGAAATAGTGAGTTACTATTTTAATGTCTTTATGCTTCGAAGGAGGGCAGAACAGAACAGGAATGACCTATTAAACATTGACAGTGATAATGATGAATGGCAAGGTAGTGACAGCAATGATATTGCAACTCGAGAGGAAGATGAGGACTCTGTTGCTGAGTCCCCTGTATGTCAAGATGAGTCTTGTATGGCTGACTGCCAAGATAATGATTTGCAAACCTATGATGAGTATGCTTCTGATGAGCCTTGTGCAGCTAATGAAACAGTGGATTTTACTAGTCGGAACACTGATGATGATTCAAAATACGATGCTGTAGAAGAGCTGCATCACTCTGTTGGTTCCCCTCTAATTCAACCGCAGGATCAACCTGTTTGGCAGGATTCGTGTGATGAAAAAGTTAAAGATGATTCATGCACTTCTTCCGATGCAGGAGTTGCCTCAAGGCAGACTAAGGTGAATACTGAAAATGGGGATCATTGGTGTGGTAACTATACTGGAGTGAGCAATGGTTACAGCCAAGGATATGTTTTGGAGCCTTGTGATACAAAGGTGTGGGATTCTGGCTTTGTATCATGCTCTAAGAATAAGATTGACTTTTTACCAACATGCAACATGATAGAAGAGGTTTTTGGAGATGGACGAAGGCAAGACATGAGAAGAGCTTGAAGTGAATCTCAGTTTGCGAAGTGTGATGGCACTTCGATTTTTCCATTGTATATTTGACATAAGATTCAAAAAGTAGCCTTCATTGTAAAATAGTGTTTTGGAAGGTAATTTAATCTTTCTGAGTTATGTCGTCCTCATTCTTCTCAAGTCCTTTTCGAACTGTAAAATTTTCTTATTCCTTAATTTATGATAGTTTCCACTTTGGGGTGGGGATATAAGATTCGAGGGAGGAAATTGTTGGTGAAAAAGAAAACCAATTATGATGCAAGAGTTCCGGTTTTATGATGTAATTTTGCATTATTTTATCATCAATGAAAATTCTCATTTGTATATGTTTCTACAATTCAAACCTAGTGGGACGCTTATGGATAACTCTTTATGTTTCTAACTTACATTTCAATATTTGTATTTTAAACTATGAAGCTTTAGTTTTACGAAAGTTGCGAAATGTTTTGTTTCCAAATTACAATTTTGCTTAATTTTAATATTTGTAAGGGTTGAATATGTTTTTGTTTTTTAATTTATAGTGAAAATTGGATTAGTTATTTTTTGAAATTTTAAATTAATTTAGTCTTTCATCTTTATAAATGTGAATTTAGTTTTTTTAATTAGATTTGGTTAAATTTATTTGACATTTTAAACATATTTTTTTTAGGATTTCAATTGTTTACATAGTTTGTTGTAACATCTTAATTTAAACATCTTAAAATAAAACAAAAAAATATAATAGGAAGTTTCACTCTAGTGTTCATAACACACAGACCAATGGTTGACAGTGTATAAAGTAGTACAACAGTGTATAAAGCATATCAATACCGGCTTATAACCGATAAAATTATAAGAATATAACATTTATACAAACCAAATGAAAACTAAATCTAGTTTTATACACAAATTAATTGCTCACTATAGTTCCCCGCTACCTTCTACTAAATTAACTCATGGCTTCTCATCTTCTAGAGGTGCCTCTAAACCTACAACCACATCTGCTCCTATCGAATAGGTGATCATCGCAATAGAAAAATAAGCAACACAAAACAGAAATATAGAAAAAGGATAAGCTAATTTGCAAAATATTTAAAAGATCAAATAATTAAGAAATACAACTATATCAATCATACAAAATACACCATTCTATTTCATAAAAAGAAATAAAACTACAACTCAATTATCCGAATACAAGCATTGATGTTACCACACATAAAGTTAGTCCATTAACACCTTTGGTCAAAGTAAAACTTCTAGGTTAGGACCTCCTACTCCTCTCACTATATGCCCCATCCTTCTATACTTGAGAAATTGATGGTCATTAGAGCATCATGATAACTTCCAACCGAACTCTTACATCAATGTATACAGTACAACTACCACTACTAATTCTCCTTGAATTAGCATTATCACATAGTCATTCATCGATCATTTATCAAAATAAAAATTTATAACAGTCACCAGTTTGCTAAAATAACTACTAAATAAATGTTCAGGTTCTGTTCTACTCGCTTAACGAGCACATCCTCTCGCTGGACGAGAAGTGCCAAATTACCTTTTTCGACCAACGACCAAATGGCTAGTCCAATGAGTTTATCACTAGGACTCCAGGTGAAAATCTTTCAAATAAATCGCCCCCGCGAGAACTGCCCGCCTAACAACTCCCAAGTCAGAAAGTCTCTGACTTGAAAACTCGCCTAAAGAGAGGCTTTGCCCAACGACTTCTAAAGTTTGGTAGCTTTTGGCTTGAAAACTCGCCCAATGAGCTATGGCTTGTCCAGCGGGTCTATACAATTATGCAAAACATGTTTTCTGCATAATTCTGTATTATAAAAATCAAGTCAAACCTCCCAAGAACCTTGGCAAATACCAACCAAATACCAAAACACAAATTCATCATGAATACCAATATCAATTTATCATAGAGGCACAACTAAAACATCAATTGTTCTCAAGTAAGTAGATAAAATCTAATTTCCATGGCTTTCACATAACATTTTCGATTTTGCAACCCATATATCAAAACATAGTATAATCATACACTTTATAATTCTGACATGTTTAAATTTTAAAATAACACAACTAGCTTCCTTTATCCTACTTAGACAACTCTATAAACACTAAAACACCTCTAACTCCACAAGATATTCTATATACACATAGAAACATTACAAGAAAGATTAGAATAAATGGGGACAAGGATGTGGTGGGACGAGTATTAAAGCGGATACGGAGACAGGGATGAGACAAATATGTGCATCCCAATCCCCATCTTTATACCCAATTGAAAAGTCGGATATTCCTTATATCTATACTCATACCCATACCTAGGGCTGCACAAAAATAACTTATTTGTACTGTACTTAAGTTAATTGTACTTTTTAAACAAGAAATAACTGAACTATTAATAGTAAAATTAAACTGCACTATTCTTTAGTTAAATTTTGAAAAACTGTACTGCAAACAGTTAATTGTTCACACCCAGTGCACTGAATTGTAATTTCTCCTTTCTCTTGAATCCCATTTGGTTCACAAGCAGTGACACACTTTTGATTCAATCACCACCGAAATTCAACCATCATTTTTTGAATCGCAACATACCAACACGGCCCATATTTTGCTAGCCCTCTCTAGCTATACCCTCCCTGCCTTGTCTCCACCATGCGACCTGCATCTCTACGGTAAACCAAGTACAAGTTTTTGAAAAGATTAAATTGTGCACTGGAGTTTTGAAACTTCATGAATATGAGGATAGTGATTACGGTAAACCAAATACAAATTATACATTTTCTCCTTTCATTGTCCGTCAACTTGCTCAAAAAATAATATACTCATGATAATAATTAACTAATTTATTTTCAAATTAATATAACAAAATCAACCACTTGCACCACAAATTCGTTCTCTTCTTCTTTAATACTAAATTAGTACAAACAAACAACGCATAAATAATTACAAAAACAGATAAACTTGATTTTAATTAATTACAAAACCAAAAACTAAGTTTAACTTTAACCACCAATAATAGTGCAGTTCATAAAACAATTCAGTTTATAACAGTTCAGTTTATATTATAGTGCAATGTAGTTCAGTGCAGTGCAGTTCAGTCGAGTTTATTTTTAAGAAAAAATAATTCAGTTCAGTTCGTCTGAACTATTTTTCAGTTCAGTGCAGTTCAGACGAATTGTTTTTTAGTTCAATGTAATTTTTGTAGTGCAGTGCAGTTTGGTATATTTTGCCTAACCCTATACCTATACCCATAATTAGTCCATGCAAGAATTTCTCGTTACAATAGGGATAAGTTTATTTTGCCATCTCTAAACACGACATTCTGACTCCTTTTATTTTTTAGTTTCTATTGTTATGTTAACTTTTTAATGTTAATGAAAATAAATTATAAAATTAATGAAAATAAAAATTTATTATTAATAATACTACAAATAGGTAATAATAAATTTAATTTTTATAAATATTAAATAAGCAAATTATCTTTGAAAAATATTTTTTATATTATCTTTCTCCATCAAACAAATTTCTTTTTTATTCAATTCTTACCATTTATTTTCAATTTGATTTATGCCTACTTCTCACTTATTTCCCCCCTTTAGTCCATAACGTTTCAGAATATCTCCAAAATCGATGGGGAACTTTTGAATAGTCTTAGCTTTGGTTTAAATTAATGGTTAAATATATTTTTAGTCCTTAAAGTTTGAGACAAAATTAAAATTTGTTCCGATTTGAAACTTCGATACATTTTGATCTCCAAATTTTAAAAATGAATGAATATAGTCCTTTTAACTCGATTACGTTTAATTTTTTTACATGTCAAAGGCGTTTAATGCTAGTATTTAAGTTATTTACATTGTTTGACACGTTTTCGCTAGGGATGTCAACAGGGCATTTAGGGTACATGTAGTACCTCCCCCGTACCCTACCTGTTGGATAAATATTCGTCTCTACCCGTTTTCATATCTGTGCGGGTATTCGTTATGCGAGTACCCACATCTTTTTTAAATATCTGCAGATATCAACATGCACTCGTGGGCATTTACAAAAAAAAAAATTAAAAATATTCAAGAACATATTTTAACGATAGATTCATATAAAATCCAATATATCATTATCATAACTCATTCAAATAGTGTTGAAGTACAATATACCGTGCGAGGGAGATTGCATTTTAAAATGAATTGAAAAAAAACACACATTCAAAATCAATGTGTTAATATTTTAATCATGTTTTATTTAATGTTTTTAAATTTAAATCAAAGTTTAACAAGGTATAGGTATCCATGGGTAAAAATACTATGATACTCGTACCCGTCCTATTGACATGAGGGTGTAAAACCTAAGTACACATATTATAATACTCGTACTTGTCCAATTAACATGCATATAGAGATGTCAAGATGGGTTTCAACCCGTGAGCGAACCCAGCTCACCACGGGTTCGAGTCAAGTTGGGTTGAGAAAAACTCCTTTTTTTCAAAAGTGGGTTGAACTCAACTCGACCCACTTAACCCACAGGTTCGAGCCGGGTTGAGGGTGGGTTGACCCACTTAACACACCAAAATTTTTTTACAATTTTTTTAATAATTATTTACTATTCCCAATTATATAGGTTCACAATTTTATATTTTTAAATGTTAGAATGTTACTCAATAACAGTTTGAATGTTTAATTAATTTAATTGTCAAGTTATATACATTGATACTTTAATCTTTAACTATAATCTTTATATAAATTACTCTAGCAATTGTCTTATAAACATTTATTTCTAAATTAGCATGATAAAAGTGTGTAGTTTTTTTTTTATATATTTTGTTGAATAGCATGACAGAAAATATATAATATTAGTGATATGTTTTTGACTATGTGGATACTTTCTTGGAAACAATTCATCATATAATGGTGGTGAGCATGATGAAAACATTGGTTTTGAATTTTACTGTGATTGTCGTGTCATGGGTTGCTTAAAAATTATTTAAATATTTGAATACTTAAAAGTAAATACATAAATAGTTTTTTTATGTGGGTTGGTGAGCCAACCCACTTAACCCACCAATCCATGGTGGATTAAATCGGATTGTAAAATTTCTAGTTTACCATAAAGTGAGCCGGGTTGGGTTCACTCATTTTCAACCCAGCTCATAATGAGCCAATTCGACACGGGTTGACTCACTTTGACATGTCTACATGTAGATGTAAAAAATATATGTACCTTACCCACATATATCTATTTATAATATTCATTTCTTACTCGTTACGGTTTTATCCTCGAATATTCGCACGCATGCGAATTTTTTTTACATCCAAAACATGTTTGACACGTAAAAAAGATAATATAATTAAGTTAAAAGAATTATATTCATTCTTTTATAAAGTTTAGGATCAAAATATAAAATTTCAAACAAGAATGAATTCAAATTTAGGATTAAAGTTCAGATACTAAAAATATATTAAACTCTTAAATTAATTTGCAAATAAATATATTTATATGTTTATATTATTTGTTTTCATAAAATTGAACATAACATGTCACCGCCAATACTGATTCTACATTTTCTTTTCACCTTTTCCCGAAATAATTTTAAGAATCAATTCAATTATTCTCATTTCTTTGACACAGCCTAACATGTAATTAAGTAAAAATCCAAATCCTTAAAAAAAATGTAAGTAATGGCAAAAAACAAAGGGAGAGAGAGCAATTTACTTCATACCAGAGCTAAATATAGTGTATAAATATAATCAAGTCGAGGAACATGAGTTTTAAACTTGGTAACAGACTAATCACGTGACATAAAATTTGTTTGATACTACCATATAAGGGATACAGTTACAAACACAGTAAGGATATCAATTTTAACCTAAATTGGTGGACAAACCAAGCATTTTGCTTGTATTCTTGTGTAAAACCATAACCATGATTATAGCCATAAAGAATATAAATAAGAAAACTTATGCAGTTATTCTGCTTCCCAACCCATTTGACGAGCACGTCTCTCCCACACAGCAGTTATCTTTCTCTCCTTGATGAGTATGGCCTCAGCTCGTTCTCTTGCCTGCTCACATGTTTCAGTTGCAGCAATACATTTATCAGCCTCTCGCTGATACTGAGATGCCACTCTTCTTGCTTCAGCCAAAGTTATGTTCATGTGTCGTGTGTTTGCCTCAGTAACAGACTCTTGCAATTTCAACTCTTCGCTTAGAAGATCCACAAACTGCTTCTCCATCTCCTCCTTTAGATCCGGGTCATTACTTCCACAATCTGTTTGTCAGCAGAAATGATTTTATTCACATGCACTATGCAGTTACCAGTGGCAAAATTAGTAACAAGTTTGAGCATGGCAATGTCAAGAATGTGATTATGGCATACTCTTTATATTCATCATAACATGGATCACAAATATGAAATTTGAGAAAATGTGAATTTAGATGTCCTATTTTAAAAGCAATAGCGCCTCCTCACCTACTTATTTCATCTTTAACAGTATATACATAATGCACCTCCTCACCAACTTGATTATATTAGAATCTTAGTACTTAATGCTGTATAGGTTTTACTCGTCTTTAATTTAATCACCATATCTTTTTTCAAATTAGTTCTCCCATTCTCAGATGTTTTGAAATTAGTTCCTTCTTCTAATATAGTCCATATAAGACATTTTACATTGATTGACAGAACATCTAAAGAAGCACCTACCAAATTAAAAAAGGTGCACGTAATTTGGTGAAACTGGCCTTTCAATAAAGAAGTAAATATCTAAACGAGCTCATATTAGACAAAAGAAATTTCTACCAGGTTAGCCAGATGAAAGTGCTATGACATAAAATGACAAAGGGGACTACTTCAACAAATTTGTGAAGACTGATTTAAAAAGGAAAACATGTTTAGGAACTAAAACTTTAATTTAACCTTTACGTCTTTAATTGTCTAAACATGAAGAACTAATAAGCAAGGAAAAAGAGTCACACTCGAACTTGAGCCAAGAGATGAAATCACAAGGCATAAAAGTGTAGCTAAGAGCCTAAAAACTTAGTAAAGGTATGTGGTATGGTACCACACGGATACAGGGATGCAGAAAATTCATCAAAAATCAAGTCACAACTTAGACGCAACTGTTTACACATAAAAAATGCTGTAAAACAGACAGGATAGAAGAAGGATATGATACTTCAATGAAGTGAATAAGATGTTAACAGAATAACAGATCTGATGTGTGATGCTAGAGAGTATGGAAGAGCAGCAATATTGCGGGACAAACAAGTGCAAAAAGTGAAAAACCAAAACTACAAAAATTATGATGTGTGATAAGAGAAACCCAAAACACATGTTTGATAGAAGAGAGTTCCCTATATCCCTTTCCCATTGGGGTTGAATATCAATACCTCCTACGTTAGTCTGATATGCAATATCTTCGAGCGGTTAGTCATATCAGAGCCATATGTATCTTCTAGGCATATTGTATGTGCGCATAGCTATCGGATACATGTACGACACTGATATTTTGCAAATTTTGGGGTACTTGGTCGATCTAAGTTATTCATGTTCTTAATAGTCAGCTCTTAACAATTGGGTGTGTGGTTTTAGCTTCGTTTAACAGTGTTAGGTTTCTTCTTAGCTTGCATGCTTAGACACGGTCAGAATTTGAAGTTATCCTACAAAACTACAATAAAATTAATTTCTTCATAAATTAAAACTAGCTTATGCATAAAGTAATCTGTAGAAGCTTCATATTGTCCTTCTCTAACATTTTATTCTTTAACACACGCATAAGCTAGTTTTAACAAATGGGAAAATTAATTTCATCTTTTTCTTCCTATTCATTTCATCTAAAGAAGTTTCTTCAAACATATCACATCCCTCATCCATGTAAGATCTCGAACTCACCGTTGTTTCAAAATCCAACATCTAATTCAGAACAGAAAAAAACGATAGCAAAAATCACATGAAAAAAAAAATTGCCAATAACGACGATAGAGGGGATTGATTAAGCAGAATTACCCACACTGATCAGATCATAAAACACAACACTAAAAGAGAAATCATATAAAAATATGAAAAAGTAGAGGAGAAACTCAAACCTGAGACAGAGAGATTGGCCAATCCTGCGCACACCCAAAAAGAAACAAATCAGCAAACAATTGGTGGGTATCTTTTTCATTCATTAATCAATTAAAAACACGTTTTTTATTTGTTGCATGATCTGAAGCAAGAGGAAAAAGGTACGAACCAGGAGCGAGTTGGAACAGCGAGAGTGGGGGAGGGCAGTTGCAGAGGCAAGGAGGGCAAGAGAATTTGTTGTGGGAATTGCGGAGAGAGATGGCGTTCTTGAATCGCCAGTAGAGCGCGGGGCCACACACTCCCAAGGCGGAAACCACCGCGAACACCACCAAACACCCCCTCAACCACCCACCGGAATCAGATCTCCCCCGTGACATCTCTCTCCGACAACAAACACAGATCTGATCCAAACCAATTCACACTATTCGCAGTAATAATTTTCTTTCCCACTGCACACACCAGAACGAAGAACGAATAATAACAATAATAATAGTAATAACGTTGTTGGACCCAAATCCACCTTTAATGTTGTAAGTGCGTTTTGCCCGATTGAAGAAGTCGCAAGTACACTGCGCGTGTCTCTTTCATCAAACACTGTCTTCCAACATGTTTCTTTTGATTATTTTACTTTCAAGGGTTTTTCTTATGTGATGTAATTTAAGTTCAATAACTCTACTCGATCTTTGGGATAACACCCACTTTAGTTAATAAACCACTATCAAACTGTTGTTAATTATAATTTATAATTAACATGTTCTCACAAAAAAATGAGTTGAAATTTTGAGCTAATTTAAAGTGTGTAAAATATAATTCTATGTATTCATTTATGAGATCTAGACATCAGATGTAGTCTCATACCTAATTAATAAAGTTTCAATTCTCACACTTGTCTATTTATGCATAGTCTTATAAGATTAGGATGGTAAGTGATTTGATTCATTTGTTTTTGGTGAATTATTTACTGAGTTTGTCAAAAGTGGAGCATCACTAACTAATCTACATATAGGTTAAATAAAGACATTATTTATTATTTACTATAAGTGGGTAAGTAAGCATTTTATAAAAATAAAATGAAAGTGGACCATGAACTAAAATCTAGAGTTGTACTTGAAAATATATGATATCAATGAAATAATGAATGAAAATATTTAACTATATTCAATGAAATAATAAACAAAACCATACTACAAAAATAATAAAATAAAACAAAATTAATGTTAGTTGATGGATGAGGGAGAGACCTATGCAAGCTAACAAGCTTAAATCTAACAAGCTTAAATGTCCTTTTCACCATATGATGAAGGATTATATTGTTTTCTTTTAAGATTATTAAATATGGTGTAAGTTGATTAAGAAAGTTAAGTGAAATCTTCACTGGACATTAAGATAGCATGCTATCTAGATGTGAAGATTCCTTTCACAAAGCTCAGGAGAAGAAGATGATGGATTGATCCAAACAAAAAGGAAATGGAAAGCACATAAACAATAGAAAACCAAGAACAATTAAAGGAAGAAGAAAACATAAAAATGGAAAGGAAATGAATGGTAAAAATGTGAGAAGCACGCCACTACAAGGTTAGGCTAGAAGCCATGACAACTTTGAAGATGAGTGGATGTGTGTCGCCACTTGCTATGCAAGATAAGGCTTAAAAGTATTCACTCCCTAGGGAGGAAACTCTCACAAATGGTTGAGACACAAGAGTGTTTTTACTTCAAAATGTTCAACCCTCGTACAAGTGGTAGAGCACCCTTAAATAGAAGAGTTTATGGGCTTCTAAGAAAATAAAAGATACCTTAGGATGTCTCTACAAAAACCTAACCCTAGCTTCTATAAACTAGGTCAAATAAGGTTACAAAATGAGAGACAAAAGAGCTAACTATGGTGTGTGCAAGGCTAATTCCGTTCTAGCACTAAAGGAGACCAAGAAGGTGTCTCATATGTCTCAAAAAGTGGCCAAAGTGTTCTAAAAACAAAGGAGACCATAGGTACATAGGTACACTTGCTTTATGCCTTTTTCTTTATGCTTTATGCCTTTGCTTTACTCTCTCCTCCACATCATTTATGCTTCCCAATCACCATGCGCCACCTAACATTGCTTTCTTACTCCTAATTAACCTACAAAGCAAATAAACTTAGATTAGCATGTTGGCTTAAGTCAAGTCAACTATAGTCAACAAGTCAAACCTATTCAGAGGTCAACAAATCAACTAAAGTTAATTCAACTAAGTCAACTCAGGAAATCAAAAATAAGAAACAAAATGAAAGGGATGAAGGATTAATGAACTTCCTTTCTAAACATGCTTAGTGTTCTTAAGCATGTGCCTCCATCCTTTATTGGGGTCAATCCTTCATCATCCTCCCTTCTTTGGAGAGAATTTGACTGCAAATTCTTTAAACCTTTGTAGATGGACCTTAACTTGATTTGGGGGAGGATTTGTGCCTCCTTTTTTTGAGCTCTTGTTCCATCCTTTTTAAGGGTATTACTCCTAGCTTTGGTTAGGTCATCCCTATTTTCTAGACCATTCTTCCTCTCATGCTTGTGCATTGGGTCTTCCTTTTGAGCCTTGGAAGAGAAGGAAGAATGGTGATGTCCATCTTGCTTTGGAAAATCTTTTTTTGGAGACAAGTAACACTTTGGAGGTAACTTGCTTTTTTTTCTTTTTCATCTTTTCTTTTATCTTTCATTTTATTTTGGTCCTCATTTACTTGATTGGGTGAGAGAGGTAGGAGTGTGAACTTCTTGCCTTGGAAGGAGAAAGCATAGATGTTAGCATGGCCATCATAAAAGACTTTTCTATCAAATTGTCATGGCCTATCTAGCAAAATATGAGTTGCTTCCATAGGCACAACATCACATAACACCTAATCTTTAAAATTTCCAATTGAAAAGTTAATGAGGACTTGTTGAGTTACTTTAATGTCTTCTTCCTTAAGCCATGATAGCTTGTAGGGCTTGGCATGAGGGATAGTTTTCAAGCCAAGCTTGTCCACA
>Ga0214544_1008320_pt1 | contig 17358 bp, 5 predicted proteins | sample CNSS3metaG_FD_160074 | JGI IMG/M metagenome (GOLD analysis project Ga0214544, IMG submission 160074) | Root nodule microbial communities from cowpea collected in UCLA plant growth center, Los Angeles, California, USA - CNSS3 | ecosystem: Host-associated > Plants > Roots > Nodule | place: USA...
ATATATATATATATATATATATATATTACTACTAGGGTTGATGATGCGGGTTGGTCCTATCCGTTTAGGCTTGGCTCGCACTTGGCCCGTAAAATGCGAGTCGGATTAGCTCGTCCTGCATAAGTGCGGGTCTGCGAAGCGACTCATCTTTTGTTTTTTTAATATTCATATTCGTACTTTGACATATACGATTTATTCTTCAAATTCTAGTACATTCAAAAATACATAATACTTTTTTTTCTAGTCATACAAGAATTTGGAACGTTCATGAATTTTTTTTAATTTTATGTGGGTTGGCCTGCGTGGGTTGCGGGCTTCTGTGGGCCAACGGGTTGAATATCCTAGTCCGTCCCGTGTTTTTTTTTGCAGAACTATGGGTTGGCCCGCTAGGCCAAACCTACATTGTCACCCTCAATTACTACACGGTTTTTATTTTTTATTTCTTCTAATTGTTTGGCACAAATATAGAGATAGGTACGTGGCGAATATTTATTCTTCAAGTAGGATAGGGGGTACTACCCGTACTATCCTTATATATGATAATATGATAGTGAATGATAGTCATATCTTTTTGGATTCTGCTATCATATGTGTATATTTTGAGTAGACGAAATGAAGATTTTTTTAATTAAAAAAACTAATTTAAGTAAAAAAGTCTAATTCAATACCTCTCAATTTTTTGTCCAAGTTCCATCACTAAATGTATCCAACTCCACTCGACCTTTTGTGGACCTGACTCAATTCAACTTAACATGGTATGATGTCTATCAACCATGGTTTGACTTGGACAAAATTTGAGCCAAACTCAACCCGAGTGACCCACTTAAGTTGGGCTTGATCAAATGCTATCTATCTTAACTTCTCACCAGACTTTTGTTGCTATTTTAGTCTTTTTGTTAAAATATCTTTTTAGTCCCAATTTTTGTTAATTTTTGTCAAATAAGTTCTAATTTTGGTTGTGTGTTCAAATAGGTCCTAATTTTTGTCAATTTTGTTCAATTGGGTCAATTTTTGCTAACACTATTTAAATCATTAACGACCATAAACAGTGACTGCCATGTGTCACTTCGTGATTTTTTTGAATTTTTTTTTATTCTTTGAATTTTTTTAAATTTTTTTAAATTTTTTAAATGTCCACATGTCAACCCAACAACGTGCCACGTGTCAAAGTCAATGTTCTATATTCAATTTGGTCCCTATATTTGTTATTTTTGTTAAATTTAGTTCTAATATTTGTTAACATGAACCAATTTGGTCCCTCTCCAAATCGAAACCAAATTTAATTTTTATATTAAAATTCACATTTTTTATTAAATATTTTTATATAATATATTAAAATTCACATCATTGTAACTTTGATATAAAAATTAAATTTGGTCACATCTTCAATAGGGACAAAATTGGTCAATTTCAAACAAAATTGGGACTAAATTGAACCAAAATAACAAATATAGGGACCAAATTGGATATAGAACATTGACTTTGACACATGACACGCTACTGAGTTGACGCGTGAAAATTCAAAAAGAAATTCAAAAAAAAATTCAAAAGAAAAATTCAAAAAAATTACGAAGTGACACGTGACAGTCACTATTTATGACATATAATATTTAAACGGTGTTAACAAAAAAGAACCCAATTGAATAACATCGACGAAAATTATAACCTATTTGAACACAAAATCAAAATTAATATTATTTAATAAAACTTAACAAAAAGTAGAACAAAAGATATTTTAACCTAATCTTTTCCGTATATAAATTCTTTTTGTCCGTATGAGGTTAAAATGCAAAGACGGATTTTCTCTACATAACAGAGGGGTGATGGCCCCCCACTTTTTTTAATACTTATACAAATTAATATATAATTAATATATTTTGTTATTATATATTTTTACTTTCATCCATTTGGCATCAATTTGACAAATGCAAAATTTTCTTTTATCACGAGCTTTTCAATGTGATAAACTTAGATTAGAAATAAAGTAAATTAATTCTAACTTTATTATTTTTTTTAAATAGCTTAACTTCTTTATGGGAATGATTCTAACATTAATTTCACAATACACAAATAAAATAACTCTTAAATAAAAGTTATAAAAAACATACTGAAAATTACAAAAAGATTATAAATGTCTTATTGATATTTTTATATTTATATATTATTAAATAAGATCTCAATTTTTATATTTATATAAACTAATATATAATTTAAACTATTACTTTTAAATACGTTATCAAAAAAAATGTATACATCTAAATAAAATTCTTATCCCCTGAAATAATTATAAAAGATCCGTGACTCTTAGAACGAAAAGAATGTCTAAAACTAAAGTCACACCCGGTCAAGACCACAACGTATGCTAATTCAACCTGATGTATTGTAACTTATATATCCTAATTAATTAATTATTGAAAGAACATTAAATTACTGAATTGGCTTAGTTAATGTTCAAGAACACATGACCAAACCAGCAGATGAGAATATATTAGGTTGGTGAAAGAGGATGAAATCGCCTCCTGTTTTAGCATTTGTAAATGAAAAAGGTTTTATTTCATTAACTTTATAAAAAGATTCCTCATTCAGACTATTAAGATTTTTTCTGTACATCCGTGACTGTCACACTGCATGCTCTGTCATTCTGAGCTTATGTGTCACAAAATTTCAAATCATTGTGTTGTCGATACAAACTAGAGAATATTTATTGGTGGCAAAAGGACACACATATATTATTCAATTAAAAATATTAAATATATTTTTTACTTTGTAAATTATTATAAAAAATTGTGTTTTATTTTTAATAAAAACCATTTAAAACATTACTCCAACAAATGAAATGTAGAGTATTTTTGTAGGCAATAAAAGAAATTTATAATGTCTTTAACATAATAAATAAACTTCGATAGTAAATTATATAATATAACTTCTAAATGTTTTTGTTGAGATAATATTTTACAATTTTTTCATGAAATATAAAGAACAAACATTTTATAATTTAATTTAAAGACAAAAACATATTTAATAAAAAACTAATTTTTAAATTGGTTAAGATAATAGATTATTTTAATATTTATTTATTTAATCTAAAATAATTTATTTTAATTAAAATCAATATAAAGCTACCTTAAGACAAGGTTCATAACGACAATTACCTTATACCAAAATTCTCGCTCTTAAAAAGAAAAAAATTGAATAATTGACTAACTTTTTCAGAATTAATTAAATTTTAAGAATTTTTAATGTGTGTATCTTTAATTAAAATTTTATTAAAAAATTTCGTTCTGTATTAAATATTTAAAACATGATTTACTTTTATTTAAGTATTTTTCATAATTATTATTTTTTATCGTTATCTCTAATTGAATAAAATTAAGAAAATATTTATATATTTTTTTTAATAAAATAATAATATTGATCAATAATAGTTATCACTCTGTCACTGTCAAGCTGAAGGACACAAAATCTAATGTTGATTTAATAACCCTAAATGAATTGATAATTTAATGAAAGAAGAATAAATTCACTAGGTGTTATCATCTAATAGATGGATACGATGGAGTGATAGAGTGAGAGAATTAATTCGTTTAGTAATTATTTTTTAAGGGATTTAGATGTAATAATTAATAGATAGGAATGAAAAATGTAAAAATTTATAAATAATTAATATAATAATGAAAAAAAGTTTTAATAAATTAAAATGTAAATTACTATTTTAATTTTATAGTAAAAATTAGTACACTATTATTTTTATTAATATTATATTTAATATATATATATATATATATATATCATGAACAGTAATATAAAATACATATTAAATATTTATCAATCTTTTCAATTTTTGTGAGATGAGATTTTAAAGATATCCTGCAAATTTGTTCCTTTGTTCTCTCATAAATAAATGCATAAGAACATCATCTGCACCCATAAATTCATCCCATCAAATTTATACATAAAATAAATTCACTCAACAAATATAGTCTTGAGGAAAAAAGTTAAGCAATATGAGGTTTAATAATTGTTAAAACATTATTTAGAATTCTTTAAAGCGTCCAATATAACCACACTAAACCCTTTATTTTACTTTTGTTCAAATACTCAAGCATGCAGTAGAGTCATGTTTATGTCTCTTTTGACTAATAGAAAAATTTATTTTATAATAACAAAAGTAACAACAAAATGATTATACTTTTCTCTTGAAAAAAAACACTCCTTATTCCTCTTTGCCCAAATGAAGCCATGTTATGCAAGATGCTATGGGCTAACGGGTTTATTTAAGACAAGAAAAATAATAATAAAATGTAACATTAAAAAAAGAATTGAACAATAAGAATTCACTACTTGGAAAGATTATTACATTATATTCTTAAGATATCAAAACTCTATTTTTTTTTATTCAACTTTAAGCATGAAAATATGGAAAGGGAAGAGAGTTCAAGTCATTAAAAATTAGAACAAATCAATGGAATGTGGTTGAATTTATATATAATTGATTATGAATAAAATTGTAATCAATTTATATGTTAACATTTTATTAATAATTATAATTAAATATTTAATTAAAATAATAATAAAAATTTAATTTAAATTTTAATAAGTTGTAAAATTATTTTATTTTAAATTATTATTTTTTATTTACCAAATTTAATAATAATTTCTATTTTAACTTATAATTTATTATATCTCTAATTTATATTTGAAAATTACTTTTATATCATATTATTTTTATAAACTTATTTTAAAAATTATTGTTTATACATATACTAAAAATTTATTTTATTACATCTATTACAAATTTTCTACTCATTTTTGCTCTTAATCCAAGCAACTCTGTATTCCATTCCACTTCCTTTCTTTCATTTATTTTTTCTCCTTCTCTCCTTCATCCAAACATTTTGGCCTTACTGTTTATAATGAAATCATATTTTTCATTATAAATTTTTTTCTCAATGACAGATATATTGTGAATAATTTTGGAGTGTTTTATGATAAATTTATGTCATTACAAAATATTAATTTTTAATAAAATTAAAAACTTTATCAGGTGAATTAATTGTGAGATAAGATAACAATATATTTATAATTTGTTTTAATAATTGAATTATAATAAATAAAAAATTTATTCTCTTAATTACTAATTATTCAAAAAATTAAATTCTCATAGAATTTTTATTATAAGAGTTTTAAATAATTTTATTGTTACTATTTTTAATATTTATTAGAATTTGACTTTAGTACTTAACGTAACTCAATAAAATTGTCTTATAATTTTTTTTATTATAAATATAAATATGTATTTGGCACATCAACCCGAATATAAAAAAATTAGTACAATAATGTACTTTAAAAAACTCCACACATAAAAAATAAAGATGATATTTGATCCAAAAAAATCTTACATTTGTCTATCCAAATAACTCTATTAAAAAAGCTTAAAAATTGAGTATATACAAAAATTGAATTAGAAAATTGAACATTCTCTTTGTCTCTATTGATATTTTAAATCTTTCTGCTTTCTTGTATTTTATGTGTTGAGTGTGACCACAACCTTTTATACTGCACATCAAAAATAAAAGACCAGCAACAACCAATACTCTTTCACCATAAATTCTGTATATTAGAATCAAATCAAATCAATGCAACACATCAATCCAACCCTTCACTTTTGTATGTTTATAATACATGTCATTGGATAAATACACCAGTCAGAAAGCATTTTTATATTTGTTTCTGATCAATGTTCAGGCATTCAATTGAGCAATTTTGAATATTTTCTCCCACCAATTATGGCATTCCCAAATAACACATTATTTCTATGGTCCTATATGTATCTCTTTATTATTATCCACATGGTTTTCCAAAGAATGTTTCCATTATTATTATTCCAGGCATGTAGAATAGATGAAATTTTGTGTGATATAATTATGTTCAACTGTCTTGAGACTTGTCCATTTATTAGATTAGTACTATAATTATCAAATGAAGTGTTTTACATTAGGTGTTGAAATTTATTCTCCATAGTAACTAAAAAATTTGTGTCTTCTCCTTTTTATATCCAATAGTCTTGGTATTGTATTTTTGGTAAATACCTTATTAATTTATTCCTAAATAATTCAACTTGAAGCAATTCTCACTCAAGTCATTCCCTCCTCCACTATTATTCCAAATTCCAGTATTTGACATTGTTGTTATATTAAGATTTGAAGTATTCTATAGCCTACTTTTAAGCAAAGGATAATTTTGTATTTGTATTCCATCTATATGCCAGAATTTAGTTAATGTTTTCGTTCCTATGTACTGCATGTGATATTGTTGTCAAACTATGTTCGAACCCGCAACCCTAATGTTTTTTTCAAATCCTTCCACATTAATATTTGGGTTGATTTAATTCTCTCCGATCTCCATATTTAAATTCTATTATACTCTTTCACACCACAAACTTTCGTTTTTTATTGCATATCTCTATTCCCACTTTACAAGTAATATCTCCTTAAAACTTTGCAAATCTTTTATCCATAATCCTCCTAATTCTACGGTCTATAAATTGTTGACCATTTCATTCATGCTATTTTCTTTTCTTGTGTCCTCCACTCCTATAGAAATTGTCTTTGACTTTTTCTAATTTTTTTTTCTCAGTGTTCTTGAGACTTTGAAGAAAGATAAAAATAATAAAATTAGAGAAATAATAACTAATTTAATCAAGCCTGTCTAAAAATGTTAACTTTATTACCCTTCTATTTCCTTTTTATAAATTTTTAAGGTTACTTATATAATTATTTTTTATATTAATGATATTAATGAATCTTTTTTCATTTTAGCCTTAAACCGATCAATCACATACTATAAATTTAAAATTAGATAATATTTCTACATAAATAACAAAAACAAGCTTTAAATATATATATAAACCCACATATTTATCTATAAATTTTAATCTCGACAACTTATCTAAATATTAGCTTTAAACTAAACTTTATAAGATCCAATTGAGAAATAGAAATATATAAGCTTTAAACTAAACTTTATAAGATCCAATTGAGAAATAGAAATAATTATATTTATGTCTTAATAAAGAAAAAAAAATTATTTTTTCCTACCATATTATAACTGAACTAAAATACACAAGTTCAATAGTCAAACTTTCACTTCCCATACTAATATAGATATTTCCGAAATAAGATATGTTTTTCACATACTATCTTCGTCATTGGCAATAAAGATATATTAAACTACCATTCTTTCAATTTCTGTCCATATATTTTGATAATTTCATTTTTTTTATTAAATAATTTGTTTTATTACAAATTTAAAACATAACTCACAATTACAATTTTCTTAAACCTTTTATAACATTTTTTTAAAAATAGGTAAATGAAATCAATTTTTTAATAAGATAAAATTAGTGTTTACATTAACTAATTTATAAATACTGTGTAATTTTGTAATAAGATAAAATTAATGTTTACATTAACTAATTTATAAATAGTGTGTAAGTGTAAAAAGAAAGTATTAAAAATGTAATTTACAAGGTGGCATGATTATTGGTTATTACAGTCTGTCTTCACTTGTTTGGTTCTGTTCTGTGGCCTTTTTCTCTCTTCTCATTTATACACACACCGCAACCTCACACACCACAAAGCAACTCTGCATCCACTCTTTCCCACTCTCTCCCTCTCTCTCCCTCTCTCTCTCTTTCACTTTCTAGCACGCACACAGACATTGCCTTCTCACAAATCTCTCTTTCTCTCTCTATCTCTCGCTTTCTCTCGCTTTCTCTCTCATCGCCTCTCGTCTATGGCTTCTCTTCTTGAATCTGGCTGGCAGGTTCTCCCTTTTCATTCTCTTTAATTGTCGCCGCTTTTTGTGCTTCCGATAGTTTTCCAATTCCACCGAAGGATTCGTCCTTTGATTTAATCCATGCTTCTTCTCTGTTTCTTGATGTAGATGAGGAGAGCATGTACATTATTGGCTTTATTTAGGAATCATAAACGTTGCTTTATTGCTTGATTGATTGATTTATTGATTGATTGTGTTCATGATACTATGCCTAATGATGCCTCATTGCTGTATTTGGAACTTCAATTGTTCCTGTAGATCATTGTAGAGTATTTCATCTTTTAAATTATGCTTTTCACTTACTGCTCCTGATTTGTGTTGCCTCTTCGTTATCGCCACGTGAAATAGATTCCTGGAGTTTGTGCGGACTGTGTTGACGTATCCAGTGCCCTGTTTGATTTTTAGATGCGTATGTGTTAATTACTGAAAGAGTTTGGTAATCGGCTTATACTTATGAAATATTCCCCTGCTTGTCATGTTAGGTTTGGAATATAAAATGCATTTTTTCAATGTTCAATATTTAGCGTGTAAAGCAAATGTTAGTGAAGGGACCTTTCCTTGCTGGAACACATAATTTAGCATGTTCACGGACGTCATTTCTCTTGCATTGTTGATTTTTTGGCCTTTTGGCTCTAGACTCTCTGCTGTCCTGTAGATTGCATGGTTACATAGTTTGTACTGTTTACCAAAAGTAGAATTGATGTCTGGTCCTTTTCGCTTTTTGGGAAATAGCATTCTCTCTCTTAATCTCTCGCTCTCTTTGTGCTGCAGTACTTGATCACACATTTCAGTGACTTTCAACTGGCGTGTTTGGGAAGTTTCTTTCTACATGAGAGTGTTTTCTTCTTGTCTGGACTTCCCTTTATATGGCTTGAGAGGGCTGGGTGGATGAGCAATTACAAAATTCAGGTCTGCTCTTGTTGATGGTTGTTGTTATCTCAGTGTTGGATGATTCTTCATTTTGTTCTCCAAGATGGCCTTTTGTTGCTTTTCTATTTAAAATGAGCATTAGTCATGGCTGAAGTAAACTACTCCGATATTGTTTATTGTTTGCTTTGACTTGATACACGTGTTCCTTCCCTTGCACCTTGTATTCATTTCAATTATTCCCTTCACATTGTTTCCTTTGTGCTCAGAACAATGCTGTCCAGGTCTTTACAAGTGAAGAAGTCCCTAGAGATTTCGGTTTTCAATTTCTTTTTCCTTATTTGTATGTCTTACATGTTTTGACGTTCTAACAATGCATTTTGGGGTTGACTCCCGCAGTTGGATTGGCTGATTCATACAAAACATGTTCATTCAAAATATGTAACATAATTTTCTTAGACATGTTCATGCTATATTTGGATGATGTATTGATTGAACCTCCCTGATAATGGTAGAAATGATAATTTTTTTTCCATTTTCACTTTTAAATATGTAGCTACATTTTTTTTATCAGCTGCAAATATGCATAATTTAAGGAAAAGAAACCAGAAGTTAAATTTTGCCTGGTCTCTATATGCAATCAATTTCTTGCTTTTATTGTATGGGACTTAGTACTCTCATTAGTCCTCTTTCTCTTGGTCCTTTTTTCTGTACCTGTGGCCTTGTTCAATTAGTGAGTAAGATTTACTGTTACTAATCTTCTTTTCTTGCAGGCAAAAAATAATAGTCCTGCAGCTCAGGAGAAATGCATTGTTCGCCTGTTGCTTTACCATTTTGGTGTCAATCTACCTGTTATGATTTTTTCATATCCCGTCTTCACATACATGGGCATGCGGAGTAGTCTTCCCCTACCGTCCTGGTACATTCAGGTTCTTTTGAGCACTGTCATTATTCTAAACATAGGAGTCCTGTGTTAGGAGCTTTAAAAGCAAATATGTCTGGAATGTGCTTCTATTAAGCTTATTTTCCAAGATTGGATTCTTTGTGCAGGCAAACAGTTCTAACTCAAATAATCTTTTACTTCATTTTGGAGGACTTTATATTCTACTGGGGACATAGAATATTGCACACAAAATGGCTATACAAGCATGTGCACAGTGTCCATCACGAGTAAGTTTATTTTTGTGTTATTGGATTTTAGCTTTTATTATATTTCTTATCCATAGACTACTATAGGGTTTTGCAATATTGTGAAGGTATGCTACACCGTTTGGTCTTACTTCTGAATATGCTCATCCTGCGGAGATACTTTTCCTTGGGTTTGCTACCATTTTTGGTCCTGCCATCACCGGGCCCCACTTGATAACTCTCTGGTTATGGATGGTTCTGAGAGTCCTCGAGACAGTTGAGGCTCATTGTGGATATCATTTTCCATGGAGTCTTTCGAACTTCCTTCCGTTGTATGGGGGGTGAGTGGGAATTTTCTTTCTCCTGCACTACACACCAGCCATTTGCTTTATTCAGCTATTTTGCCTATTGTTAAACTTTGTATCATCACTTTCAGAGCTGATTTTCACGACTATCATCACCGTTTGCTGTACACCAAGTCTGGCAATTATTCTTCGACTTTCACTTACATGGACTGGTAAGTATTGAGCATGTAGCTCTTAAAGAATTATTTTTGTTTCATGATGGTTAGAATCTAAAGTGGCTTAGCTAACAAATTGTGATGCACTAATGCCCTGAAATTTTGGTAACTGACATACTGACGATGGTACACGACATTTTTGCTGTCGTATTAGGATATTTGGAACTGATGTAGGCTACAGAAAGTTGAAAGCATTGAAGAGCACACAAATTGAAGACAGTAGTGAGCTAAAGAACTATTAGAATAAAATTTTTGGGAATATCTGGGGATGATTAGAAAGTTTATTTGCAGGGCATATTTGAAAAATGCCCTATCAATTCCTTATGTGTTCTTGTGTTATTATTGTATTAGCTGGTCTTGTCTACAAAGTGCTGGTGGCTTTTTCTGGACATTCATGCCTTGTTATAAAAAACTTCATTAGTGACAGCGATTTCAATTTTGGGATGTTTCCCATTGGTGATCCAATATTCTTGATAATGCCCAAATTTCTCCTTACGCAGATGAATGTTGTTTGTTTGATATAAAAATCATTTGAATTGAATGGAGTAAATGGCAATGGAGACAGAGAAGATAACCTGGTATCCACTGACAATCCTGGATAAATTGTTACTTCTTATCGATTTGTTGATATTCTTTTAGTCTTGAATGTTTTATCTCACAATTGAAATAGGTGATGAGGCCATTTGCCTGATAAAGTTTTTCCTCTCACTAAAATACTAGGAAAGAGCACTGGTGGCTGCTTAGCTTGCTTGGGTATACTCCTCAGAGTGAAAGCAACTCCGGAGAAAAATGAACACAATTTTTTGTTATTTTTAACAAATGAGCACAATTAATTAGCTTTCTTTCTGCGGGTTTTGTTAAGGGCACTACTGCAACACATTTGCTTTGTTTACTCACGACAAGCTTTCAATTTGAATCATTTGCTGTCTACTATTAAGAAACAAAGTATATTATTTAAACATTTAGAAGAGTAAAAGCTCTTATATTGTCAAAAATTTATAAACAATTAATGTATATTTTTTTAAAATAATTGTTATAAGTGTTGCTGTAATTTAATTTCTGCGAGTGTTGAAGTTATTGTGGGTTTGAGAAATGGAGGCAAGTTGGTCAACAAGATCTATAGATGTGAATGATCCCATGACCACCTCATTCGAGCTTTTTTTTAACCCAAAATTTGATATCTCATCCTTTCATTAAAAAAAAAAAACTACTGCTTAGACAACTAATTATATTAATATTTTAATTATTTTAATTTAAAATAGTAATATGTTATGTTATATTATTAACAATAATTTTCTTTTTATCATCAAGCACCAGTTGGTTATTAAAGCTAACGTTCTTATGGTTTTTTACATAAAAATATAAAATAAATTAGAATATACTAAACTTTTAATGTAACTGTTTATATTCTCTTAATTAAAAAATGTTTACAATATAAAATAAATTAAAATCTAGTATTTTTTTAACGTCATATAGTGTTTTTAACACTACAAAAAAATTTAATATAAGTAGGATTCTTGCATTTTGTTTTACTCGCACAAGCTTTCTAATTTTCATCTTTTTTCGCTTTTTGTTTCTGAAAAACTCTTTCTAATTCAATTTTATTTACTTACACTATCTCTCTTTGATTTGTATTCTCTTAAAGTAACCAAATCAAACAAATTCAATCACTACTTTAATTTCATATCAATTTTTCAACTTTCCATTAATCCAAATATAAATTCCTCACCTTTACCACGCCTACAAAATAAATATTATATAAAAATTCATTAAACATTTTTTGTGTACTTATATTATTAAAAAGTATTTCGAAAAATAAAAGTATAAATGAATCTCTTAATTTGTATATTTTACTTAATTTATAAATAAAATAATTATAATTTAATAAACAAATTACTGGTGAAATGTAAAATTGTGAAACTCTTTGTTGGACTCATTGAAAACTGAGAAAAATGTCAGATTGAAGGGAAAAAAATGTTGCAAAGATACTTAAACATATTTGTGTCCATAAACTTGTTGAATTTTAATATATTTTTGTCTTAAATTTAAAGTTGAATGAATACAGAAAAAAAAAGTAAGTGTTAAAAGATATTATAGATTAATATTTGAATTGGAATAATTCAAATATCAATTTAAAATTTTGTTTAACATATAAAAAATATTTAACATAATTGGATTAAAAAAAATATTTATTTATTTTTAATGTTTAAGGATCAAGGACAAGAAAAAAATTTCAAATTTACATTAAAAAATAAAAAATAAAAAAATTTTTAACCTTATAATTTAAGCGAGGAAGGCTTGTTTGAAAGCCACTTAAAGTTATTATTTGATAGATTAAAAAGTTAGGCTGCCAAACATATTAGATGGAGCAATTAATGGCAAAACACGATTGAAAATAGCTCAAATATTTCTCCATCAAATAGTTGATGGCAATTAATAAAAAAAAATAGAGATTATAAAGAAAAATAAATTTACTATGTTTTAAAATTCAATCAGATATATTTACTCTTTAACTCACTATCATTTACAATATAAAATCTGATTATGAAGATGAAGATCAGAATTGAAGTCAAAAACATTGATAGAATAATTGATTTAGGGAGAGGGAAAAAAAAGGAAGAAAAAACGTGAATACAAGCTGCGATTTGTATAAAACTAAAGAAGAGAAGAGATAGAAGAAGATAAAGAAAAGGGAATGACTATTTGATAACTCTTTTTTTTTTTTTTTTATAATTACTCTTTCTATTTGATAACTTATCATTTGCTGTATATTCTGTTTTGTTAACTCTCTCATTTTATTTCATATTGATTTTAGCAATTTATTCGACTGTGTTTTATTTAAGTAAGTTAATATTGACCGCGAGAATTCGTGTTTTACATACATGTTTTAGTATAAAGACTAAGAAAATAGTAAAGAGTAGTAGTAGTTTTTAAGAGGTATTACAAATTTTTTTTATATTACATGAATTTTTTCTTGCATTTATTAAAATATTTTGCAAAAAATTATTTTTTTGTCATTTTTTTAAGAATTTTAATTGACAAGTAATTTCTTTGTAAATAATTACTTTTTATAAAATTATAAAATTCATTAGTATTTCTTACAAAATTTTTTGCAAAATATTTTATACAAAATATTTTGCAAAAAAATTAGTAGAAATTTCTTACAATTTATTTTACAACAAAATTTGTAAGTAATTTCCACGAAAAAAGTTTCAAAACAAAATTGAAAGGAAATATGAGTTTTTTAGTACTAAGGTAACACTTGATTATTTTATTATTTAAAACGTTATACAAATAGATTTTTCTATTAATTGAATTTTATTCTATAAAAACCATGGTTTCTCTATAACTTTTTTCTAAAATCTCTCTCTACCTTGTCTCTATATATTTTACCCTATCCTTCATATGTTAGAAGATCAGATACTGTAGGAGAAATCCCTGCAAAGAGCTCTACACATCCAACTAGTTAGAATTTAAAAGGGAGTAAGTTAACTTTTTGCTTCTTTTTGAGTTAGTGTATTGTTTTGAGTTGCATGTGACTCTTTGGTACATGCATGTGACTCAAAATAACTTAAGGTGAATCTTTGTTTGTTTGTGATTATGAAGACGTGTTCTTGTATTTGATAGAATTTTTCTTTGTGTAGTTAGAGTATCCCGTAAGAACTAGAGTTTTAGGAGTAACCTTTGAGTCAGGGGTTTCTACTCCTACTCTAGGTAAAGGAAGCCTATTATTTTTATTTTGGTCAAGTCGTAATCTATTATGATTTGTGGAAGTGGTTGAATTTAATGATTTCTCAGTTGTTTTGCGATTTGTTACGCAATGGCTTATTTTGTTTATAATTGGTGAGTAATTATTATGTTAATGAAATCTTATTGAGATCATTTTTGGTCTATGTTGATCGAGACTTTGGGATTATTTTGTATGTGCAAATTTCTAAAATTCGAGTTATAATGTTATCAAATTGATCGAATGATACTATCTAAGGATGTTTTGAGTCAATTATATCTATTTTGAGGATTGAAGAAGGTAAAAATTACTCATATAGACCATTGGATCAATGTGATACGCAAAATTTTAATTTGACATCTAATAAGGTGTTTGGTGCTACACAAATGCAAACACAAAATGATATGCAAGTATTAATGCAATCGCAAATGAAGTTATAAACAAACAAATGTAAGTGCAAATGAAATTTTATAAGAGAGAATTGTTGTCTCCTTTAAATAAATAAGAATGAAGATGCGCCTAAAAGAATAAAAAAACATTGTTTCTATTTTAATTGTGTTGATATACTACTTTTTGTTGATATATTCATGTATTAGAGAGTGAATAACTATGAAGTAGTTGTAATTAACAAAATAATATTTGTGAGCGATTAGCTAAGGATTAAAAAAAATAGAATTGTAAGAAATTAACTACGAATTAGCAAGAAAGAATAGAATTGTAACAAATTATTTACGGATTAGTGAGAACAAAAATGTGACAAATTAATTACGCATTAGCGAGAGTAGTGTTGTGACAAATATTATCTACAAATTTATAAGAGCAAAATTACGAGAAAGTAACTGCAAATTAGCTATAAGTTATCAAATTTTATGATTTCAATTAGCGAGGGCTTAACTAGAGATTAACGATAAATTAGTTACAGAATATCAAGAGATTATCTCTCTCTAATTAGCTGTCTGGATTTAGTTATAAAACATTTTCTAAATAAAGAGGACCAGTACGTGACTCGAGATAAATCTAAATAAATGAGAGTAAATATAAATTAAATAAATAGGACTAGTGCATAACTGGAGATGAATATAAATAAATAAATAAAAATGGGAAGTAAAATATAAATTAAAATGAAGTTAGGGACACCTCACTAGGTAAATATAGAAATAAAAATAATTATAAATAGATGAAAAGATAATGAAAAGAATAAGGTAATAAATGTCCTATCCCCTTACGTTAGTTGTAGCATCCCTACTTTTAATAAACTGTATTATTTATTTTAAATATAATAGTTAGAAAATCTTGTGTTTTTACTAATGTTTCGTATTTTATCATTATATATTTTAAACATTAAAAATATATTTTTATCATGATGTAGTTTTTACTTATTCAAATTAACAATAAGAAGAAAACAAAACTAATAAAATATGACTATATATATATATTAAAAAATATTAGGTACAAATATATTAATTAAAATATTATTAAATAAGTGTGTGTATTAAAAATAATAAAGAACCTTCTAAATAGATAAGATAAGGAGAAGATAAGAAGGAAAAAAATATTAAAGAAAAAAAAATCTAAAAAGATAAACATTATTTTTTCATTAATGGAAGCAATGATGATTTGAAAAAAAAAGCACATGTGTGGCTTATATATATATATATATATATATATATAAATATATATATATATAAAGAGAAAGAAAGGAAAGAGAGAAAGAGAAAATAGTGAAAGAAAGTTTAGAGCAAAAATTCAAAGAGATCCTAGTCATCTTTAAATATTATTAGTGTGTCATTCAATCAATAAGGTAAAGGGAGAGTGAGGTTAAACTCTTTTTATATTAATCTTGATAAACTAATTACTTTTATATTAATCTTTTATTTATTTTTAAATCATATATTATTCTATTTACTTCCATTTAACTTACTTTTATTTATTATCCTCTTATATTTATATTATTTAGTTAATTAGTCGATATCCACTTATGCACTCATCTTGTTTATTTATTTTATATAATTTATCTACAATTATGTACTAGTCATGTTTATTTATTTTATTTAAGTCATCTCTAGTTATGCACTGATCTTGTTCATTTATTTTATTTAAATTATCCCTAATTATGAACTAGTCTTTTTTATTTAGTTAATATTTAATTTATCTCCAGTTACCCACCCTGGCCATGTTTATTTATTTCATTTAATATATCTTCAGTTACGCACTTGTCCTATTTAATTTATATTTTTGTTATTATATTTATTTATAACATTTTAATCCTTATCTAGTTATTTATTTAAAGTTCTGGCTTTGATTCTTATTTTATCATTATTTTATAATTAAAAAATAATAAAAATAAAGTAAAAGTAAATATTATTTTATTTAGTGAGCTTGGATAGAAGAAAATTACACATATATATATATATATATATTATTTTTATTTTATATTCTTTGTGTATAGTTTATACAATGACATGATTTAATAGTCATCCCATTTTATATGTCAATTAAGTAAGAGTTAAGTCTGATTTCAATAAGTTGATATTAAACCAGTGTTAGAGCGTTTGTATTTGGGAAGTCACAGTTTGGTACATTGTGGGATGAAAGGCATGGACCATGGTGGGGTCTAAGAAAGTTTTACCAAGTAGGTGAATATTTGGATAGTTCAAAATAACGTGATGGATTAGGATATTCATAGGTCAAACTTGAGACTATCTGATACCTACTCGACATCGCCAATGTTAGGTAGTGAGTATATATCTCTTTTATGGGCTGATAAATGGCTAATATTCTGGAGAAAGAAATAATCACGATTGTACCAATGTTTTATGAGAAATACTCAACTACCTAATCACTTCCCAGAGTAACTTTTGATGTTCAAAATGAATCATCAGAAGTGGAATATGGATCCATAGGTCTCGTAAAACAAGATCAAGTTTTATGGTTGTAGGTCCAATTTTAAGCTCTCAGTGTCTGTATTATTTGTTAGAGTTTATTAAGATTGATATTTAAGACTAATAAAGATCTCACTCCTTTCATTTTTTTCTTTCATATGTACCAGTTGCATGAGTAAAAGGGAAATCCATGAAAGTTGTTCGGAATATTATTGATGGATCTTTTGAAGATTGACTCGTGAATAATGTATATTAATACCTTGAGGAGATATTAAAAATATAGATAATATTCTATTCTAATTTAGAACTCTTAATATTTTACAAATATATATTTTTGTAATATTTCATGAACAATTACACAAATGTAAACTATTGATATATATATATATATATATATA
>Ga0214544_1008324_pt1 | contig 17353 bp, 16 predicted proteins | sample CNSS3metaG_FD_160074 | JGI IMG/M metagenome (GOLD analysis project Ga0214544, IMG submission 160074) | Root nodule microbial communities from cowpea collected in UCLA plant growth center, Los Angeles, California, USA - CNSS3 | ecosystem: Host-associated > Plants > Roots > Nodule | place: USA...
ATATTTTTTAAATTATATTTATATATTATTTATATTAAGTTTATATTATGAAAAATTATAATAAAAGATAAAATAAAAAAATTTAATGGAGACATTGATTTATAAAAGAGATTAGGATTTTTTTTTCGCCATAAGATTTTTCCACCATGTAAATTATGATGAAAGTATGTGAAGAGAAATAAATACAAAGAGATGGATTGGTAAATAGAGGTTGAAAAACACATAAATTAAGATTGAAGTATACATTATTGCATGATCTCTCAGATCAAGGTTAATATTTTATTATGATTTATGTATGTTAAATTTATGATTTTTTTAGAATGTTTATCCCAAATTAAGTTGATCCCAAATTAATAAAATCCTAATTATGATTTTAGGGATTTTTTATGAAATTGGTATGAACCCTAGTTATAATTTTTCCCATATTATTATAATCCTTAATTGTGAAATTTAGGGATTTTGTGTTTTTTGTTGCCTATGGTAAATTTTTTTAAAGTTTTGAATTCATACGGTGTTGCTTATTTAATTAAAGTGGTATGAGTTTTGTTATGTTTTGCATTGTGATGATTGTGATTTGTGAATATAAATTTTATTTTTTTTAGATAGGTGAGAGATGATAAATTTATATTAGAAAGATTATGATAAAAAGTAAAAAAATTGATTCTTTTTTTTAAGAGGTAGGTTTTATGAGAACCAAGAATTCAAGACAATAAAAAACAAATATCTAAAGTTCTTAGAGTTATAATATAATGAATTTAAAAATTCATTACAACGCGAGAAAAACGGTCTCAAATTTGACAATATCACAAAATCAAATTGATAAGGTACGAAGGGTTTATCTAAAATGGTATTCATAATTTGGTATCATAGAATAATAGCATGATATAATAGTGAATGATAGTAATATTTTTTTTTAAAATTCTACTATTATGTGTGCTTATTTTAAGCAGGGAAAATGAAGAGAAAAGATGAAGAACTTTTTTTCTAGCTAAAAAAAATTATATATAACAAATCTATTTGGCTCCCCTACATTTTTTGTCCAAGTTCCGCCACTGTTCATAAGATTCGGAGATCTGACGGGTTGTTGTATCATGGGAGAGAAACGCACATGATAAGAAACACATATGATTGTGTATTGATATATTTGTTTAGCCCTGTGCAGTAGGGCCGTTTTCTCTCTAAGGATAGCGCTATGCGTGCCTCAACCCAAGATATTTCTACTCCTTACCTTTTATCTTTTATTTATTATTGTTATTATAATTGTTGATCTCTGATTAATATTCATTGTTTTATATATTGTCTCAGTATTATCATTGATCTAATAATTATTATTATATCATTTTATATTTTTATTATTATTAGTATTATTTGAGTAATCATTTTCTAACATTCTTAGAGAGAAAAATTTATCTTGTTATTTCTATTTTTTTGATTACTCGTTTGTATTCAACTAGTCCTTCTACCCGTGCAACGCACGGGGTTTTTTTACATGTAATATTTGTGGTAATAGCAATGCTTTTTTGGATATTTAATAATCTATATGATGAGAATCTAATGTTTTTAAAAGATGTTGAAGTGTATCAATAGAATAGAACAATTTAGAATGTAATTAAAATGGTATGTCAAGTTAATATTTGATTTCATTGAATATTATCTTCAACCACCAACAACAAAAATATGACTAATACACTACTTTGTTAAAATAAGAATAAAAAAAGAATAAATTGCATACCTAGAATGTCTCATTTGGTAATCAACTTCATAAATTCCTTTTGTACACAACGACTTCTTTGTTCAACCTTTTTTGTACCATGATTTTCCTACATGGCAGAGAATAACATAAATAAGTTGATATATATTTATAACAGCTTTGAAATGAAAAAAAAAATTACAAATGACATACCTATAATTTATTCTTTTTCAAAGAGTTTCAAAAATTTCTTTGTACACAACGTTTTTAGTTGTGTTTGTTACCTTTCCATCTTCATCCAATATAAGTATTTTCAACCCTCTTTTGGTTTTGACTCTAGAAATAACAACATATAGTTGGCCATGTGTGAATACAGGTTGTGGAAGATAAAGGCCGACTCTAGAAAGTGTTTGTCCTTGACTTTTGTTAATCGTCATTGCAAAGCATAACGATATCGGAAACTGTCTTCTTTGAAATTTGAAAGGCAACCCTGAATCAGATGGCACTAAATCCATTCTTGGTATAAAAATCCTGTCACCAATGTTTTTTCCAGTAATTACAGTTGCAGAGATAACATTCTTGCCTAAATGGTTCACTTGCAATCTTGTGCCATTGCATAGACCTTTCGCTTGATCAATGTTTCTCAAGAGCATAATTGGAATACCTGTTTTCAACTTCAGTTTATGATTTGGTATCCCTGAACAAAGTAACAAATAATCTTCTAAGTTGATACCCAGAAGCAAATTCACTTGCTTCTTTTATTGCATCAATATATTCTTTGTCATTAGCCAACAATCCCAAAACATAACAAGCTTCTTGGTATGTTTCATAATATTTTCCATCAATTGTCTTAATGCTTTCATAATCAATACAACCTTTTTGAATGGTCAGTAATATCCTCAAATAATAAAGTTCTCCATACCCAGGAGGAATATAAGTAAGTCTACCAATGTTGTAGCCTTTCTTCATTGGTTTCCATTCTTTTTCTTTGACAGACTGCACTGTCAGGACCTTTGTTCACATATTTGAACAAATATTTTATTGAATTGGTCTTGTTGCAATACTCTGTATTGATGTGTGCTTGATACCTCATTAGAAGTGGTGGATTGTAAGGAACAACACTTCTATTGTCCAGCTTAATTCCATTCTTCTCAACAAATCTACCATTATCAAGTCTTCTATAGCATGGATATCCTTCTTCATCAATTGAAGTCGAAGATGTGAATTTTTTAGGATAAAATTTAGAACATCTTCCTTCCTTCATGCAAGGTGAATTATATCTTGTAGGTCCGCATGGTCCATGAATCATGTAACTTAGACAACTTTTTCCAATTTGGGGTACAAATCCGCATTGGGCAATTCAGCTGATATTACTTTATTAATATCAGTTGAATTCTTCAATTTGCTTTCTCCATCCAACCATAAAAGTATATGTGCATGAGGTAAACCTCTTTTTTGGAATTCTACCGTGTACATTCCTGCATATATAAATAAATAAGAAAAATAGTTGTCAGAATTTAATTTAATAAACATTTATATAATGTATATTACTTCATATATAACATACCTGTAGTGGTTTTTCCAAAGAAGTCATGTTTTTAAAAATCTGTCATCATTTCATCCAGCTTCATTTTGAACACTCTACATACAATATCGGGTCTATCTGAAGCTGATAACCCTTTGGCTAAGACAAATTCTCTTATTTCACTCCAATTCACATTGCATGTTATAGTAATGAACAAATCAGGATATCCAAATTTTTTACAAATTGCCATGTATCTGGTAAACCAATGAATGAAGTAGGCAAGACAATACGTCTTATTATTAAAGAAGGATTTGTCTCTCCTCTATTAACAGCCTCTTGTAATCCATTAAGAATATCACAGCGAATTAACTTATGATTAACTCTTATGAAAGACAACCTTTATGCTTCAACCATTGTATAGCAATCGACCAGAAACTGTTGGAACAATCTGCATGCATTCACAATATTTCCTGCTTCTACAGATCTTTGTTGTATTCTAAAGGCAATAAATTCTCACAAAGAAATTCTAATTCTTACCCTAGATTTAGTTCTTGAATGATATTCTCTTATTGGGATATCCTCTTGATAACCATCTTCTCCATATGGAAACATGAGAGGATATTGCAGTGGAATGAAAGCTGTGTGAGTTTCATGCAGTCTTGTTAATTCACCATAACATTTTTTTACCACTATATCTCTCTGCCTACATCCATATTGCCAAAATCACCAACTATTAGTGCAGCTATTTCATCACATGAAGCTGTGTTGTAGACTCTAGGGTCTTTGTTTCTGCCTCTAAATAGTCTTAGCGTGAAATCTGATTCCATATGTTCCAGTGACAAATCTCTTACTCTTCTAAAAGATTTCGCAAGAACATTGTGATTGTCAATCATTTCAATCAAATCAACAACCAATGATTCATCTATAACAGATTCCTTGGTGTTTGACCTAAAACATAATAAAGAGAATACATGTCAACAGATGTATTTAAATATTTCATATAACCAAATTAGTTCATATATTCACTGACCTGAAATGCTTCACTCTGTTACTCATTTCAGTTTTGGTATCATATATGTACAGTTGTGCAAACTTTGGCTTTGATCCATGCTCTGGCAATAAACTGCCAATACGGTGATAGTTCTGTCCATTAAGAATAAATTGTGGTGGAGAAGAACCATTGTTCATTGAATTATCTATCTTACCACCAATTGAAGTAAATGAAAACATGCTATTGTATACTCTTATGTTTTGTAGAAATGATTTGCTTCTCTGATCTTCAGCATTTAACAAACCTTCAAGAAGATTAGGTGGTCATTTTAATAGTGAAATTTGCACTTTTCCCTTTTGACAACACAATGAGAATTGAACTTCCTTTGAGGTGTTACATTTTTCTGCTCTTTCTTCATACCAAAGTTCAGCTTTACAGTATTGGCATTCCAAGCAAGGTTCTCCAATATTGAGAAGTTCTGAACATCATTAAAAAGCATTAGCATGAAAATGCATATATTTTTATCTACAGTTATATACAATTCTGTGTGAGATTATGTACCTTATAACTCTCCTTTGCAATACAATTCGTTTGTAATTGTAGTACTTGTAGTATGTGCTTCAATATTTGTAAAATGAAAATTAATTTATGATTTCAAAGAAATTTTTATTGACATCAATAAGTTGAATATCTGAATTACCATTATCTGTTATCGTTGCTGAATCATCATTTGTTGTGTCTGAACAATTATGTTGTGTTGTTATTTCATCATCAAGATTGAATCTGTTTTCAAGTGATTGTATGACTTGAAAAGGATATTTGACAACTTTATTCTTAGAGACAAAATGCGAATCATTTACAACCTCTGGTCTGCCACCTATGAAAAATAAGAGAAAACAATTGTCCTACCTTCATTGGCATTGTGAGTATGAATATTGTTATATATGAATAAAAACCTACTTACCTGCACTGGAATTGTAATTATTTTGTCCATAACTGACTGTTATTGTTAAAAATTGTAGTCATTCAAAAACATTGATATAAATTTAAAATTCGTCAGTTTCATCCAATTACAATAGGTATATAAGAAATTAAGATGAATGTAGAAATATACCGAAAGGACTATTGTATGTTAAAGTAGAAGCTGTAGATTGTGAAGTGATTTGTTGTTCAAGTAAAGTACTTGAACAACTTGATATATTGTTGACAGGTACTGCATTGAAATGAAGCTTAGTTTAAAGTGAGATTGAATTAATATTATTCAAAAACAATGTTAAAATAAAGTACTAGAAGAACTTGAAAACTGACCAATTTGTCTGTGAAATATTGAATTCATATTCTGAAGGTTATTGTTGTTGTTGTCAACATCTGAAATGGATTATTATAGAAGCATTGTTATTAACAAAATAAACAACAATACTTCAGTGATTCATTTAACAACAATCTGTAAAGATATAGCTTAGAAAAAGAATACTTACTAATATCCAACTGTTGTAATGACTTCCTGTGTATATTTTTCTGAAATGATTTTTCAGATACAGTTGTTTGATCTGTGATTAAAACAATAAAGATGTTTGATTATGCATCTGTGTTGTCAAGTTACGATCCAAAACATACATTTACAAATATAATTATAAAAAGAAATCCTGAGATTTTGTTACTTTGAGAAGAATGGTTTGCAAATTTAGTTTTCTTTCTTGCATTCTCTTCTTTATCATCTGCAACATAAAAAAACATACAAACATACAAATGCATCATTTGTAAATAAATTTTTTATGAAGAATTTGGCAAAATAAATGCTTTAAGTAAGATGTTAGTGACTTACATGAATCTTGATTACTTCTTGCATTGAACCTTTGTTGTAGCAACAACTTCCTTCTCAGCCTTGCATTTTTACAATCGTTTTGCTCCATTACAGTACCAAAATAATATGGAATAGTTTCAAAGGTTACATTGGAAGAAGCAAAAACAAAGGTAAGTTGACTCAATGGATGCAAAAGTATTTACTGTTTTATTACTATATTGGTGAATGTCTTTGTTAAACTTTTTGGTGTAGATTGTACCTCTAATCATAATTGTGGAAACAGAAATATTTGTAATTATAATAGGAAACACTTGTAAGAGTACAAAAAGTTTTTAGCAGTAGACAAAGATTAAAAATAGAAAGAGCATGCATTGTTGAGTGTTAATACATCAGAATCATTCATATATATAACAATTATTTCAGAGTTGATTTGTTCTTGCAACTAACAAAACATTTGCTTTTTATGTAGGTACAATTAGACGTCTTTTTTATGCACTAGTATATATAGTACAACAAAGAGGACTGTTTCATAGGAAGTATCTGCAATTTTAACCTCATTATGTGTGAAAATGATAACATACAATCAATGTATACACATATTAAAGTGTCGCAACCAAGATCGTGGCGGGACGACGAAAATGATTTAAAAAAAAAAGGTACAGAGGAGTCGCCACCATAGTTTATTATGGAAAACTATAGAAAAAACCTTAAAAGAATGGTCTTCGAAATCCAAATTTGGGTTCGGGAGTTAGTTACGTGTGGGGAAGGTATTAGCACCCCTACAACGCCCGTCTTAATACGGTTCCTTCTTTAATTAAGTGTGTAAAATAGAATTTGATGTTTAAAATTATTTGTTGTTCCTAAAAAAATAAAATAATAAAAAAAACACATACAAAAAATTATAAAGATTAAAAAAAAAAATTAGTTTTTATATTTTTTTAGCCCGACAAGGATTGTACCTCGCTCCTACGTATTTCCATTTGGAAAATCAGGGATAACGTAGTTCTTTGTAAAAAAATTGTTGCTTCATATTATTATTTTGCTTTGTTCTAAATTATAGATTTTTTATATATATATATTTTATAAATATCAAGAGAACCCGAGATTCTACATGATAAAAAAAAGTTATCAAGCAAATCCGAGATTTGACATGACATTTAAAATGATTTTATATTTTTATATTATTATTAATTAAAAAATTAAAAGCCTATGAAAGAGCGTTTTGATTATCATGCAAGTCTGAGACTTGACATGACATTTAAAATGATTTTATATATTTTTTTATTATTTTTAATTAAAAAATTAAAAGCCTATGAAAGAGCGTTTTGATTATCAAGCAAGTCCGAGACTTGACATGACATTTAAAACTTATAAAAAAAGTAGTTTTTATTTTATTTGTTTACTGTTATTATTATTTTTTAGAGAATTAAAACCTAAAAAAAAGCACCTTTTTAATTAACAAGATAAAAATAGAGGGAAAGAGAAAGGCTGAGCACATCGATGTCAAACCCAAAATCATCTAACATGAGAACCCCGAACAGATTTGATCATACAACAATTCAAACATTCAAACAATCATATATTTGATGTTATAAGAGAATCATGAATAACAGACTAGGAGCAAAAGAAAATTTACCTAAGGTGACCCCCTTTATGTGTGTGCTCTGTAATAAAAAAAAGAGGAGTTTTTTGAAATTTTTCTTTTTCTCCCCTTGGCATTGAAGAAACTTTGTGCTTATATATGCCTCTTGGGTACCACTGAGATCCTAGTATTTAATTACAATAAAATATATGGGGAAAGAATTGGTCTTGTTATATGGTTGCATAATATCCACGGTATTGATTATAATTATTAACGAAATATTGCCTATAATTACTAGAATCATATTTTCTGTCACATAAAGATCGTGATCAAATCATAACATATTATTCATATTATTGATTCTAACTATTACTAGAAATACTTTCTTCTAAATATTAAAATCATACCATTATCTAAAAGCATTATTATCGGGAATATTTGATTCTAATTAAAATAATATCTTCCCAGACTGACAACGCAAAGAGACACATAAGTGTAAGTGCACGATATTTATTCAAATTATTATAAAAAATATTGCTCCTAATATTATACACTTCTCTAAAAACGGAAATTATGAAACGTCATTTTTTGACATGTCATGCAAAGAGTGTAAATATGGGGGTAAAAATATGTAAAACATTTGGGCTCACGAAAAGAGTGTGATAATTAACAATAAATTAGATTCTCCTGCTCTTGGTTTATTTTTCTTTTTTTTTTCTTTCTTCCCACGGTAGAATTAAAGTTTAAAAACCTACCATCAATCAAAACATATTTTTTTATTTTATTTTATTATTTATTATTATTATTATATTATATATTATTTTTATTTTTATTATTATTATTATTTAACCAAACAAGCACATTTACCCGGACGAAATTGGGTGTTGACATAAAGCAACATACATCCATACATCTGATACATAAGTATTAAAAATATAATAACAGACAACAAAAACATAAATCGGAATTGAAGTTGAATATTTACAATAAAAGAAGTTCAATTAATATTACTTATATGTTAATATAGGAATGAAATATACAATAATTATATAGAACAGACCAAAATCCATCGTCGAACTTTTCATCTTTCAATACCATCATATATATTTCATTTGAATTATAAAACTAAATTATTTTATTTATGAATATCATACCATAACATGTATCACTTTAAATAAATGTTTAATAAATTTCTATTTGCATTCATAGAATTTCAGAGAAGCTTCAAAGAGATTTCATTCATAAGAAGGTAGAACTATACATATGCATTGCTGAAAATATAAAAACTTGTAGGTTGACAACTACATAAGTAGCAGACATAAAAACAAAACTATTTATACTCGGCAGTTCCAAATAACACCAAAAAACTAACTGTAAATTAAAAATTACAATATGTTAGCACTTTGACATTCTGATTGCTTTTCATGTGGTCCACTTCAAACACCAAGTCAATAGTTTGATGAAATCCATGAGCAATACAAAATTCCTTCCAGCCACTTCCAATTTTGCTAGACTTCTTGGGATGATTTCTCAACATTAGTTTGCACTTGATTGTTTTACGCGGTCCATAAAGATAAATGTATTTAAATCTTCCTTGACGAAGATAATTGCCAAAATCAGCTGGCAAATCCTAAAACATACATAAAGTAATAATCAATTTAATATATGGATTCAATGTTTTAAATAATTTGGAAACATAAGTATAAATATGAAATAAACATCCATTTAGTAATTGAAATGAATCTCACCAGATGGCTAGCATTGCATTGGTTTGGATTCAGAAATATGAAGAAATGCAACTTCGGCCCATTGAAAAGGGGTTCATCTGCCTCAATTCTTTTAAGAAACCGTGCAATAGACAAAGATATGCATTTATTGGGAAAAACAGTGATGTGGAAGCAAGAATGACCGACATATCCAAAATAAATAGTATGGAAATCGTGTAGTTGATAAAGGTGCCTTAATTCAGTCCATCCTCCAATTAGCATTGGTTTTTGTAAATTCTTGTTATAAGTGACCACATGTCTATTCCCTTCTTCATCTGTTAAAGTCCATTGACGCTCAAGATCGTCATCATAAAGAATGGCAAATGCACGATCCACAAAACCAACAGCCTCCAAAGATAGAATTTTTTTAACAAAAACATAGATTAGTTAAGGTTAAAATGAGTATATTGATTGCAAATCCGTCAAACAAATAAAAAGAGTAGAAGAAATCTTGTAAAAGAAAAAATGTATGAAAAAATTGACGAAGAACGTACCTCGTCCTGAAGGTGAATAATAGAGAACCGGTACCTACTCATTCTATTAATAACGTCTTCTTCATTGAAGTTGTATTCCATTTGCTTGGACTTTAAGAGAGATAGTAGAGAAAAAGTTGGAAGAATGTAGAATATGATTGAACTGATCTTTAAGTTTGATCTTCATGGTAGAATGGAGATGAATATTTATTTATAGAAGATAAATGACACATGAAAAGACGGGACGATTACAAATAGATTCTCAAACAGTAATGTAATTATTACTGCCTTGGAAAACGGGAAGACGATTAAAAAAGAATATAACATTACAAAGATATAACGTTATTAAACATATATTAAATTATTCTATTATGCTATAAAATATCATAATATAATATATGTAATATATAATAATAACAATTTTCCAACTATATTTTAACCTCTGAAGATTAGATATTTAGATATTTATATATAACATAAAATCTTTATAATATAATACAGTACCATAAATCGAGGTACTAAGTAAAAATATAATATTTCATTCGAATTTTATATATATATATATATATATATATATATATATATATATATATATATATATATATATATATATATATATATAAATATCAAAATTTTAATGTACAATATTTAATAAGTTAGTAATTAACAGAAGATAAGTGACTCAAAATTGTATATGGCATCCAATTCTGTTGTGACAACTTAAAATCTGTCAATAGATAATTGCTTTGCCATATTTATCTTATTTATGAAAAGGAATTTTTATAAAAAATCGACATTTATAAATTCTGTTTTCAGAAAAAATAGATATATCTTATTTATGAGTCACAAAAGTTTTCACAAAATATATTTTTCACAAAATATATGTTATTTATGACTTTAATTACATCATGCTACAAAATAACATCAATTTTGATAAGTTTTGATGTAGTTGGCAGTCATATTTGTTGACAAAAATTGAAAAATGTCAACAATATCTTATGGACCATCGTATGAAAGAAATATAATTCTAAATAATGTAACCCACAAGCACATAATATAGTTATCATCAAATAGAACATAGAAGTTGTAGTTCATATGAAATTAAAGACAAAACGATGCGTAGACATATTACAGTCCCAAAATGAAAGGCATAAAAAAAATTGTCTTGAAATAGAATAACTAAAATCATATCTCAATTCACTGCTTTTTCCTTCTTAATATTTCTTTTTAAAAGCTTCAATGGAACATTGTCTTCTTCGATGGATTCAAGTGATGCAGCCTTCTTTCTAGATTCTCTCTTATGTGAACTGTTAGCATCATCATTAGTTGGATTATCTTCGATTAGTTCAGGTGATTGGGATCCAGACTCAATTGTTTCTTTGGTAAATCGGACTAATAAATCCTACAGTACATGTCATTAAAAATAAAATTTATATCATTTGTATACCTCTGCAATATCAACGATGGACTCATTGACTACACGCATTTTTCCCCTACTAAACTCACCATTCCCAGCATAAATATCCTTCAAATAGGTACAAATAATGAGATTATAAAAAAGACAAAGATAACTGAAATTTTTAATCTACCAAATTACATCGAAAATTATATCTTACCACAGATTTCATGGAAGAATCATTGAACTTTTGAATTATATCATCATCAACACATATTTTCTTCACTTTGAAAGACTGCTCAAGTTTGAAATTCTGATCGTTCCTACTTTCGACTTTAAAAAGCAGACTTTTATCAACTAACTCATCAAACTCCTTAGGCAAATTTCCAGAAGCATTCATCTACAAAAACAAAATAATTAAAGATTGTGTAATTACATATATAAGTGGATATATTGAAGAGTATACCTTATCATGAGTGTCTAACATATCAGCACAAGTTTTTTTGAAAAGGGTGGTTGCATCCCTATCAAAGAGGACAAATGTGGTTGAATCGGAAGAGTCAATAACTCGGATCTTAATCCTATATCTGAAAATTGAATAAAAAAATTAATGAACAAAAGTTGTAATTACAATGTTGTTTTAAATTCACATTAATATTAATAAACAATAAGTTAACCTTGGAAAGAATTTTATAACATGCTTGTTACACTTCTCACAAAAGAACATCTTGGAATTTGGATAAACAGCTTTGTTGCACACACAAGTAGTATACCACCAGTCATCGTCACCCAAAATATGCTTAATTGTTCCAAACAATATGTAAGTGGTGACCTTTCAATATAAAAAAGATTAATGAAGAGATTATTGTGAACAACAAAATTTGATAAAAAATAAAAAAAATTATTCTAACCTCTTTACAATCTTTTAGACCTTGAATGGTGGTCCTAGGTGTAAGTGTTAAAAAGTCCTCTTCCACAGTATTTTTGGAACTCTGAGAAAGTTGCATTAATCCTTGAGAGGGAGATTCATTGTTCTCAAACATTTTGTGGAATACAAAATATAGTTGTTCTCATAAACAATAAATCTATTATTGAATGTATGTAGATCTGAAAGATCAAGTTGAGGAAATGAAGGATAATTTGCATTATAAAGTAACCAAAATATAGTTACCAAAATGGATTATAAAGTTTGAATAAACTGAAGAACAATTTGAATATTACCTTGATTTCAGTTCAGATGCTTCCTTGAAGTTAACATTGTACTTAATACGGGTGCAGAACTTACAATTTTGAACTTGAACCTTATCTATATTTAAAAATATAGTGTATGTGAGAGTAACATGGAATAAGTAGTACTAACTACTTTGTAAAAGTGATAAGAAAATTTTACCTTGAAAAGTTTTGACTTTCGCAAATTCTATACTTACAGCAGCATTTTGTACTTCTCCACTTGAAAGAAATACATTCAGTTCATCCACATAAATACCAAACAAAGTACATTCTATTCAATACCTAAAGATTAAAAAATGTTATGTGAAATCGTTATTTGAACAGAAATATAAAAGGAATGTAGTATAGTATAGATATAGAATACCCATCAGTTTCTATTGCTATGACATTTAATTTTGTTGTCTTTCCATCAACTTGCAATTCTCTTTCAGTCCCCACTCTGACCAATAATCCCAAGATATCTAAAATGCCATTCATAAATGTTATATCATATACTTTAACAATAAATGTTTATAAAAAAAATGAATAGTATTGGAACTAAAAATATTAACTTACCAACTAAATAATCAGTATCAAATGTAGTGGTAGTGGTTGTCAATAAGGACAAAGGTGTGTATTGTGGTTTCATATCAGGAACCAAGTTAACATTAAGCAAAGAAACTTTTGTACCAAACTGGAAATTTATCTTATAAGGGTGGTGTGTAGTTCTGTATATTCCAGAATTCGGAGCCACACTGAAATTTTGTATGGCATAAACATGGCCTAAAGAAATCTCATTCTGAAATTTGTAAATTAGAGTACGTATAATTGAAGCATGTATTTTAGAACCCTGAAACAGATCAATAGAACATATATAAATATAACTATAAATATGTTTAACATACACATATTTTATTCATTCGAATTTGTAAACTAAAGTACGTGTAATGGAAGCATGTAAAGAATAACATGAATAATAATCTCTTTGTCTTGAATAACGAACTCCATGGAAAAAGGACACCTTTCTTTATTGAAATTAGGAACAAACCATGAACGAATGACCCTAACGATGATATTCCAATTTTCCTTCTGGGGAGTTACTTCGCTTACGTTCTGGCTTTGGTTTGGAATTTCACAGAGAGACATGTTGAACTCATAACAACAATATTGAAAAATGAGAAGTAAAAAAGTTAGTATTAGATTCGTGACATATTTATACTCACATAGAGAAAATAGGAACTAATAAGACAAAATTGTAATTCATACAACTAAAAAAAATAGAACCAAATAAAAGGTTCAAAGCACCTATATCAGAATCTATTTTTGATTGGTCAAAGGAGAGTAAAAGAAGTGTAAGGATTAATCAAAACATGGATATGGCATTTTTTGAAAAAATAAAGGTTCAGATGTTAGTCGCTGATAAAATTTGAAATGGTAGAAGAAAGCAAAAAGTAGAATATATTCAAATAAGGACTCTTCAAACATGGAGTACTAACCTTTTCACAGAAGTCATGCCAATATATATTGGTGAAAACTACAAAAAACAGCTATTGATGTCAGAAGAAATTAAATATTCATATTGATTTATTCACAAGTTTCATAGAAAAGGAAAATTAATAGAGAAGCATTCTGATGAAGATAAAGCATGAAGCAGATTACTTTATAGTGACTACATAAATTGTTGGCGTGATGGATTGAGCAGTGAACCATTAATTGAATTAGTAATGTGGAAAGAATGAAAATCTGCAAATGCATACTGGTGTATAAAGCATTCACGAAAGAAGAAATGTAGAAAAAAGTTATAGCAAACCGTAATTACTTAGACGAAAACTCAGAACTGCAAATCTCATTTCATTTCTTCTGTACAGCAAAACTACTATATTTGTATATAAAAACAAATGAAGTACATGCCTTTGATGACTGGAAACGTTAATGGCTTATAAGAATCCATTAATGGCTGTGAAACGTGGTCTGGATGAAACAACTGTGTTGGATTTCTACAAAAAGTCAAATAAAATCGTGTTGTACAAAAGCCCTAGAATCTTTGAGGAGAAGCAATTGTGTTGGATTATTTAAGTTAATAACGTTAAAAATTATAATAAAAAATAATATAAATAGTATAATTAAATATGTAATGAAATGACGGATGGTTAGAGCAGAAGAAAATCTCGTGGAAGGTGGAAGATACAGAAACATAATGAAGCAGTGGAAAATGTCATATCAATCGACATTGGAAAACCATATTTGAAAAGTTTTTGAAATATTTAGAAATTAAAATAAGTATTATAAGGGATGTGTATGAAAAATCTTCTGGAAAGTGTTATATTTAAATTAATATAATAAATTTTAAAAACGCATAGATATGATATGATTTGTGTCTGACAGAAATTAAATGCCAAAGATTTTCGTATATGGAAGAAGATATGGAGCAGTTAACTTTGCAGAAGTTGAAAATACAAATAGTTAAACATATACATATATATAATATAATAATAAACCAAAAAAATTTATACAAAAATTATAGATTATGAATCTGTTAAGTAATATTGTTTATCGATTCTTCATAGGCGATGATAATAATCATTTATATTAAGAAGAACATTGACATCCTTGCTTGCTTGTTCACCGTCAACCTCAAAAAGAATTAAATCTTTTGCCTCCAGTCCATGAACTTCACGAAAACGTTTCCATCCATTTCCTATCTTCACTGATCTAGCTCTAATCAAAAACTTGCATTCAACTCGTGCCTTTGGACCGTAAAGCACAATGTCTGAGAGCTGACTGTTGGCAAAATATTTACGTAAGTCTGAATTTAAATCCTGCAAATAAAAAATAGAATAAGTAATATCAAAAAGAAATGATTTTTTATGTCTCAAGGTTAAAAAGAATACATGAAGTTTTGTGTACAGATTCTAAGAAATGAACAAAAAAAAGAAAAAAAAATCACCAGAAAGCTTGCTTTGCAATTGTACTTGGAAAGTCGGAACTCAAAATGAATTAACTTGGACCTTATCAGAGGAGCATTTGTTCGAACATGACTTAGGAATTTATGGACAATTGATTCTGAACAGTGATCGTAAAAGTGTATTTCAAAAGCAAAATTTCTAGTATGCCTTAAATAACATAGTTTGGGTGGTTTGACTTGATAAAACTATCTTATATCAACCCAGCCATCAGTAATTCGCGGACCATAAGTATTCATGTTGAAGGTAACATGGTGAACATAGCATTTTTTATCAGAAATAGTCCAACGTGGCCCCAGTTCATGGCCTAATTGAATGACAAACAATCGGTTGACGAACGCAAAATCCTTGTAAATAGAAGTAATATAAAAAAAATATTAGTTAACAAAAATCAGAGAACAATAATGGTAAATAATGTATAAGAAGCAAGTTCAGAAAAACCTGGTTTTCCATGAAAATAGTAAAGAATCCACCCTTCCACTTTGAGGCAAGTATGGATTGTTCACCAAGGTTGCATTGCTTAGTGGTCATCTGTTAAATTGGTAAGATAGGTTTTTTTTTTTTGGCAAAAAAAACTAAACGCACTCTAAAAATGTAGAAGAAATTGTTGAAGATGATGAACATAACAGATTATAAGAACGTCTGGTTAAAAAAGTGAAAGAAAGATGATGAACAGAACCGATTATAAAAACGACTGGTTACAAAAATGAAAGAAAGATGATGAACATAAATGATTATAAAAACGACTAGTTAGAAGAATGAAAGAAAGATGATGATCATAACCGATTATAAAAACGTCTGGTTAGAAAAATGAAACAAAGATGATGATCAGAACCGATTATAAAAAAGTCTGCTTATAAAAACATGCATAGCAGATGGCGAGAAAGAAAGATGGCGAGAAGATATAGGAGATGAAGAGAAATATAGTTCATAAAAGGGTGTTCTTCATACAGATTGAAGAGTTTAACAGTCATACATTTCTGTAATGGATAAGAACTTCTTCAAATGGCAGTGGATGGCTGGTAATCGTAGTGTAATGGTGTTAAGCTGAAGCAGAGAAGATAAGTGGAAATTTGGAGACGTAAATGAGCTCTGAAATGTGAATTGGAGTAATCCTGAAAAAAAATATTAAGTATAGCAGTCGAAGAGTCTGCACAATGAGAGAGGTATGACGGTGCAACAGACAGTGCAATCATCATTCTCGTGAGAAGTGAAAAACATAATGAGAAAAATGTTTTAAAAACTTAAACGTCTCTTGGAACCCGAAATCGTAATTAATTTAATCGGCTGAATCAGTTCAAATAATGAATAAGTGTGGGAGATGATCGAGGAGTTCAATCATCATTATTCAAGCAGTGCAAAAATTAATGCGGGGAATACTGATAGACATGTTGATTTTAAATTAATTAAAAGCATTATTTATTGTGATTTCCAATGCTTAATTGAATATTAAAAATGAAAGATTTAAAGATTTTTATACAATGATGTTGGAAAGCAAATGTTTTAATACTTTATAATTAATATTTACGTTAAATGGTTCTCTGCAAAGAAATGAATGAGTAATATTTAATGTCTTCTAATGACGTGTAACATTTAAATTTTATATCTAATGACAATTAATTTGAATGAATTTATTTATCTAATTAACAATAATTAATATTTTGTTTAAAGTAGAGATTTAAATGTATTAGATTTATTTGATAAAAATATAATAGTGTTTAATCAATTTGATAAAAAAACTTAAAAATTAAAATAATTACGTTTAAAAAACTCGTTAACATAAAACGAAAAAAACAATTAACTTCATACATAGTAAATCTTTAAAAGCAAACACAGAGAGTAATATATAATAAGTGCATACAAAATATAAGTCCACTTCAAATCTTCTTTTATATATATATATATATATATATATATATATATATATATATATATATATATATATATATATATA
>Ga0214544_1008325_pt1 | contig 17352 bp, 6 predicted proteins | sample CNSS3metaG_FD_160074 | JGI IMG/M metagenome (GOLD analysis project Ga0214544, IMG submission 160074) | Root nodule microbial communities from cowpea collected in UCLA plant growth center, Los Angeles, California, USA - CNSS3 | ecosystem: Host-associated > Plants > Roots > Nodule | place: USA...
TAAAAAATATTTAATTGATATATGGAACAATAAAAAAATGGGTATGGGTATAAGAAAATACCCGTTACCCGGTGGGGATGGGGATGGGTCAAAAGTTGTATACCCGTTGGGTTTGGGGATGGGGATGGGGATGAATTTTTATTATGGAGATGGGGATGGGATCATGATACCCGTACCCGCCCCGCCCCGTTGCCATCCCTACTCGTCATGTAACAAAATCATTTTTAGACGGTTAATCACACTAAAATTTATAGTAAGAAAAAAACTAAAATAGAGTAATTTTAAGAGTCATAAAGTATATAAAAGCTTTTTTAATAAAACTGTGTATATAAAATTTTAATAACTCAAAAGTAGGTTAACATCAATTCCATATAATCCAAATTTAATATTTTAAAATTTATATTTAACCATTTAATTTATCAAATTAGTCAGATTTAAGTTATTCGGATTACAATTAATTTGGTCGAGTTTTTCAGAATACAAATTTATACTAAATTAAATTTTTTAATAAAAAAATATTTTTATTTTTTAATAAATGATATAAATATAACAAAATTTAACTAAAAAAGTTACATATATAATTTTAATAATGATTACTATAATGAATTATAATTTTATATAAATGATTACTAATTTTATATAATTCATTAATAATTTTTAACAATATCACATTAAAAATAAATATTAAAATTTAAATATATTTACAATTTTATAAATATTAAAATATAAAATTAGATTGAGTGGACTATTTATAAAAATATAATTTCATTATTCAAATCCGATTATAATTATTTATTTTATTTATTTAATATTGCTCGCTTAATTTAACCGTATTTTCAATTTTATTTTGGATTTTTTTATTCAGTCACATATTAACTTTTTTTTTCTCATCCCTATTGCTGGCAAAAGATAAGGCTTGAACAGTGATCAATTTGTCTTTCAGTAACTTAATGATTGATTCTCAGTAATTCATTGCCGACAGTTTGCATGACAATTGTCACCTCTACATTCCTACGAGGCCATTAAAGTCACCAGCAACACACCAAACACATGAAAAGCTTCAAAAGCAACAGAAAAAAATAATCTTAAATATATTTTTCTCTCTGATTTTGTTGTTTTTTTTAATTTGATTTTTTTTATTTTGTGTTTAATTAAATTCTTATTTTTGTTAAATTTTGATCAATTTAGTTATTTTTACTAACGGTGTTAAAATAGTTAACATTTCTTAACAGTACATGTCACGTGTCATCTCTTAATTTTTTTAATTCTTTTTAATTTTTAAATTTTTTAAATTTTTTTAAAAATATTTTTAAATTTTTTTAATTTTAAAAAAATAATCCACGTGTTAAGTCACAATTGTATCACGTGTCAAATCTAGTGTCACGTGTCAGTTTGGGATTATATTATTTCCTTTTATTCAATTTAATCTCCATATTCATTATTTTTTTTCAAATCAGTCCTTATAAATTGAATATAATTATTAGATTCAATTGTTAAATAAAATATAATTATTTAAATATTATTAAAATATAATTATTAAAATATTAAAAATATATATTAACATTTGTAAAATTGACATTTAAATCTAAAATATTTAATATTTTTATTGCATTTTAGATATTAAAGTCTAAAATATTTTATATTTAAATGTTAATTTTACAAATATTAGTTTACTTTTCTAAAATATTTTGAATATTTAAAATATTTTTAAATATCAATTTTAAAAGTATTTTACAATATAAATATTAGAAAAAACATTTAATAATTTTATTCTAAGAATATTTTAAATAATTATATTCTATTTAGCAATTAAATATAAGAATTTTATTCAATTTATAATTAAATTTAATATTTTATAATTGAATTTAATAAATAGTAAATTCAAATGTCATTTTAGAAAAAATATTAATATAATTTATAAAAAAGATATTAAATTTGGTGTTAATTTGAAAGGGACAAAATTGATTTATTTTAACAAAAATTAGTAGAGATGTCAAAATGAGTTTCAACCCGTGAGCCAACCCGGCTCGAACGGTTCGAGCCGGGTTGGGTTGAGAAAAATTCAACTTTTTCAAAAGTGGGTTGAACTCAACCCGGCTCACTTAACCCACGGGTTAAACGGGTTCGAGCCGAGTTGAAGGTGGGTTGGCCCACTTAACCCACCAACATTTTTTTACAATTTTTTTTAATTTTTTTTTAATTTTTTTTTAATTTTTTTAATAATTATTTACTATTCTTATTATATTTGTTCACAATTTCATATTTTTAAATACTAGAATGTTGCTTAATTATATTTGAATAGTTTAAATGTTTAATTAATTTGATTGTCAAGTTATATATATGTTGATACTTTAATCTTTAACTATAATCTTTATAATAAAGTACTCAATTAACCGTCTTATAAACAATTTTTTCTAAATTAACATGAAAAAAATATATAATTTTTTTATTTATATTTTGCTGAATAGCATGACAGAAAATTTGTAATATTAACCATGCTTCCTTAGACTAATGAATACTTTATTGGAAATAATTCTTCATATATTGGCGGTGAGCATGATCAAAATATTGGTTCTTGATTTTAGTATGATTGTCATTTCATGGGTTACTTAAAAATTTATTTAAACATTTGAATACTAAAAAAAATAAAAAAATATTTTTTTTAGGTGAGTTGGTGAGCCAACCCACTTAACCCACCAACCCGTGGTGGGTTGAGCCGGGTTACAGAATTTCTGACACACCAGAAAGTGAGCTGGGTTGGGTTCACTCATTTTCAACCCGGCTCGTGGTGAGCCAACCCGTGTGAGCCGAGTTGGTCCACTTTGACATGTCTAAAAATTAGGACTAAATTGAATAAAAATAACGAATATAGGGACTAAATTGAATAAAAAAAGATAATAATACTACAAACTGACACGTGACACTAGCATTGACACATGTCACAATTCTAATTTAACACGTGGACAATTTTTTTGAAATTAAAAAAATTAAAAAAATTAAAAGAAAATTTAAAAAAGCTAGGAGATGACACATGACATGTACTGTTCAAAAACGTTAACTATTTAAACATCCTTAGTAAAAATAACTAAATTGATCAAAATTTAATAAAAATGAGAATCTAATTGGACAGAAAACAAAAATGAGATCAAATCAAATAAAAACAACGAAATAGAACCAAATATATATTTAAATATAAAAAATTGAATAACTGACTTATGATTTTTTTTAATCTTATGTCGCATTCTACTTTTTCAAATTATTAATATAAATAATTAAGATTAATATTATTTATATATTATTGGCAACAAAATCAATATATCATTTCCTTAGATACATTAAATTAAATAGTCATTTAAAATTATTGTCTCTCGTATATTTGTCAATTGTTTTTCTGCTCTAGCGAAATGGTTTTTTGGCTCTAAAAAAATGTAGAAACAGTATATATTATTTTATGTTTCCGATCACTAATTCTTTCTACCAAAAATAAATTGTATTTGGCTCAATTATAAATGTGTAATCTTTGATTTTTATGAATTAAGTTGTGAACCACGAAAAGAAAAAAAAACTCAACACTAATAAAGTGAATATATAATTGAATCGAAATCTATATATGAATGAAGCTCTAAAATTTAAGCCAGTAAATAAATAAGATTGAAAAGTAGTTATAGATACCGAGAAAGTAAGTTAAAGTCTATATATTGCAAAATAAAAAAACTGACAGAAATTTTTTGTAACCTAATCGTCATTTTAATAGTAATATAATCACATAAATCTTATGTGTTATAGCTAAATAATACATTAGAGATATAATATAAGATAATCTAGTTATATGCTTTATTTTTAGATTATTATTATTGGATTTGTTAAAATAATTAATTTATAAGATATTTAATTATATTCTACATATTTCATTAACGGTTAATTACATCATTGAAATGATTAGGTATTTCAATTTATGCCTGTCTCAATTCAACATTACATGTTTATGGACGACAAATTTAAAAGTTTTGAAATTTACGAGATTTTCCATAAAAGTATTTCGCCATGTAGTTTCTTAACTAAACAGATTTTCCATGGTTAGAGCGACATTGGAATCACAAAATAAATAACTATATTTTTCAATAAAAAATTCTAATTTCTTTAACCGATAATATTTTTTATAAAAACGTACCGGACATTTCTTAAGTTTTGTTTAATATATTTTTATTCTTTTATTATTACCGACAACGAGTACACGTGATATAAAATAAAAATAAAAGTTTGTGTAGAATTTAAATAAATTAGAAAGTCGGTGTATTTAAAAGAATTATGTAAACATAATCTAAAATTAATATATAAAATAAAAAATAAGATGTAAAATATAAGAAAAGCACATTTTAATAGATAAATATATTCAAATAAAACATTATACATGTTATAATATCCAAGGATACGAGACTTAAAGTATAAGGATTTCTCAGTCATCCAAATATTCAATAAAGAAAAATTAAGGTACACCACGGTACCTTTGACAAAACATAAAGATTCAACAGTTGACCAAAGCTTGCTCATGAGCAAGGGATTACAATATAATAATAACTCTTCAATGTGGGCTCAACAGCGGCCCAACACTAAACCACGTCCAACTAAGCTAGAGCATCCCTGTCGTCACTATGATCACCCAAAGTTCCCACATCTGCTCACATCAATTAATTGATAATCATCGCAAAAGGAAAAAACCACACACGAGACACACAAGCAAACAAAAAGTGTAAGTTAGAGTAAAAAAGTTTTATCATACAATTGAGCATACCATTTAAAAGCCAAAGATACATAAATCGCCCAAACATGTGATAGCAGACAATTTAAGACTCTAAGACTCAATTATCCGGATACATATAATTAGTCGGAGCACTTGTGGTGACCTCTACTGCTCTGTAGAACAGTTGCTAATGGGTTTCACCCTACCACTCACAAGGTTAGCCTTCAAACATCTAAGGCCATTATCCGGCCAAAAACTAGGGTCTCCTGCTACTCTCACCACATGAGTCAGTACGTTCTACGTGAGACTCACTGACTCTTTAGAGTTTCAGGATGCAATCCTTACTTGAATCCTTACTAAATTATATAATGAGGCGCCACCACGAAACGTGGAATTACGCCTTAACCATGAGGCACCACCACGAAATCTTCGTGAAATTACGTCCTGACCATGAGACACCACCACGAAACCTTTGTGGAATTATGTCTTGACCATGAGACACCACCACGCAACTTTGTTGGAATTACGTCCTGACCATGAGACACCACCACGAAACCCTCGTGGAATTACGTCTTGACCATGAGGCACCACCACGAAACCTTTGTAGAATTACATCATGACCATACCAAAATCATGTCTCACTAACCAAACCTAGGATTATGGTGCATACTAATCTCATACCAATTTATAACCAACCCTCCAATCGTGGGTCATACGTATAATCATACTATCTTATCCATTCCAGCCCATACCAATGGATAATGCATACATATTCATATGGTTCATACTTCAATTTGGGAAACCACTCAGTCATGCAACCAATCATAAAAAACAAGGAAGAAAATAACATTAGAGCATGCAACAGTCTCGCTCAAGCCATGGCCCTCGCTCAGGCAAAAGAGGCTTTTCGTTTAAGCTACAGGCTCTCACTTAGGCGAGACTGCCTTTAGAAAGCACTGCAGGTTTCACATTCTCGCTTGGGTGAGATCTCCTCGCCTGAGTAAGACTGCCCTTCGCCCAAAAGAGAGACCTCTCGCCTAAGCCACCACTGAAGCGAAACACATCAGGTTCCCATGAGTTCTCACTTAGGTGAGCCTCTCTCACCATGAGCTCGAGCAGGAACCTGAGCCAATTTATGCTATTCTCACCTAGGTGAGAGTACCAGTTCTCGCCACTGTTCTCACCTGCATCGGCCATACATGCAAACCCAAATAGCATAACAAGGCATTCCATATAACCACAGTAACACACAAGCCATACGAACACAAAGCAAAGCCAAAAATAGACATACATTCAGAAAATACAAGGAACCCTAGCTTCTCTTACCTAAAAAATGCTAGCCAAAGACAATGACACCTAAGTCAACGAGCATTACAGCTCCGGGAGCAGATTTGAGAGGTGAAAGGGGAAACAAAGTTAACCTAACTTGACATAGAGTAGAGACCAAACCCTAGCAGAGCTTGCGACGAAAAGAGTTGTTTTCTAAAAATGGGCAGATGAGAGGGTTAAGGCTAATTTAGGGATTTTAAGCACCTTATGAGCCTGCCCTTAGGCCAAAAAGTTAAGGTCATGCCCTTTAACATAAGACTAGAAAAAGTGGGTCTTACATACATTACCTAAACATATATAATAGAAAAGAAAAGGTTAAATATATTTTTGTCCCAAGTTTTAATAAAATTTGAAATTAGTCATTCCTTGAAACTTTAGACTAATTTAGTTCTTTATCTTTAGATATGAGAAATGCGTGAATTTAGTCTTTTTAACCAAATTTTTGTTAAATTTATCTAATGTTTTAAACACATCGCTTCAATGTTAACTCAAATATTATCATAAAACACGCTTGAAACGTTAAATAAACTTAACAAAATTTGATTAAAAAGACTAAATTTATGCTTGAAAAACTAAATTGATCTAAAATTTTAAAGAGGTATTAATTCCAAATTTCATTAAAACTTGAAGAAAAAAAATATTTAATCCAACCGAAGAAGAGTGATTGCATATTCTTTCCCTTAATCAAACCTGTCTACAATAAATTATATTAGACAAAAGAAAAACATTTCTGCATATTCAAGTAATAAACCGTTCCTTTTTCAATAAGATTTTTTGAAAAAAAGTTAAGAGACAGAATCATATTTCAAGGATTGTGAAATCTTTAAAGTTGTTTTTTACAAGATCTAATGTTTTTAATGGGATATAAAAAGAGACAAGATAATAAATAGTGCAGCAATGGAACTTCAAAGACAACACCAAATTGTATGAGAAGAAAACATTCTCCAAAGCATAATCACTAGTCCCTTGTTCTTCCATTAATGCACGTACCACGTGAATCACAAAATAGTTGGAAAATCACCACGTGATTTTGTATCACTTGTTAAACAAAAATACATTTATTTAAATAATGGCATGCCAATAACATGTATCCCTAAAGTCAGAAGAAAAACGAAAAATGGATATACATGGGTGTAGTACACGTAAAATCATGAGATTCACGTCTCCTTCAAGTTATATAAAGGTATTGAGATGAGTGAGTTCCACAATCGCTACCACTCTCAACTCTCCCTTCCCTTCTTTCACTGCTCCATGTCTCCAACCAACAACACTGTTTCCACTCACCCTCTCCAGGTTTTTCTAACTACTTTTATAACTGTTTTCTGTTAGGTTGTTACACTACTTATTCTTTTATCTCTGTTCGATCATTTTTAATGTCCAAAACATTTCTTTTATTTTCTTTCTTGTAAATAATTTTGTTACATATATTTTCATCTTAAATAATACTCACATTTTAGGGAAAGATAATTGAAAAAACCCCATTAAACACAGACATAAACAACACATTGCTTCCTAGGTTTTCTTTATGTCTATAATTTCATGGTGTGAATAATGTCGGTATGTTTCCAAAATATATATTTTACATTTTTCTTTTTTTTCGTAACGAAGTACCTCAAACGAATAGTAAAATAAAAACATAAAATCTAAATAGATAAACACTAAATTTAATGTAGTTGGGAATATATATATATATATATATATATATATATATATATATATATATATATATATATATATATATCATCACACTTTTTTTTTATAAAAATGGTAAAAAAGTTTATATTATTTTTCAGACAAAAATTACAGTACACAATTATCCAAATTTCTTATACACCAAATAGTCTTATTAAATTGTAGTGACATCTAAAATTCCCTTTTTATTTTTCTATAATGATTTTCTGTTGTTTTTCATCATATATTAATCGATTTGACGGTCAATAATTGAAAAGCAACTCTTATAATAAGAAAAAAAATGTAAATACTCTTGCCCTTTATTCAGCTTCTTTAAATATTTTGAAGAATTTTATCCGCTTTTAGTGTTGCTTTTTTTAATCTGAATTATTTAATTTTCTTTTTCTTACAATTGTTGGGTCTGAAAATATATTATCACCAGAATTTTTGGTCATATGAATATTAGATGGAATACGTTTGTTCGGTTTTACAAAAATCAAGCCAACTAAAATATATAGCTTTGGAGTGAAGATTGCGTATATTTAACATGATCAATCATCAGCAAATTGTTGTATATGATATTTATACGGATATAAATTTAGCTCTCTAGTTTTTATTTTAAGCAGCTACTTTTTTATTTTATTTTAAAATTTAGTATTTAATAAATTAATTTTTTTGAATTAAGTCTTTTATAATACCTAGAATATTAAATAGTGATATACATTAAATCACTTGTATTACATGCATATTACATAATACAAAATATACAAGTTACTATAAGGCTTAAATAAGCTTTGGACTCATGATAAATTTTACTTTATGTACGTAATAATATTATTTCCAGATTATGTAAATGAATTAAGATATTTTAATTTAAGTTGAAACATATTTCACATAAATATAAAGTATGAAAGGATGATATATATTAAGTCATTTATGTTATTTGTATTGGTAGTAAAGAAAAAAATCGATTGTTATGATAAAAATGTTATTGTTTACACATTAAGACAAACAAGATTAAAATAAATATAAGTTTTTTTTTTCTATTAAGTAAGCAAAAATAATTGACATGACACTAGTAGCAAAATTTAAACAAAATATGTAGGGATGTCAAATTAGATTTTTTATATATAATTTTTTTTAGTTAAAAAAACTCTTTATTTTCTCTTTTTATTTTCTTTACTTAAAACAAACACACATATTAATTCAAAAAAATATGATCATCATTCGCTATTATATTTTGATAGCAAATCATGACTACCATTTTAGATAAGCTCTTCTTACCTTATCAATTTAATTTGGTGGGTATTGTCAAATATAATGACGCTTTTCCCGGATCGCGTTCTAATAAATTTTTAAATCTAGGATTTTAAAGATTTTTTTTTCATTGTCTTGAATTCTTGGTTCTCATAAAATTTCTAAAGTTTAGCTAACATAGATGCATTATTTTCATCTTTATCACAAACCTTATTCCTTCAAAAAATGAATCAATTCTTTTATTCTTTATCATAATTTTTCTAATATAAATTTATCACCTCTCACCTATTTAGAAAAAGATAAAATTTATATTCACAAATCACACTTATCGCATTGCAAAATATAACAAAACTCATACCATTCTAATTAAATAAGCAACACTGTATAAATTCAAATTCAAAACTTTAACAAATTTATCTCTTTGTATTTTTTTTCCTCACACACTTTCATAATAATTTACATGGTGAAAATCTTATGGTCAAAACAAAACCCTAATTGTTTTATAAATCAATATTTCCATAATATAAACTTAATATAAATAATATATAATTATAATTTATAAAAATATATATAAAAATAAATTCCAAAAATTTTGAGAGTTCGCTCCTCTGTCAGTGTAATGTTCCGCCCGTGCATGACACTATATTATGGAACTAACAGTTAATTTTTCTAGAAATTAATACTTATTAAATTTATAAAATAACAATACTTGGAGGTTCTAACTCTTGTGTGCACCGCAAAAGCTACAGAGTAATCTCGAAGGATTCACCGGTTTCACTGAAAATGAGACCACCATCCAGAAAAAGCATCATCCTTTGCAGGTGAGTTGCATTATTCTCTTGTAAACTTAATAAGTAAGAATTTATTTCATATATGAAAATTGAAAAAGAAAATAGTAAATATTGATGATACTAATTTCACAACATTAAAATAAATAAGTTCACATAATACACCATCAAAATATTATCTTTTAAAGTTATAAGAAAATAACTAACTAAAAAACACAAGTATATATTATCATATTTATAAGTCTCCTTTATCCAATCATCTTGTATCGAATGGCCCAGTAGGTTAGTTGATCGGCATTCAAAGTAATTTGCTTAATCACGTCAACATCTAAGCATACATATGTGGTGTTGATCGGCGACCACCTTGTCAAGCGTACACATAGTAGAGATACGAATTTATAAAACACATCTTGTTCTTCGTGGAGCAGTCAACTTCCCTCGGATGTATCAATCATAACGGAGATCATAAAAATATGTATTAACAAGCTACCAACTGCCTACCTTAGTAGTGTTGCACGAACGGTTCACCGGATATTCAAGTTGCAAAGTTAGATATACGTAAATAGGTGTCAAACAACGACCTTTGGCATGTAACGGCCAACAACATAAAAGATAAATAGCTCCATCAATAATTAAGATTAAAAATGTGAAATACCAAGGGAGCATACAGAACTACGAGGCACACATTCGAATCCCAAGAAAAGAGAATGCGACCATAAGACGAGATAAGGAGAAAGCGGAGTATGTACCTTCTACCCCAACAATCCCCAACCCCCGAGGCAGAATCGAGTAGAATCGGTCATGGAGGAAGAACTACCTCGCCTTCCCGAGCGGGAAGGCCTGAACGAACGAAAGACGAACCCACCCACACGACAATGAAAAGTTCAGGGACAAGCAGGGGAGCTCACCCCTATAGGATGACAATCCACACAGATGGAGAATTTTACTTCACCCTTATGATTTCGGAAACCCCGTTACCCAGTGAAAGATGCCAAGTTTTGAAAAGTATGAAGCGACCATCAACCCGACAACCAACTGAGAACTTTCTCAAACTGGATGATGTGCGACCCCATCTGATACAGAGTTTTTTCATCTCCTTCTTTGGTGGGGAATGGGGTCACATCATAAAACACTCTTGAATCTGAAATTGAAGCCCCACTCTCAAAATAAAGTTAAACCCCAAATTAAATTAACGCAGTCCAATACAAAACGAGAGAAGAATAGAAGGAAGACCGGGTGTAGGCACGGCCGAGCGAGACGACGCTAGGCACGGTGAGAACGCGACGACGGAGAATATACACGGAGAAGAAACGCGAAAATGGAGTTGCAGGTTTGCAATTTGGGTCGTCGATTTGGGTTTTCAGGGTTTTAATTTGGGTTTTCGATTTAGATTTTTGGGATTTTGAGTTGGTTTTTCAAAACAGAGACTACGATGACAATTTGACATCATTGTTGTGTCCATTTGCGGACTCGCTGACTCGATCTCCAACTCGCGAGTCAACCGAATTTGAGCGAGTTACACCGAGGCTACCAAAAAAACGAGTTTGCGAACTAGATAACTCGTGAACAAGAACAAAACTCGTAGAATCGTACGACTTCGCGAGTCAACTGGCGAGTTTGATTATCTCCATATCTATTTATAAATCCTTTTGCAAATGCTTTCGTATTGATGGCCTGTGCCCTGTGAAACTGTTCCTTTTCTATTTCCCATTGGATGTCGTTGATGCACCTGCAGTTTATCTGCTTCTCATCAATAAATGATTTTCCTGGGGTAAAAGTTTTTAAGCTGTCATTAGTTATTTAGGTCCAGTTTTGGATAATAACAAGTATAAAAATAATAAAATGGTACATATTTTATTATTATTTTTATCTTGTCTCTTCCAAAACTCATGTGTAATTTGATCTAACTTTTGAATAAAGCTATATTTTTCTTGGTGTTATTGTTCATTGGAAAATCCATTAGTCGTTAACGGTCTTATGTCAAATCAACCTACACAGTTCATTCGCATTAATAGTCAACCATTTTGGTCTTATCTTGGTTTTTTCTTTGCTTGTCAGGTTTCGAAGCGCTTAGAGAAGTTCCAAAAATCCAGGAAAGTATTTAACAACCTGAAAGATGGAGTCATAAACCTTGGACGAGGCTTTCCCAACTTTGATGGTCCAGAGTTTATAAAGGAAGCAGCAATTCAAGCAATAAAGGATGGGAAAAATCAGTATGCACGAGGTTCTGGAGTTCCGGACTTGAACATTGCTATTGCTAATAGATTTAGAATAGATACTGGATTAGTGATAGACCCTGATAATGAAGTTACTGTCACAAATGGGTGCTTAGAAGCAATTGCTTCAACTGTGCTGGGATTAATAAATCCCGGTGATGAAGTTATTCTGTTTTCTCCTTTATATGATAGTTATGAAGGTAATTTAGCCATGGCTGGTGCAAAAATAGTCAGCATCCCTTTGCAACCTCCAGATTTTGCTATCCCTATTGAAAAATTGAAGTCCATTGTGTCAAGGAGTACACGTGCCATTGTTATAAATACTCCTCACAACCCTACGGGTAAGATGTTCTCTCTGGAGGAGCTGAATGCCATTGCATCCCTTTGCATCGAGAATGATGTTCTAGTTTTTGCTGATGAAGTTTATCATAAGTTGGCATTTGATATGGAGCACATTTCAATAGCTTCTTTGCCTGGAATGTTTGAAAGGACCGTGACAATGAACTCATTGGCAAAGACATTTAGCATAACAGGATGGAAGATTGGTTGGGCCATAGCACCCGCACACCTGACATGGGGACTGCGACAGGCACATTCTTTCATCACTTTCTCAATCGCCACTCCTTTGCAGTGTGCAGCTGCAATAGCTCTCAGGGCACCGGAGTCTTTCTATGTGGAGCTGAAGAAGGATTATATGGCAAAGAGGGCTATTTTGGTGGAAGGATTAAAGGCCGTTGGGTTTAAGGTATTCCCACCAGATGGAACATTCTTTGTTTTAGCAGATCATACCCCTTTTGGATTCGAAAATGATGTTGCATTTTGTGAATATCTGCTTAAGGAGGTGGGGGTGCTGGCAATTCCTTGCAGTGTGTTTTGCTTGAACCCAGAAGAGGGAAAGAACCTAGTCAGATTTGTTTTCTGCAAGGATGATGAAACTCTTAGGGTCGCGGTTCAGAGGATGAAGGAGAAGCTAAGAAAATGATTTCAAATGCTTGATCAAGATGTTCTACTTTTTCTAGCCATTACCAACTTCTTGATTGCACGTTCTTCTTCTCAAGATTCCTGTGATGGAAAATATGCTGTTGTTTTTTAATTTCCAAAAAAATAATTCTTGATTGTACTCCTAATGTCCTTAGTCTCCTTACTAGTTTGAATCTCAATATTTGGTGTCATATTACCTGGTTTGTAAAACTTTCCATTGTCTCAAATTGATGTACTGAAAGTAATTTAGAAACAATAAAATATGCATTCCTCTAATCAAGTATTTATAGTTCCTGAGCCCTTGTTTGGATATGATGTGCTCTTAATTGGAATGGATTATAATGGAAATTTCGGATTTGAATTGAATCGATTTTGAATGATAGATTTGAAAGAAAAATTCGTTGTTGAATTGGTGAGAAAAGATGAAGAAAAGTCAAATTGATATTTAGAGGAATGTTTTGGTCAATTTCTACCGTTGGAATGCATAATTGATTATGTTAAAATAACACCATATATTATTAATTATATAATTAATTATACGTGTATTTTACAATAATAATTTTAAGCGATGTTGGCTATTACATAAAGGTTCACACAAGTTTCTTTACGTGAAAATGTACACAATTTTTTTTTTGAGTAAAAATTAGGATATTCTTATGGATTTCAAAATAAGTATAGATAAATGAGTGTGATTTATTATTTTTATTTATGATGTATATGTGTCTAATATTTATTAATAAAATATTTAATTTATAAATTAGTAATATTTTTATGATGATAATAACTTATAACTTTTTATAATAACAATTTTAATATATATATATATATAATTTTAATTTTAATTCACAACAATAATTATATATTTATCATATTTTTAAAAATTTTATATATTTTTTAATTTTTTTAATATATATATATATATATATATATATATATATATATATATATATATATATAATATATAATTATTTTTTTATATTAATGTATTATTACTTTTTATTGTTATATTTTTATTTAAGATTCAAGTGAAAAAATTCAAATGAGTATGTTTTTCCAATTACAATCTATCCCCATTATTTAAAGTAATATTAGTATATTTTTATATTTAAATTATTATTATAATAAAGTTAGTTTTGTCTTTACTCAAAAATTATAAATTTTTTCTTTTTTTTTTTAAAAAAATACATAATTTCCTTTTTTTCACTTTTCATTTTAATTCCTTTTATAACATGCATAAATTTTTTAATGTAATAATATACAATTTATTAATATCTCATTATTTATAAATATTTTATTTTATTAGAAATAATGACAATCATAAAAAAAAAAAGAAGAAAAGAAAAGAAAATAATAATAATTAATAAGTACTGCTATAATAATGATAACAAATATTTAAATAAAATAATAAAAATATAAATCGAAGAATAAAATAATTAAATTAAAATAATTTTTTAGTTATTTGATAAAATTTATAAATATATATTAAACTATAAACACTTATAAATATATAGAAACTAAAACCTAAAAGTTTATTTCTTTTTAGGTTTTAGCTTTTAGATATTTATTAACTTAACATACATATTATATATATATATATATATATAATTAAATAAATAATTCTTGTTAGTTTTTATTCTTTTTCGATACGTAAGGATGTCGGTAATATAATAATAGCTTTTACCGGTTAGCTTAATTACATACGGATAAAACTTAAATACAAAGCGTCAATATATTAAATGTTTAAGAGTTTTGGATAAAAATTCAGAATAGAGATAAACCAAATCTAACCAAAATCTAAAAAAATTGAATATAAAAGTGTATTTATATATGCATGTATAGATTTAGATGTGTATAAATAGCAAAGATTCAAAATAGCTAAAATAAATAAATAAATAAATAAAAAGATAGTGAGAGTGAAAGGAAACGATATAAAGAATTGAACAATAAAAACAATAAAGGCATAGTTAAAAAAAACAAAGTGCTAACGAGTATATATCAAGGAGAAAGGTGCATTTATCTTTTTCAATCTTTGAGGTAAATGGAGGAGACCTTTATCATTTTATTTTTTGACTTTTATTTTTTCTTATGTCCTCATAATTATTTTTATATTTACTTTTAAGTGAGGTGTTCCTAATCTCATTCTAATCTATATTTAGATCTTGTTCCTATTTATTTATTTATATTCATCTCCATCTCTAGTTATGCATCGGTCCTATTTATTCAATTTATATTTACTCTCGTTTACTTATTTATATTTATCACCAGTTACGTATTGCTCTTTTTTGTTTATTTATATTTATTTTAATTAAGTATTGATCCTATTTATTTATTTATATAATTATATGGTTTAATATTGAAATAAAATTTATAATATATAAATATTTGATTACTGGAGTTTGAAGTATGACCTTAGGGATTTAAACGAGTTAGTAATACTCAAAATGAGATGTTCTTGAGTTACTTTATTGGCCATGTGCTCTTTTATCTTAACTTCCCTACAAAATTAATGAATATATTTATAATGTATGATAAAATCCAGTTTTATGGATTTGAGAGAATTTTCATTTCATTTTATCTTATTATGATATGCTGTATATTTTTATGTGATATTTGTCTCACTTCCTTGTTTTAGGATTGTATGTGAAAAATAAATTTTTATAACCTTATCATAGATGGCTGCTCCGAACATACCTGATCCCTTCTTTGGTGACATTGTGGTTGTTTTCTGGAGAATTCATGACAAACCAATACAGTGAATAATTCTGTGACATTTAAGGGAACAAGAAACTCTACTATTACTTTCCTCTCTACCTCAAACGCGTCGATTATCATCGAAGGACAAATCAGAGTTACCTTCTATTTATCCCCAGCAATCCAAGTGAACCCTATCCGTAACTTTTTCCCTCCACTTGTTTGAAAATCAGTTTATGAGGGAGAAACTGTAAATAAATAACACTCATTCCTCTTTTAGTGTAGGAAATATAATATGTACTAAATAATGTGGATATAAGATACATACAGTATTATATATATATATATATATATATATATATATATATATATATATATATATATATATATATATATATATATATTTTAAATATAATTAGATGTCATTGTATAATTTTGCCTCAAAATTTTATAAGTATATTATAGAAAATAATAATAATAAATAAATAAAAATTTAGGTTGTTACACATTTAATCCAGATAATATTACTTTGAATTTAATTTTTTTCTCTTTTTTGTATTCTTATTTTAAATTCAAAGTTTTATTTGCAGAAAAGACTCTATATATTAAAATTTATCTAATTTTTTTTTATCAAATGGACATCAAATTTAAAAATACATGTTTTTTAAATTTGTGATTTCTTCTTTTATCTAAGTAAACAAGGACATAGGTGAAAAATGTGATAACCCTTTTATTTCAGTCCCATTCTTCCCCATTTCCAACACTGAACTCTCCACTCTCTCTACTTCACCATCATCCCCCACAGTGCTACCTTCACACTTAACCCAATTTCTCCTGCTTCTGAATCAGATGCTAGGGAAGTGACCCCGACAAATCCTCAAGCTACCTCCATCCCTAGCTTTTCTTCCTCCAGGTAAGCTCCAATTTCGTTTTGAGGTCCAATCCCATATTTTATCAAGAAATCTTGCTTCTATTTTGAGTCTAATCGAGTGTTCCTCCCTCATCCATGTCGGAATGATGGAATTGCTAGGTTAAATTAAAGAATTCTGCCCCTCCTCTCTACGTTGCTCTCATCCAAGGCGTTCTCCATTAACTAGGTAAGGGAAGCTGACTTTTAGCTCAATTTTCGTAGGAGATGTGTTCTTGAGTGGTAGAATTATCTGTGCTGTGTTTAATTGGTGCTTGGACCTGTTGTGTGTGATTTTTGAGTATGAAATGATTCTGGGCGAGGATGCATGCGTGGAACAGATGAGGAATCCTGGTATTTTCGCCTAGGCGAGTAGCTCTCGCCTGAGCGAAAATACCAGAGGATCACCTCTGCCACTGCACGAAATTTCGCCTAGGCGAGCTGGAGTCGCCTGAGCGAGATAACTTCTCGTCTAGGCGAGCCAGTTTAGCCTGAGCGAGAGTTCGCCCAGGATTTTATTTTTGCCACTGTAAGGGGTCTCGCCCAGGCGAGAGTAGCCCGCCTAAGCGAGACAACCTATCTAGCTTAGGCGAGACTCTTTAGCCTAAGCGAGATCCCCTGCAGAAGTTAGTTTTTCTCACTGATTGGCTTACATGATGCTATATTGATTGCTTTAAAATGATGATAGTTGGTCTTGTATGTGATCTTTATGCATGTTAGACTGTGTGATGGAATTGAGTGCGAATTTGATGTGAATGAGAATATGTTGGA